>ENA-OQIM01000501-OQIM01000501.1-human-gut-metagenome-genome-assembly--contig:-NODE-501-length-14719-cov-2.585047_pt1 | contig 14719 bp, 20 predicted proteins | sample MGYA00242579_ERZ504744 | MGnify/ENA primary metagenome ERZ504744 (study PRJEB26092, sample SAMD00036441) | human gut metagenome | host: Homo sapiens | study: EMG produced TPA metagenomics assembly of...
GCTGAACCTCAACAATGCCCGTATCATGCTCAACCAAGCCCGACACGCTTGCCGACCCAACATGGCAGATCGCTTCGAGGCAGCCCTCAACCGCCCCCTCATCGCCACCAGCCTCCAGGGTAGCAAATTGGGACGGGGCTCTTTTTGCTACCCCGTCCCAAAAAATCATCTCCCAAATTAGCTACCCCGGCGGTCTTCCCGTTAGCGGGGCACGTAGCGGCCGGGTTGGGCTCCGGTGGCTCGCCGTCGCGTGCCGCCAGCACGCCGTTCACAAACACGGCCTTGGCGCGGCCATGTGCCTCAAAGCCCTCGAGCGGCGTGTAGTCCACGGCCTGATGCTGCGTCGCGGCGCTGATCGTCCAACGCGCGCACGGATCCCACACGCACACGTCGCATCGGCGCCCTCGGCAAGACAGCCCTTGCGCGGATACATGCCAAAAACGCGCGCCGGATTCTCGCTCATCAAGCGGCACAGATCCTCGGGACCAGCTGTCCCTCAAAGCTCGTGGCAATCGCAACGGGACGATGCTCCACGCCGGGCCCGCCGTTGGGAATCGCGCGGAAATCATCGCGTCCTCGGTCCTTTTGCCCGTGCAGGTTAAAGCTGCAATGATCGGTCGCAATAGTATCGATCTCGCCAGCCACAAGCGCCTCGCGCAGCGCGGCACGGTCACCGGCATGGCGCAGCGGCGGCTCATCACGTACTTGGCGCCCGCAAAGCCGTCCTCGCCCTGCTCCAGATAGCAGGTGTCGTCGAGCATCAGATACTGAGGGCAGGTCTCGACATAGATGTTCTTCTGCCCGTGCGCTTTGGCAGCGCGAATGGCCTCGAGCCCCAGCTTGGTCGAAAGGTGCACCACGTTGACCGGAGCGTCCCCGGCCAAGTGCGCCAGATACAGCAGGCGGCTCACGGCCTCGGCCTCACACACGTCCGGACGGCTGAGCGCATGGCCCTCGCCCGTGGATACCCTGCTCAAACACGCGCTTCTGCAGCGCGTTGACCAACGTGCCGTTCTCGCAATGCACGCACAGGATACCGCCCACGCGCTTGAGCTCCTCCAGCACCTCGAGCGTCTCGGCATCGTCCAGGCGCAGATGGTCGTAGGCAAAGTAGGTCTTAAACGACGACACGCCCGCCTCGCGCATGGCCGAAAGATCGGCGCGGTTGCGCTCATTCCACTCGGCAAGCGCCATATGGAAGGCATAGTTGGCGGTGCAGGTGCCGTCGGCGCGATGATGCCACTCGACCAAGGCATCGGGCATGGTCACGCCGCGATCGGCCGTCGCGTAGTCCACAATGGTCGTCGTGCCGCCGCAGGCAGCCGCGCGCGTGCCGGTCTCAAAGCTATCGGCTGTCCAATCCATGCCGGTCCAGCACTGCATGTGCGTGTGCCCATCGATAAAGCCCGGGAACACCCAGCAGCCCGCAGCATCCTCGACGGTATCGCCCTCGGCCGGCTCAATCGCCGCGGCAATCCGTACGATCTTATCGCCATCCATGGCAAGATCGGCGCGGCGAAGCCCTTGGGGCGTCACGAGTGCGCCGTTTTTGATGATGATCATAATTGCTCCTTATTGATTGATGCAGTTGGCCACGCGATCAAAATACGAGCAGGCGGCGATATGCTCCGAGACGCGGCGCTGGCCCTTGGCGGTGTCGACATCCCACAGCTCGTAGGCACGCGCCTCGACCAGCTGGACATCGGCACGGCCGCGCAGCAGCGACGATCCGCCGTCCTTTCCTTTAAGCCCCATAAGGTTGGGAAAGAAGCTCGCGGGGAACAGCACCGGAGAGGCCGGCTCGCCGTTTAGGGCAAGACGCACGGGCGCGACGCCGCCGTTGGCCTTAAAAGCACCGGCGAGCGCCTCAAAAGAATCCGAACTCACAAGTGGCTGGTCGCCCGGCAAAAAGAGGCAACCTTTCCAGTTGCGTTCGACTCCCCACGAAAGGCCCGCACGGACGCTTTCGCTGCGCAGCTCGCCATCGTGCAGCACGCACGGGCAATGCTTGTCCTCGCAAATATGGGCGACCTCGGGCCAACGCGTCGAAACCACAACATCAAAGCCCCCGGGGACCGAATCGATGGTCCGGGCAATCAGCGGCTCGCCATAGATATCGGCGAGCATCTTGTTAGAGCCAAACCGCTTGCCCTCGCCCGAAGCCATAATGACGCAACCGAGTTTCATCTCCGCAAACCTCCCCTGGCTGCCTTGGACACCATAGTTGCTATACCCACCATAGCAAGCTCACACTCCGTCGGAACAGGCACGCACTCGTTTTCCAGCGAACGCTCTTGGCTCCCCATAGCACAAAGGAGGGCACCCCGCGACGCAGGCACCCTCCTCAATGGTGCAGATATGCCTACTCAGCGTCGCCGGTAAACGTGGTACCGGTCTTGCCGGCAAGACCGTCACGCGCCTTCTCGAGCAGCGTGATGAGCGCCGTGCGGCCCGGCTTGCTCTCGGCAAACGTCGAGGCGGCCTGGACCTTGGGCAGCATGGAGCCGCGACCGAACTCGTTGGCCTCGGACAGACGCTTTACGTCAGCCGCGGTCAGCGTGTCGAGCCACTGCTCGTGGTCGGTGCCAAAGCCAATGGCAACCTTCTCCACGGCCGTCAGGATAATCAGGGCATCGGCATCGAGCTGCTCGGCGAGCTTCTCGGCCGCAAAGTCCTTATCGATGACGGCGGCAGCGCCTTAAGGTGGTTGCCCTGGGCCTTGGTGACGGGAATGCCGCCACCGCCGCAGGAGATCACCACGTGGTTGGACTCGACGAGCGACTTGATGGTGTCGAGCTCGACGATGTTCACGGGCTTGGGCGAAGCACCACGCGACGGAAGCCCTGCTTCTCGTCGTGGATGAACCGGTAGCCGCGGTCGGCCTCCAGCTCCTTGGCCTCGGCCTCGCTCATCCACGGACCGATCGGCTTGACCGGGTCGGCAAAGGCCGGGTCGTCTGCCGCAACCTCGACCTGGGTGAGCACGGTGGCGACACCCTTGTCGATATTGCGGTCGAGCATTTCCTCGCGCAGCGCATTTTGCAGGTCATAGCCAATGTAGCCCTGGCTCATGGCGCCGCAAACGGACAGCGGGCAGGGAACGTACTTCTGAGGGTTAGAGCGCGTGAGCTCGGCCATCGCGTTGGCGATCATACCCACCTGGGGACCGTTGCCATGCACGACGACAACCTCGTTGCCCTCCTCGATCAGGTCGACGATAGCCTTGGAAGTCGTCTTGACGGCCTCCATCTGCTCGGGAAGGTTGGCACCGAGGGCGTTTCCACCCAGGGCGACAACAATACGCTTAGCCATTTCTCAGCCCAGCTTTAGGCCTGGAACCAACGGGCGGTGTTGCGCTCGTCGAGGGCCTTGAGGGTAGCGGCGGGATCGGCAACCTTCTGCAGGAACATCATGGCTGCGATCGCGTACGGCTTGTAGCTGGCCTCCTTGTACATGCCCACGCGGTGCATGTCAAAGACGTCGGCGTTGACCTCGCCGTGCTCGCAAGAGACACCAGAGATGTCGGCGGGCAGCGGATGCATAAAGATGGTGTCCTGGCCGTTGGCGGTCTTCTCCATGAGCTCGGTCGTGGAGCACCAATCCTGATGGGTGGCGTTCTGAGCGAGCAGCTCCTTCTCGAGCGCAGCGATGCCGGCGTCGTCGCCCTCGGCGTACAGGTTGGTGCGCTTCTCCATGGCGGCAAACGGAGCCCAGCTCTTGGGGATCACGATGTCGGCGCCCTCGAAGGCCTCAGCCATGGTGTTGACCTGCTTAAAGGTGGTGCCGGACTCGGCGGCATAGCCCTTGGCGCGCTCGACGACTCGGGCATGAGATCGTAGCCCTCGGGGTGGGCCAGGGTGACGTCCATGCCAAAACGGGGCAGCAGGCTGATCAGCGACTGCGGGCAGGACAGCGGCTTGCCGTAAGAAGGCGAATAGGCCCAGGTGACGGCAACCTTCTTGCCCTTGAGGTTCTCGAGGCCGCCAAACTCGTTGATGAGGTAGAGCATGTCGGCAGAGGACTGCGTGGGGTGGTCGGAATCGGACTGCAGGGAGATGAGCGTGGGACGTGATCCAGAACGCCGTCCTCGTAGGCCTGCTGGACAGACTCGGAGACCTCGGCCATGTAGCGTCGCCTGCCGATCGTACATGTCGTCGCGGATGCCGATGACGTCGGCCATGAAGGAGATCATGGTAGCGGTCTCGCGGACGGTCTCGCCGTGAGCGATCTGGGACTTCTTCTCGTCCAGGTCCTGTAGCTCGAGGCCGAGCAGGTTGGCGGCCTTAGAGAAGGAGAAGCGCGTACGGGTGGAGTTGTCGCGGAACAGGGAGACGGCCAGGCCCGAGTCGAAGATCTTGGACGAAACGTTGTTCTCACGCAGCTCGCGCAGGGCGTCGGCAACGATGTAGAGAGCCTTGAGCTCATCGGTGGTCTTATCCCAGGTGTGCAGGAAGTCGCTGCCGTACATGCCCTTAAAATCGAGGCCGTTCAGCTGCTCGACGAGCTCGGTAAACTTGGCGTCCATGTAAATATCCTTTCCATAGATGAAACGATCGCAATGAGTAGATGTGCTCCGGCATGCGCGTGTGGCTAGAACATGCAGAGCGCTATGACGAGGACCCGCTACCGTTGAGGAAGCATGGGAGATAACGACCGCGGGCCCCAAGTCAACAGGGGGTGCCGGGGACACGAGCGGCCCCCGGCTCAACAAGATCAAGGAATGGGACTAGTCGATCTTGTTGTTGGTCAGACCGGCGCGGAACACGGTAGCGTCGCCATCGGCCTGGCTCGGATCGTAGAGGTTCAAAGCAGCAACATACATGGCGGCAGCGGTGACCAGGTCGTCCTTGTAGGTGACCTCGTTGGGAGCGTGAGCCTGAGACTCGGCACCCGGGCCAAAGCCGACGCAGGGGATGCCATAGCGGCCCTGGATGGAAACGCAGTTCGTGGAGAAGGTCCACTTGTCGCACAGCGGACGACCGGTGCGCTTGTCCATGCTGGGCTCGCAGCCGATGCGCTCGTCACCGAACATGGCCTTGTGGGCGTCGACGAGGGCCTTGACGTGCGGAGCGGTCTCCTTGTTGATCCACGTGGGGAAGTAAGCCTCGGTCTCGTAGACCTCGCCGGTCCAGGACGGACGGTCGTACATGTACATGGAGACCTTCACGTCGTCGCCGTACTTCTTGGCGGCCGGCAGGTTGCGGATCTCGTCCAGGCAGGACTCCCAGGTCTCGCCGGCGGTCATGCGACGGTCGATGGAGATGGCGCAAGAGTCAGCGACAGCGCAGCGGCTGGGGCTGGTGTAGAAGATCTGGCTGACGGTGCAGGTGCCGCGGCCCAGGAAGCGGGCGTCCTCAAAGTGCTCGGGGTTGTACTTGGGGTCGAGCATCTTGACGAGGCCCTTGATGTCGGTCGACTCGTCGCAGCCGTTGTTGTTGAGGGCGCGGACGTCGGCGATGATGTCGGCCATCTTGTAGATGGCGTTGTCGCCGCGGTCGGGAGCGGAACCGTGGCAGGAGGTGCCGTGAACGTCGACGCGGATCTCCATGCGGCCGCGGTGACCGCGATAGATGCCGCCGTCGGTGGGCTCAGTGGAAATGACGAACTCGGCTTAATGCCGTCCTTGTTGTAGATGTACTGCCAGCACATGCCGTCGCAGTCCTCTTCCTGGACGGTGCCGACGACCATGATCTTGTAGCCCTCGGGGATGAGGCCCATGTCCTTCATCATCTTGGCAGCATAGGTAGCAGAAGCCATGCCGCCTCCTGGTCGGAGCCGCCGCGGCCGTAGATGATCTCGTCGGTCTCGTAGCCTCATAGGGATCGGCATCCCAGTTCTCGATGTTGCCGATGCCGACGGTGTCGATGTGAGAGTCGATGGCGATGATCTTGTCGCCCTCGCCCATAAAGCCCATGACGTTGCCCAGGCCGTCGACCTTGACCTCGTCATAGCCAAGGCTCTCCATCTCGGCCTTGATGCAAGCGACGACCTCGCCCTCCTCGCAAGACTCAGAGGGGTGCGAGATCATGGCGCGCAGGAAGCGGGTCATGTCAGCGCGGTGAGACTCAGCAGCGTTTTTAATTGCCTCGAAATCGAGTTCCTTAGTCATAACAGTCAACCTTTCTACAAGGGTTTACCTACAGGTAGATATTTCAGATAGATCACTTGTGCCAAGCAGCGTGAGGTCGAGCACCCGGCAAGCAAGCAACCATAGGAGGCGGACGGAGGACTTTGCTCCGTCGCGAGTTCCGCACGAGCCGGAGAGCACTTAATGTGCTCTCCGTGCGAGCAGGACTGTCCGAGCAGGGAGTAAAGTCCTCCGGCTGCCTCCGGACAGGTCAGCCTGCTAGCAAGTCGGGTATCGCCCCTCCCAGACGATGCGGACGGTACTGATCCGGATCGGTGTCGCCCTCGGTGGAGAAGCAGAGCACGGAGCTCGTCTTGTCCAGGCCGATGAGCTCCTTGAGCTCGGCGTACTCGGGATCGAGCATGAGGGTCTCGACCAGACCGGTGGTCACTGCGCCGGACTCGCCGGAGATGACGCGCGGGTCGCCCTTCTCGGGAGCGCCCAGGGTGCGCATGCCGCGAGCGGTGACCCAGTCGGGGCAGGACACGAAGGCGGTGGTGTGGTTGCGCAGGATATCCCAGCCCAAGATGTTGGGCTCGCCGCAGCACAGGCCGGCCATGATGGAGGGCATGTCACCGTCCACGATGCGCGGATCTCCGTCGCCGGCGGCAGCGCCCTTGTACAGGCAGGCGGCCGGTGCGCACTCAACCACGACGAAGGTGGGCGGGTTATCGGGATACAGGTTGGTGAAGTAGCCCACCACGCGCCGGCGAGCGAGCCTACGCCAGCCTGGACAAAGACGTGCGTCGGGCGGTTGATAGCCATCTCGCGCAGCTGCTCGGCAGCCTCGGAAGCCATGGTGCCGTAACCCTCCATGATCCAGGACGGGATCTTCTCGTAGCCCTCCCAGGCGGTGTCCTGAACGATGACGCCGCGCTCGCAGGCGTCGGCCTCGGCGGCGGCCATGCGCACGCACTCGTCGTAGTTGACCTCTTCGATGGTCACCGTGCCGCCCTCGGCGGCGATGTTATCGAAGCGGGGCTTGGTAGAACCTTGGGCATGTGCACGACGGCCTTCTGGCCCAGCTTGTTGGCAGCCCACGCCACGCCGCGGCCATGGTTGCCATCGGTAGCGGTAAAGAAGGTAGCCTGGCCAAAGTCCTTGGCAAGCTGATCGGAGGTCAGGTAATCGAAGGTGCAGTCGGCAACGTCCTTGCCGGTCTCGTCGGCAATGTAGTTGGCCATGGCAAACGAGCCGCCCAGGACCTTAAAAGCGTTGAGGCCAAAGCGATAGCTCTCGTCCTTAACGCACAGGTTGGACAGGCCCAGGCGCGCGGCCTGGCCGTCCAGGCGGGCAAGCGGAGTGACGGTGTACTGGGGGAACGACTGGTGGAAGGCGCGGGCCTTCTTCACGTGGTCGAGACTCATGATTCCCAAGTGCTTGTCATCGCTCTTGGGCATCGTGTTGCCCGCCCACTGGATCTTATCGGCCATACGGTGAACTCCTTAAGTCCTCTCTTGCCGGCCCCCGCATACGCGTTTCAGCCCGATCCCATTCACACGGCTGAACTTTTATGTGGATGCCAAACAAAAAGTTTGTTAGTACTGTTCTATCACACTTTTTGATTGGTATACCTAACAAATTGTTTGTTGCCGTAATCGGTACCTTTTCGCCGCCGAACGGTCACATAACGCAGCAACGCTTTCGTTATTTGCGAACAAGTGTGGTTTATGGCAAAGTGTGCCCAAACTAATTTTTAGGAAGGCACCCATGACCCCCGCACAGATTGAGTTTTACAAGCGCCTCGCACACGGCCTGGCGCTCCAATTTGGCCCCAACTGCGAAGTCGTCGTCCACGACCTGGAGACCGAGGACGTGGACCACTCCATCGTAGTGATCGAAAACGGCCACGTCAGCGGGCGCAAACTGGGTGACGGCCCCAGCCATATTGTGTTTGAGTCCATGCACGAGGCACCACCGACGTGCACGACCGCGAGCCATACCTCACCAAGACCACCGACGGCAAGCTGCTCAAGTCCTCGACCATCTTTATCCGCAACGACGAGGGCAAGCCCGTCGGCATTTTGGGCATTAACTTTGACATTACGCTCATGAAGGCTTTTGAGCGCTCGCTCGATGCCTTTACCGGCACCGGCGGCACGGGCTACACCGAGCCCGAGCCCATTACCAAGAACATCGGCGACCTGCTCGAGGACCTGCTGCACGAGTGCGAGCAGTTTGTGGGCAAGCCCGCGGCGCTCATGACCAAAGACGAGCGCATTCGTGCCATCGGCTACCTCGACCGTCGCGGCGCCTTCCTCATTTCCAAGTCGAGCGAGCGCGCCTGCGAGTTCTTTGGTATCTCCAAATACAGCTTCTATAGCTACCTCAATGAGGCCAAGGCGGCAGCAGGCGACAAGTAGGCACTCACCTGGATTGCCCCTCCCCTTTTGGGCGCGAGTTCTGGAAAGCATGAATCCAAGACCGAGCCGCTTGGAAAGTTCCATATAATCGATGTCATTAGTATTTCGAAAGGGTGGAACAGAATGGCGTTGAGCAAGGCATCATGCACCGGTCGCGGATTGATTCCGGCAATTGGTGGACATGTGCACCGCATGTTCGATGAGGGTGAAGACGACTTGTTTTCGCTGAGCCTTGACGACGTGATGGATGATCGCCCGTGGACCGCCGACGAACTCATGGGCGGCGGGGCTCGCCCGTCAAGCCCAACTCCGCCGACTTGCGCCTAAGCCGCATCTGCGGCCGACGTCCTGCGCAGTCGGCCCGTTTCGACGCCCGCGTCTGCGCCCACACCCACTCCCCGCCCCGCAAGCGACCCGTCCGAGACGGCGGCATTTCTCGCTGCAGCGACGCAAGGGCAAATCGGCCGACAGCACCGTTATGTACAGCGCCCAGCAGTTGCCTGTTCCTGCGGCACGCAAGCCTCCGGTCACAAGGCTCGATGAGCCGTTGCCCATCAGGTTGCCTACGATTCCTGGGCTGCAGCGATCTGGATGAGACCTCTACCGGCATGCGCGCTCGACGTTCCAGTTAACCCGCTTTTTGCCGCCAACACGAGCGCCGCGGGCTATGAGGGCGGTGCAGCATATTCCGATTATTCCGATGGCCATGCTGACGCCGGTCGCATCGAGACCGAGGATTATGGCACCACATCGAGCGATTATCTCAACGATCCGTACGCTGCCACGCCTGCACCGGAATATGACCCGGAGGCCGCGTCCGCACCGGCGTATACCAAAAGCACGGGCGAAGAGCGCTTCGCCGATTATTACGCCGAGGAAAAGGCGCTGCGTTTTTCGGAATTTCCGCAGGCAGTCAAGGTTGCCTTTATCGCCATTGTCATTGCCCTGCTCGGTGTCATTGCGTTTGAGGGATTCCGGCTGTTCTCCGGCCCCACCCAAGCGGAGTCGGAGACCCAGCAAAAAGAGAACGATGACGAGTACCTGGACATCAACACCCTCAAGGGCGACCCCAACGACGGAGACGATGAGTAGCGAGGGCTAAGGGAGGGTCGGAAGAGTCGGCGGCACGTTACGGCTCCAAAAGCCCTGCCATAAAGATGGGCAGATACAGCACGTCACCATCGCGGTGAAGATTACATTCCGCAAGTACCAGGCGCGATCGATTCCGTAGCCCTTCGTTGCCAGTGCGTTATCGAGCGCCGCGTGGGACTTAAAGCTCTTGCCCGATTTGACCTCGATGGCGAGCACTTCCCCATCGAGCGTCTCTTCCACAAAATCGAGCTCACCGACCTTTTTGGACGTAAAGTAGCGCAATCTAAATCCGTGGGCTTTGAGCTCTTGGGCAACGAAGCCTCGAATGCCGCCCCCATATTCATGCCAAAGGGGCCTTCTGCCTCCCCATCAAAAACGCCTTGGGCGACCCTTTTGGAATACGACGACATAAGCATTCCGGTGTCCAAGTAAAACAGCTTAAACAGATTTCGTTGCTCCCCCAATAAAAGGGGTGCCACGGGCGCCGTTACGTTATACACAGGAAGCGCGACACCCGCCTCCGATAGCCAGAGGAAATGATCTGTCACCTGCGAAAAACGTTTGACACCGTTAATCGATGACAGTTTGAATCGCTTGTTTTTGGAACCGGCCTCGCTGGGAATCAGATCATAGATATCGCGAATAACCAAGCGCAGCTCGGGCGGAGCGTACTTTGCGATGTCATCGCGATACAGGGCGTGAAGATCGCGGTGGATGTTTCGAACCTCTCGACATTGCGCGTCGCCAAGAAGGAATTGACCGCGTCGGGCATGCCTCCCACCACCACATACTGATGGAACAGATCGAGCAAGCGGTCATACAGATAGCCGGGAAGCTCCCCCTCATTCTTTAGACAGCCCCTGAGCATGTCAAACACGCTGGCACCAACGCCATTTGCCCAGCAAAACTCCTCAAAGTCGAGCGGATACATCTGGACCTGCTCGACATAGCCCACCGGCAGGGAATCGATGCCCTCGAGCTCAACGCCAAGGAGCGATCCGGTAAGGATGTATCGAAAGTCGCCGCGCTGGACCAGGTATTTGATAAACGTCACTACGTTGGGGCATCGCTGCACCTCGTCGATAACCACAACGGTCTTGTTCGCAACCATCGGCTGCGTTGCAGCAATAGACATGCGCATAAGCAGGTCATCCGCGCTTTTTGCCGCCAAAAACGAATCGCGCACGGACGCGTCGGCGATAAGGTCGAACGTCACGACATTTTCGAACGATTCGCTTGCAAAGACGTTGACCAAATATGACTTTCCTACCTGTCGGGCGCCCTTGACCAAAAGAGCCTTGTTAGGCGACGAGGTAAGCCAAGATTCAAACTGTGCTTTCGCTTTTCTCCGTAGCATAAGCGCACCCCTTATTACATGCTGTTTTAGCACTATGGTACACTTTTCCGTAGTTGTTAGGTGCTCATTTCGACACTTTTTCGATGTTTTAAAGTATGTATTTCGACACTTTTCCGTACTTTTATACGGGATATTTCGACACTTTTCCTGATTTGAGCCTAGCAGCAGCTGGCGAAAACAAACGCCGTCCGCGTGTCATTTCGCAAGCGGCGCTTGATTTCTGTCCGTACACGTTGATAGACTCCATCGTGCCCGCAAGGAGCGGGCGTGTTTTATCCAGAGTCGGGGTAGAGAGTTGGCTCCACGATCCCGACGCCAACCGGCCAAGAGGCACGGTGGCCCTGCCAACATCGATGAAAGGAGTCCGTATGGACAATTTCTCTGTGCGCAGCGAGCGCAACTTCCACAATCTGGCCGTCAAACCAAAACGAATGCATCTTCTGGACGAGCCGAGCGGCTACGCCTCGGCCATGGTCAAAAGCAGCCTCTCCCACCAGATGCGCTTTACCGTGAAGAAGCTCGAGGAAGAGCTCTGTGCTGCTGGCAATCCGCATGTGCTGCAGGTTAAGCTGTCCGGAGACGATTCGCGCGAGCCGTCTAGCTGGAAGCTGTTTGCAGACGGCACGTGCATCGCGGACGACTCGGGTGACTTTGCCCGCGAGTGCTTCTGCGAGGGCGCCGAGGTGTTTCTGGACCTGTGCCGCGACGCCGTACGCGCGGCGAGACTGCACCAGTGGAGCCAGAGGGAGTATGAGCTGCTGAGTGTGGCGCGTGGGATTGCGGAGGTTTAGACGGACGGATAAGCCATCGGCAATTCCGAGCTGGCAAGGGCCGAGAATTAGATTCCCGGCCCTTGCCTAGCATTGCTTTATGAGATCGAGCACCACGGGGATATCGTCAGCGCTACGGAGTGCAACATAGGTCGGCATACCCGGCCCAAATCCGCCCTGCGTGCGTTTGTCCTGGCACATGGCCTCCGGGTCAATCAGCTCGTCCACACTCTTTGCCAGGCCAACGGCAATCCAGCCACCATTGCTGGTCCTGCCTTCTAGCACGGCGTGCAATTTTCGCTTGCCCGACCTGAAGCCCACATAGTACTTGGCTATATAGGACTCCCACGAAGGGTTACCAATCAGAACGGACTCGCACACCTCATCGAAAAGCTTCTGGTTGAGTCCGCCTTCGGCAAAAGTTGGGTGATTCTCCTGCAGAGTCCAGATAGGCGCCTCGTCAGACTCCCCACGAGAGGGGCGATACTTGTCGACGACATCTGCCGGAAGATCGGGGTACTTCCATATCTCGCACGCCTCTTTCGCCAGCTCGTCCGCACGCTGCCCAATCTCCTCCTCGCCCCATTTTTCATGCGAGGCAATCGACTTGTTTAGGTAGAGTGGGCTGCACATAAGTCCCACGTCAGGGAGGTTGAGCTTGTCCGAGAACGACCGGTTTGAGTACTCCTGGTTGTAACCCGTCAGCGTTAGGTTTCCCAAGTTGTTGCACAACCTGTCGTGGATGTCTTCCCAGTTCTCACCAAGCGATTCCTTCCAGCCGTGTTCATCATCGATCGTCTGGGGCATGACGTGCTCAATCTGGTAATCGTCAGCCGAGATGGGCTCCTTCGGGTGGTGCCAGTTCTCAATGCGCTCCAGGTAATAGCGCTTTTGGAGAAGCGATTGTAGCAGTCACGCGTCTTAAACTCCTCGACAAAATGCTCGTCTGTTGGGAAGTACGCGGTCATACCGCTGCTGTGGATAAGGAGCATCGCCGTAACGTACTCCTCTATATCGTCCTGTTGCTCAAGGTTGCGATACATGCCGGCAAAGAAATTATTTAGACCCGTGGTAAGCCTGCCGCAAACCGCCCGTCTGAACAGAAACGACTCGATAGTCTCGCAGATACGTAAAAACGTATTGCGGTCAATCCTGCCTCCTTCATAAACCGAGTAAAGCAGCATCAGCAAAGGTCTAACCGGCTTCACATAAAGACAGGCAATTCTACCGAACACTCGGCGTAGGCCCTCGTCTTTTTCCTTGCCAAGGAATAACCTGGCATATCTTTGCGCATATTCGCGGAGTTCCTTCAGCAGACCCTCGGTATCCCCATCGTAGTCGTCAGCGAAATAGCGTTTGAACTCGTGGTAGGCCTCGTTTTCCTTCGGCATCCTATTGGGAACTTTGAGCCACAGCCAGTACCAAATAAATGCATTGAACTCTTCCTCGCCAGCTTTTCCGAACAAGAGCTCGAGCGGATGCCAGTAACCCTCGTAGAGCTTGGTCTGCTCGTCGTCGGGAAGCGACATAAGAACGTAGTTACGAATGAGGTCAATAGGTGTGAGCGGCTTGCCCTTGGATTCATAGACTCAAATATGAGCTGGGCATTATCGACGCCAGCGGTGAGCTTAGTGTCGATGACCTGCACGCGGTTTAGCCCCGCCCAAAGTCTTGCAGGGTCGAATGATTTCCCGCGCATCTTTTCGCGGAAGAACGCATGGTTCTCGACGATCCGATCCGATTTTTCATCTGGCATGGGAAACCCAGACACGATGGAAAACAGCGTCTCTTTATCGTCCTGCGAAAGCACTAGCTTGTAACGCGCCAGCCGTTGTAGTCGTCATCGTTAAAGAGGTAATTCTTTCGCAGAGCCGAGATCTTGAGATCCCCAAGGAAACCAGCCTTGTCCGGATTGCTCTCCAAATAATCAGCTAAGGCGGCAATCATCAATGAGAACGTCGTCATGCGCTGTTGTCCATCGATCAGGAGCACGCGCGAGATGCTTGTGGCCGAGCTCTCGGACTCAGGTATATAAAGCATCGACCCCACGAAATGCGGCACGTCATCACGACCCGCTCGCATGACGTCATCCCAAAGCACTTCGCACTCTTTTACGCTCCACGAATAAACTCGCTGGTACACAGGAATGACGAACTGCATCTTCGCCACGCCCATAAGGTCGAGCAGATTTGCCTCGGTTGCTTTCATTTGCGCTTGCTCCCTTTTCTTGTTTTACGTCACCTACCGTCAGTCCTCCACTGAACGGAGGGCGCTAAAGACGAGAGCATCGAAGCACAGAAGCAACGGGATGCTCATATCACTAGATTTTACAACGCTTGTTGCGGACGCAATTGAACGTCTGATCGGTTCCGATGGCTCCCCCTATGAGAAACGCGTTGACGCCAAGGGCCGTGTGCTGAGCGGCAAATGCATTGCGGATGAGCTGCCACTTGAGGAACTGCCCGAAGGATGGGCCTGGGCAAGGTTAGAAAGTGTCTGCACTTTGGTTAGAGGCTCCGGGATTAAGCGCGCTGATGTTGCGAGCGAAGGGCTACCGTGCGTTAGATATGGTGAGCTGTACACGACCTACGACACTTCGATTGCCGCCGTAGCTTCCCATACAAGCGAAACGGTATTCAACGCTTCAAAGAAACTCGAGCCGGACGAAGTGCTGCTCACCCTCACGGGAGAGAATAACATCGACATCGGGCGTGCGGTCTTTAACGGCACCGGGCGCACCTTAGCGTTCGGCGGAGACCTCCTTGCGTTAAAAGGGCGAAGTGTTCGTGGCGATTTTCTTGCTATGGCAATCAATTCGAGCGCCCTAGGTTCACAGAGAACAGAAGCTTCAACGGGCAATATCATCGTCCATTTATCGGCAACGAAGGTGAGCCAATTTCTCGTCCCCCTCCCGCCCCTCGCCGAGCAGCGTCGCATCGTCGGGCGCGTCGGCGAGCTTATGCCCCTGGTCGATGAGTACGGCGGGCTCGAGGACGCCCGCGAGGCGCTCG
>ENA-OQIM01000502-OQIM01000502.1-human-gut-metagenome-genome-assembly--contig:-NODE-502-length-14706-cov-1.653063_pt1 | contig 14706 bp, 15 predicted proteins | sample MGYA00242579_ERZ504744 | MGnify/ENA primary metagenome ERZ504744 (study PRJEB26092, sample SAMD00036441) | human gut metagenome | host: Homo sapiens | study: EMG produced TPA metagenomics assembly of...
TGAAAAAGAGACTCAATCTTCTCTGTGCCTGCGTACTTATCGGCCTGCTCCTTTCTACTTCCACGGTAATCAGTCTGATGGTTCAAGCCGTCAGTGCCGGGTTTAAAGCCGGATATGAAAGTGTAGAAAAAGGGAAGGAGCTTAACATATCCGACTACAAAATAGTTTGTACGATACCTTCTGACCTATTTGCAGAAACAGGAAGCGTGACAAATCTGAAAAATTCCTCACAGGCTTCCATCAAACCAGTCATAAGTTTGATAGAAGCCCCGACAACAGGAAGCAGCCTATCCCGAACGGCGAATGGAATCACTACCTTAATTTCGGTCCTAGCAAGTATCTTCTGCCTGATACAATTTTTCTATTTGATCCGAAATATCAACCGTGGTGACATTTTCAGTTGGAAGAACGTCAAATTTCTCCGCAAGCTGGGTGTGTCACTGATACTTCTATTCATTTGTTCTTTTACCACCATCATGATCGGGAACTATGAAGCGGCACAAGTTTTGGAACTCAAGGGATGTGAATACTCTAATATTTTTGCGTTTTCCGAACCAACCTTCATATTGGGATTCATCGCATTGCTGGTTGCTGAAGTATTCGCTGTTGGATTGAAAATGAAAGAAGAACAAGATTTAACCATATAAAAATCATACGGTATGAAGAAGTTCAGGATATTAGGTATTATAGCCATTATTGCAATACTTGCAAATTTCATCGGAGGATTGGATGAAGATTGGAAAGATTTCAAAAAGGGATTTGAAGAAGGACAAAGCGGTGCAACAGAGATGTATGAATCCGGACACCACATGATAACCCGTGTCAAACTAAATGTAAAACCATTATCTGAAACAACAGTCGATTCACTGAATAACAACCGTGTAGATTGTCCACTTCCTTATACAATAACTGAAATAGAAACGTATGCCAAGCCATCGGCCTGGTATATCCTTGTCATAGGGTTAGCCATACCCGGACTATTCTTTTTTCTAATCGGTTTTTACTCATTAATCCGGCTGCTCATCTCCATCTCACGCCGCAAGTATTTACACCAGCCAATGTGCTACGCCTACGTTGGTTTGCATATACCAGCGCAAGTTTAAAAATTCTCACAGCCATCGGAGAATGGCTAACAGGAAGCGCAGCTATGAATCAAATTAGCATACCGGGTTACAAAATCATCAGCTATGTTGGTTATTCCCCCGACTGGGTGGCAATAATCCTCCCTATCCTCTTTGCCGAGATATTTGCTATCGGAGTAAAAATGAAAGAGGAACAAGACTAACCATTTAAAAAAGAAAAGTTATAAAAGAAAAGAATACTCTACCCTCAAAAGGGAAAAGCATTTTTTATTTAATGCTTTCCTTGACAACCACTCTGTTTGTAAGTTCATTCATCTATTTCCTTGTGTTGCATCCATCGTTGGACAACAAAGCAGTGAGGATATCAATCAACATTGGATGGACTTGCTTCTGTCTGTATGCCTTTAAAAGACTAACACAACGCTACACCTTTTGGTGGCACGCATTAGATGAGAACCCGAATAAATCCCAAAATAACTAACCTATGCCGATTATAGTAAACTTAGACGTAATGATGGCGAAACGAAAGATTTCGCTAGGAGATTTAGCCGAAAAGATAGATCTGACGCCTGCCAACCTCTCCATACTGAAAACCGGGAAGGCAAAAGCCATCCGCTTCTCAACCTTAGAGGCTATCTGCAGGGAACTAGACTGTCAACCTGGAGATATTCTAGAATATAGGGAAGAAGATGAATGATATAAACAGTCACATACACAAACACTCGAACACTATAAAATTCTCTCATCTTCACCCATACCCCCCGCAATGAAGCAATTAAAGATTAATTGCTTCATGCGGAGTCTTTTTATGATGCAGTTATAATAAAGTTTTTAACCAAGATTGATATTTCCTCTTTTTCCACTAGGTGGTTAAACCCCTTTCCACTCTGATATAGCATCTTATTTATCAGTCATTTAAAGCCACGAAGTGGTGCAAAAGAGTTCCCCAAATATCCATTCCATCGTTTTTTCCCTCTTATCACATAGCATCTCATCTATTTTCCTCTTTCTTGTTTACAACCATCCTCATCTGCTTTCGGCTGTTTGCCACGGATATCATCCTTCTGCTTACTCTCATTTTCAACAACAGTAGCTGTATAATGAATCTTGGCAAATCCAGCAATTATTTTTTCTACCGTGGTTTTATCAGCATCATACTTAATAGTAACCGTTTTATCCGCCAAATTTGTTTCAATTTCTTTTATACCCTTCTCAAAACGAATATTGTTCTTAATCTTGCTCTCACAGTTGGCACAGTGCATCTGAGGATCAGTGTTTAAAACTACAATTTTAATGTCTTTTGCAAAGCAAGTGGCAGTAAAGCAGACAGCTGCCATAATAGCGATTAATTTTGTTCTCATAATCCATTTCTATTTGATTATCAATATATTAGTTTCTATCCCAATTGAAGCGAAAGCCTACATAATACATCGCTCCGTGTACAGGTCCCCAAATCATGGTTGAATCAAAATTTGTCCCCCAAGGATTCGAAGCTCCTACAATCGGATTCTTTTGCTTAAAGTTCGTCATATTCTCTCCTCCCACATAAATAGACCAATGCCGGAACCAGCGAGTAATCTGAGCACTTAACAATTGATAAGACTGGTATCGGGTATTCCACGAAGGAGCACCGTCCGGCAATGTATAAGGGGAGGGCATTCTACCACCACCATTCATCTGCAAAGTCACATCAAATTGCCATAGGCCAGTGGTGTTTGGTAAGAAGCAGTCAAAAGTCCCTTATATTTTCCGGTAAGAGGACGCTCCAATAATTTCTTATTATAAGTAGTTTTCACATCTGTCAAGCGATAAGCTGCAGTTAATGTAAAACCCTTAAAAAAAAGGATAAGTTGCCTCGCTTGAAAGTAATGAGAATAAGACTTCCCTTCCCAAGTAGCAAAATGTACAATGTGGGGGTCCGTATCCAAATCAATAATCATTTGACGCCTAAAATCAGTGTAATAGTATTCGGTATTCACATTCAAGGTTTTACCGAATACCGGAATATAAAATGAAGAGCTGAAACCATAATTCCATGCTTCTTCCTGATCCAAATCATTATCTATCTTTACTTTACGACTGCTGGCAAGTAAATAATTGTTCTCCGCCAACACATGATTAGTGCGATATCCTTTGCCTACAGACACACGTAGGTTCACCCAATCATCAGGAGCATATTTGATATGAGCACGCGGAGTAACAAAGGTACCATATATATCACTATGATCAGCACGAATCCCTCCCATAAGAATAATTTTATCCTTCCAATTATACGTATACTGCACATAAGCACCAGGCACGGTCTCTTTCTCCTTTCCATATAATAAACCTGTATCATCATTTTCTAAACGATAGGTCTGATTGAAATAATCATAGTTCAAACTTAACCCTGCAGAAATACTGTTACGCTCATCGAAATTCGTTTCGAACATTAATGAAGTATACAAATTCTTCTGGTCCACATTATATAATTTATAACCGTATCCTGCATCCTGCTTATGCAAAGATCCCGAGAGAATCAAAGCCAAGTTAGTTCCCTTTTCCTTATCAAAAATATAAGCATTTTTAGTTAAATGCCTCATAACGATCCGTATGGATACCTATTTTATAAAGTTCCCTACCTACAAAGCCACCAACAGAATTATCCACATGTAAATGAGTAGCTTGTCCGCTTGTACGATCCTCTTTCATTGCTTTGACAGAAGCCTGAAATACATACTGATCTCCCATCCAAGCCCAACGGTTCTGAAGATTATATTGCTCTACTTTAGGCATATCCAAGAATCCATCTCCATTATCATCATGCGACCTAGTACTATTTTCATAATGTGCCAATACTCCAGTACTCAGTCGGCTATTCAAATGTACATTAGCATCAAAATTAGCCTCATACTTCTCTTTACTGCTAGCAAAAAGATTGACATTCAAGGACTGGGTAGTTTGAGGCTTCTTAAATTCAACATTTATCTGTCCGGTAATCGCCTCATAACCATTCTTTACAGATGAACTACCCTTGGACACCTGTATGCTTTGCATCCATGGGCCGGGAATATACCCCAAAGCAAAAGGAGCGGATGCTCCACGATAATTAGGAATATTCTCTGTCAGCATTTGTACATAAGTTCCCGAGAGCCCAACAATTTAATTTGTCTGGCCCCTGTGGCAGCATCAGCATAGCTTACATCTACAGAAGGGTTTGTTGTGAAACTTTCACCCAAGTTACAACAAGCCGCCCGAGCCAGTTCCGCACTTGAAATCATATCCTGATTCAACACACTGGAACGGGATTTACAACTCCTATCTTACGTTCCACCACTTGGACCTCATCCATCATTACACTACCTTGTAATATGATAGCCAGCTCCTTATGATCATTTTCAACCACAATCGTATCATTCTCATATCCTATAAAACTTACGACCAATTTTTTTGCACCAACAGGCTGTTCAATAGTAAATGCCCCATTCTCATCTGTGACAGTTCCATTTGTTGTATTTATCCAAAAGACATTGGCAGCAACAACAGGTTCACCTTGGTTGTCCTTCACCATTCCTTTTACTTGAGCGCTTACAGGCATCAAATGCCACAGAAAAGCACCTAAGAAAACTATAAATTTCATGTTTTTATTTTTCTTTATCTGTTACACACTTATACAAATTTAGCAATTCCTCCCTACTCAAAGAGTTATCTTACTAAATCAAAAGTGTACAAATAAGATTCAAATATCCTCTTGGAGGCTGTCGACACAATGAGGTATCCGTATAGCATCTCTCCTTTTTACATTGAAGAGAACAAGATCGATGTTTACACTGTATGCATTGAATATCAATGAATAACGGACAGTGTTACGTTGTCCAAATGAAGTGATGTACCTAAAACAGGCAAGTTAATTTTCTGGATTTTCACGCTAGAACAAGGAACATCTGATGACTTCCGCTCCATCATCTTGTCATGATGGCAAGAACATCCCGAACCAGATTTCACGTTTTTATTTCCAACATCACCACATCCGCAAGTACATCCATAATTGGAAATATCCACCACTGTCAATAATGCCGCATCCTTATCAGCGCACTGATAGCAACGGGACTGCACAATAGGTATTCCGACTCCCATATATATAATCATGGAAGAAAGAAAGATTGAGAATAATATGTAATGAAACTCTTTCATTGTTCAAATTGCAGTCCACCAATGTCATATACTACATTCGGGTACAAAGATAACGACTTTTTTCTTTTGCTCCCAAACGGCATTTAGCCAATATTCCCTAAATTCTATCCCTGAAGAAAACAAATATTGTATAAATACTATATAATCCCGTGATTATCCGTATCTTTGTAACGAATTAGATATTTGAAAATAAATGAAGACATTTGAAGAGTTAGGCGTTTCCCCGGAAATACTAAAAGCAATTAAAGAAATGGGGTATGAAAACCCCATGCCGGTACAAGAAGAAGTAATACCGTATTTATTGGGGAACGGCAACGACGTAGTAGCCTAGCACAAACAGGGACTGGAAAAACAGCCGCATTTGGTCTGCCGCTTATCCAAAAAATTGAAGTAAAAAACGTGTGCCTCAAGCACTTATATTATGCCCACACGTGAGTTATGCTTGCAGATCGCAGGTGATCTGAATGATTATTCCAAGTATATTGATGGACTGAAAGTCCTTCCTGTATACGGTGGCTCATCCATCGAAAGCCAGATACGCATGTTGAAGCAGGTGTACACATTATTGTAGCCACTCCCGGACGACTGATTGACCTGATGGAAAGAAAAGTCGCCAAACTGGAGACCATTGCCGATGTAGTAATGGACGAAGCTGACGAGATGCTGAATATGGGATTTACCGACAGCATCAATGCTATTCTTGAAAAGGTTCCCGAAGACCGGAACACTTTGATGTTCTCAGCTACCATGAGTCCCGAAATCTCGCGTATTGCAAAAAATACCTGCACGATGCGAAAGAGATTACAATCGGTACTAAGAATGAAGGCAGCAAGAACGTAAACCACATTGCCTATCTGGTACACGCCAAAGATAAATATGCTGCATTGAAGCGTATCGCGGATTATTACCCACAAATTTACGGTATCATTTTCTGCCGTACCCGTAAGGAAACTCAGGAAATAGCTGATAAATTGATTCAAGATGGTTATAATGCAGATTCTCTACACGGCGAGCTTTCACAAGCACAACGTGACTTGGTGATGCAGAAATTCCGTCAACGTCATTTACAGCTTCTGGTTGCTACAGATGTAGCTGCCCGCGGTTTGGATGTAAATGATTTGACACATGTCATTAATTATGGCCTGCCCGATGATATAGAAAGCTATACTCACCGTAGCGGACGTACAGGACGTGCCGGCAAAACCGGTATTTCTATCGCTATCATCAACCTGCGTGAAAAAGGAAAAATGCGCGAGATAGAACGTATCATCAACAAGAAATTTATCATGGGTGAAATGCCTAGCGGTAAACAAATCTGCGAACAACAATTAATCAAACTGATCGATGATATAGAAAAGGTAAAAGTGAACGACGAGGAAATCGAGTCCTTCCTACCCGGTATCTATCGCAAACTGGAATGGCTTTCGAAGGAAGACTGATAAAGCGTGTAGTATCGATGGAGTTCAACCGCTTCTTGGAATATTACAGCAACGCTCCGGAAATAGAAACTCCCAGCATGAACGACCGCCGTAGCGAACGTGAACCGAAAGGACGCAAAGACCATGGTAGCGCCCGTGAAAAGACAGAACGCAAGGCCGAGAAAGGATATACCCGCCTGTTCCTGAATGTAGGAAAGACAGATGGTTTTTATGCCAATCAAATCATTGAACTGATTAACCGCAACATGAAGAAGCAACGTACCACCATCGGGCGAATAGATCTGATGCAGAATTTCTCTTTCTTCGAAGTAGCAGAAAATCAGGCACAGGATGTTATCAAGGCGTTAAACAAGGTCAATCTGAATGGCGGCCGGAAAATTGTAGTAGAAGTTGCCGGTGACAATAATGGCAAAAACGACAATGGCGAACGCAGGAGCAGTGCGGCAAGGAATGCTTCATTCGGCAAAAAAGGTGACAGGTCCAATAAAAAAACGACCTCAAAAGAAGGAAAAACTAGCCGTGCGGAAACGTGGCTACATTGAAGAACGAGGCCCCAAAACGAAAAGACGACTGGAAACAATTCTTTAACAGCGATAACAATAAGAAAAAGAAAATCCAAGAAATAAGGAATCCAACTTAATGAAAGAGGATTGGACATAGTAGAAATATGCAAATAACATCCACTTCTCTTGAATAATAGCGGAGTATGCGGAAATTGAAACAACCTGTCATTTCAAGGATATTCGGCAAATAATATAATAAACCCAACAGATTTATTATATTATCGAATATCCTTGTTTACATCGAATTAATATTAACAGATTTTTTACTATCTTCCAGATGAAAGATTATATGATAAGCTATCTATCGGAACTTTGACATACTCAGCTCCCTGTCATTTCATACTTTTCCTTTAGTCTTTCAATTTCAGTTCATCGATTAAACAGGAAGCTTTCCCATATTTTTCAATCATGTAAAGAACATAGCGGATATCCACCCCGATACAACGCTGCAAATTAGGTTCAAAAACAATATCTCCACTCATTGCTTCCCAATTCCCGTCAAAAGCAAGACCTATTAATTCCCCTTTTCCATTAAACATTCCACTACCGGAATTCCCTCCTGTAATATCATTATCCGAAATAAAGCAAACATTCATATTACCATCCCCAGCAGCATAACGTCCGAAATCCTTCCTTCTCAAGCATTCGACTACAGAAGGAAGCACATCGAAATCACTATCTCCCTTATACTGCCTTATCTTGTCAAAAATTCCTTTTGTCGTCGTAAAATAAGAATACTCAATAGCATCTTTCGGTGAGTAACCACCCACCATGCCAAAACTCAGACGCATAGTAGAATTAGCATCCGGATAAAACACCCTATCTGCCTCCATCTCACGCATTGCTTCATTCAGCAAACGTTCATTTTTCTCAATATTCATACTAGCTTCTTCCACCGACTGATTGAATTCATAAAATTTCACCAACATATCGATGGCAAAAGAAGCCGCAGGGTCATCAAACAAGACATAAGTGGTATCTCCTCTCACTACCTGTTCAAAACCATGTGGTGTCTTTAAAGAGGAACGAGTATACAAATCATCTACATAAGCTTGGTAATCACCTTTAAAATCTTTCTCTATCAATGAATAAACATCAGGTAAAAATTCCTTGCCTACCTCAGTTGCATATTCTTTCAACATAGCCACAAAGACTTGTTTATCCACACTTATATCCATATTGGCATAAATCTCCAACAATTGCCGCATATTACGCTCCAAATCACTCTCCTCTGCCTCAAAATCAAAATTCAGTACAGCTAAGGCTGCCGTAATCAACTCCGGTCCATTGGCAAATGTTTCTCCAAAATATGCCATAGCCCGTGCCGCATTTCTACGATTACGATAATTTAACTCCAGTTCAGTCAAAACCCTTGCATATTTGCTTCGTTTATCAGGTTCCCGACGAACCCATTCTTGCAATTGGCACTCCAAAGCTTGTTTTTTCTCTATCACTTTCAATTCTTTTACCGCTTGATTCATCCCTATACTATTCTTCCAATAGTTAGAGCTTTGTGCATACTTGGAAGCATATTTAATGCGGATATCATCACTTTTTTCCATTGCATTTTTCCAAATAGCTTGCTTGATGGTACGAACATTAATCATGGCGGCATTATCCGTATTGACTCTTTCGTCTATCCCAAATGAAGATAAATACCTGCTGGTAGAACCGGGATATCCCATAGTCATGCAAAATGATCCCTGTTCATACCCTCCCAAAGAAACAGGAGCAAAATAATCCGGATGATAAGGCACATTCTCCGGAGAATAAGCTGCCGGTTGATTATTCTGATCAGCATAAATACGGAAGACAGAGAAATCCCCGGTATGGCGGGGCCATACCCAATTATCTGTATCTCCGCCAAACTTGCCTACAGAAGAGGGAGGAGCAAATACCAAACGAACATCATAATAATCCTTATACACAGATAGATAAAACTCATTGCCACCATAAAAAGGAGTTATCTCAGCACGCAGCAACGTATCATTCGCCACAGCTTCCTGAGCAATCAATGTGGAAATAGAATCTACAATCAGTGCACGGTCATTTTCCTTTGTTCCGACTGGAATAGCTTGCAACACACGCTCCGTCACATCCTCTGTGCGTATCAGAAAACTGACAAATAAATCCGGATTAGGAAGCTCCTTACTTAAGGAATCGGCTACAAAACCATCTCGCAAATAATCATGCTCCACAGAACTATGCTGCTGAATGGCATCATACCCACAATGGTGGTTAGTAAAAACCAAACCATCCGGAGATACAACAACACCCGAACAAAAACCTCCAAAACTAACAACAGCATTAGCCAATGCTTTTCCACCAGGATTATACAATTGTTCAGATGAAAGTTCCAACCCCATTTCTTTCATCACTTGTTGAGTTTGTTTGCTAAGACAACAAGGAAGCCACATTCCTTCACTACCCCATATATATAAAGGTAGGAAGACTAGCAGCAACAGTAGTTTTTTCATGGTTTTATTCTACAATTAATTTAAGTTTTTTTGCTCCGACACGTGCTTTCAACCATTCGGATATTTTTTCTTGTTCTTTCTCAATGGGTCTTTTACTGAATTTCATCAAGACTATTGTCAATGTATCCGTTTTAGTTGAGTCCACCTGTAATTCCACAGTCTTTGCCATAGCTATGGCTTCTACTGTAGGATAAAGTACTTTAAGTTCAGGAATTATTTTTTTATCTACAGTATTATATGCAGCATATACTTTAAGCTCGTTTTCCAAAGACTTAATTCTCTCCTGCTGCTCCAGTAAACGCTTTTCACTATTCTTATAGAAATCCTCCATCACTTGGCCTTTATACTACCAATATCCATCGCATCATTATTCATTCCTTGAAGAATAACTAGTTTAGTACCTGCCAAATTAAAAATGTTTCAAATTATCCCTTGCGGTTGCTATTTCTGTTTCCGGGACCTCATTGCCTATTAGCACAACACGTATTTCCTTCTTCTCAAAAGAAATCTTCCGGTCTATTACTTGAGTATTATTAAAATCCAATTCTTCATTAATAAAATTATTGGCAGAGGCCTCATAAATAGTGCTTTTCACAATACCATAAGTCAAATAAATAGCAGGACACATGGTGGCTAAAGTAATAACAATGATATATTTTTTGACTAATTTTTCGCGCTCCTTATCCACAAATTCCTTACGTTGGAAATGCATGACACGTACCCCGATAAAAGTAGCCAAACTGATAAATACTGAATTAATAAAATACAAATAGAATGCACCTAAAAATAAAGTAAATTTCCGGTAGCAAGCCCGAATCCAGCAGTACACAAAGGCGGCATCAAAGCGTAGCAATAGCAACCCCTGGAATTACATTCCCTTTCTCCTTTGTAGACAAAGCGATTATACCGGCTAAACCACCGCACAAAGCTATAAGCACATCATATATGGTAGGAGAAGTACGTGCCAGCAACTCCGATTGTACTTCATCCAACGGAGTCAGCGAAAAATAAAGGGTAGCTGTAATCACACTAAATACAGTTGCCACCAAATAACTTTTTAGAGAACGCTTCAACAATTCAAAATCATTCTGTCCAATAGCTAACCCTACTCCCATTATCGGTCCCATCAGCGGAGATATCAGCATGGCACCAATAATAACTGCCGTAGAATTCACGTTCAAGCCCAATGAAGCTATAAAAATTGCGAAAATAAGAATCCACAAATTAGTTCCTTTGAACTCAACACCATTACGAATACTTTCTACAATCAAGGCTTCATTGTCCTTATCCTTGCGCAAATCAAGATATTCACTAAAGAACTGCTTTATATAGGGCACATTCTTTAAATTATTCTTCAGGTCACTTCATTGCTATTTCTTTATGTATCGGTTTATAACAGGTATTTGCTGTAAGGGGAAATCCGTTTTCACAATATATGCCACAAACAATAACAACAGTAATGTACGAACACCCAACAACAAGAATATATTTTGAATAGGAAGATAAACTGAAACAATGTAAAGTACCAGCGCTAACACCACATAGTTACCTATTGCTTTCAAATCATAATTAATAGGATATTTTTTCTGCCCTACAAAATAAGAGAGAAGCATAGCTACTCCATATCCGGCAAAACCCGCCCAAGCACACGCCATATAGCCAAATACCGGAATAAGGAAAATATTTATCAGAATAATGATACTGCATCCCACCAGTGAAAAATAAGCTCCCCATTTTGTTTCATCAATCAGTTTATACCAAAAAGAAAGATTGAAATAAATAACCCATAAACATCTCGGCAGCCATGACAATAGGTACAACCTTAAGCCCTACCCAGTAATCACGCCCTAAAATATAACGCAGTATATCAAGGTAAAACATAACAGCCAAAAAAGCCAGCAAAGTGAAGATAATGAAAAACTTCATCGCTTTGGCATACATTTCCCGACTATCCTTTTCTTTACTCTTACTAAAAACAAACGGCTCGTATGCAAACCGGAAAGCCTGTGTCAGCATGGCCATGATCATAGCTATCTTACTGGCTGCTCCATAAATACCCAACTGGATAGTCGCCTCCGCCTTATCAGGATAAACAAACGGAAAAATAATTTTATCAGCTACCTGATTTAAGATTCCGGCAATACCCAGAATCAGAATCGGGAAAGAATAATGCAGCATACGCCGCAACAACTCCCTGTCCAGCACATATCTGAAGCCCACCAATCTTTCCACATACATAGCATCACCAAAGAAGTACAAGCCAAATTTATAGCAAAAGCCACTCCGACATTCTCTCCCTTCATACCTACAAAATAAGCGATATTCAAGACAATGCTGGCAAAAATGAACAACAATTTCAATGCAGCAAACTTAACAGGGCGTTTCTTATACCGCAAATAAGCGAAAGGAATAGCTTGGAAAGCGTCCATTGCAACTACAATCAGCATCATCCCCATATACCACGGATGCTCTCCATATCCCAAGAAACCTGCTATGGGATACAGAAAAGAAAGACAAACAATTAAAAACAAGACCGCAGTCGCCCCCACCGAAAGCAAAGTAGTGGAATAGACACGCATCGGATCATCCACCCCCTTATTGGCAAATCGGAAAAAGCCGGTTTCCATACCATATGTTAAAAGCACCATCAACAAGGCAGTTATAGCATACATATTGGTAATGACACCATAGCCCCCCGATTCCACAGGCAAAGCGTTGGTATATATCGGTACTAACAAATAATTCAGGAACCGCCCGATGATGCTACTCATCCCATATATGGCTGTTTCCTTGGCTAATGCTTTTAATCCTGCCATCTTCTAATCATCAAATAATGTCTTCTGACTATTATAAATGCTCCGTCCCAAGTGTATATAGGCCAGTTCCGTGACCTCACGTCCACGCGGAGTACGTTTTAAGAAACCTTCTTTAATCAAAAAAGGTTCATAAACCTCCTCTATTGTTCCGGCGTCTTCACCCAAAGCGGTTGCAATAGTAGTCAGCCCCACAGGACCTCCCTTAAACTTATCTATAATAGTACATAAAATCTTGTTATCTATCTCATCCAGTCCATATCTGTCAATGTTCAAGGCTTCTAAAGCAAACCGGGCAATTTCCACATCAATCCTTCCGGAACCTTTCACCTGGGCAAAATCACGGACACGCCTCAACAACGCATTTGCAATACGGGGCGTTCCACGGCTGCGCGAAGCAATCTCACCCGCTGCTTTCATGTCACAAGGCACATTCAATATATTAGCAGAGCGACGGATAATGCTTGTCAATACATCATCGTCATAATACTCCAAATGAAGATTAATTCCAAAACGGGCACGCAAAGGCGCAGTCAGCAACCCACTCCTGGTAGTGGCTCCAACCAAAGTAAACGGACTCAGCTCCAACTGGATACTACGCGCCGAAGGTCCCTTGTCTATCATTATATCAATACGATAATCCTCCATGGCAGAATACAGATATTCTTCTACCACAGGGCTCAACCGATGTATTTCATCAATAAAAAGCACATCATTGGGTTCCAAGCTGGTCAGTACTCCCGCCAAATCCCCCGGTTTATCCAGCACCGGTCCTGAGGTTACTTTAAAACCTACTCCCAGTTCATTGGCAATGATATTACTTAAGGTCGTCTTGCCCAAGCCAGGAGGTCCGTGCAAAAGAACATGGTCTAACGCCTCGGCCCGCAGACGCGCCGCCTTGACAAAGATGCGCAGATTATCTACCACCTTATCCTGCCCGCTAAAATCTTCAAAATTCAACGGACGTAAGGCATTCTCAAAATCGCGTTCTTTAGTTGTGAGCTGTTGCTCGCGTATATCAAAATTTTCTTCCATTTTTTTGTTTATGACACAAAGGTACAAAAGATATTATTATTATAGAAAGAAAGATGGAGGAATTCATTTTCAGTCCCTCTATGGTCCTTCTTTTCAACATTATTATTGTATTAATTATTATTCATTATGGGAATTACATTAGGAAAGAAACAATTGAACAAAGGAAGAGTTTCGCTTTATTTAAATTACAGTTATAACGGAAAACGCCGCAAAGAGTATTTGGGTATCATTCTGGATGCTCCTACCAGTGCAGAGCGAAGAGCGGAGAACAAAAACAAGATACTAATTGCCAGGCAGATAAGAGCAAAAAAGGAACTAGAATTCTTATCCGTTGAATATCATCTGAACGATATAGAAAATACATTCGATGATATACTTCCAACAGATAAAAGCAATGTTCCCGATTTCTATATTCTGATAGGACAATTCCTGGATACCTATCACAAAAAGGACAAGAAAATGGTTAGGGCATGTATCACCCATCTGCGACTGTTTACAAGAAAGAAAAGCTTACCTGTAACCCTTCTCACAAAAGATTTTTGTATAAACTTTCTTGAGTATCTCAGGGATCATCTCCGAGGCAACACTCCCATCGGATATTTCAAGAAGTTCAGAATGTGCATTAATAAATGTATAGAAAAAAAGTTAATGACATCTAATCCTACAGATGGTATCCGCCTGATGCAGTTTGATGAAGTAACCAAAGCAATCCTCAGTTTAAAAGAGATTCAGAAACTTGCTATCACTCCATGCCCCAACAACGAAGTAAAAAGGGCATTCTTGTTTTCTTGCTATTGCGGGCTGCGCTGGTGTGATGTACATCAACTGCAATATAAAGACATAGATTTCTCATCAAACCGCCTTACTATTCTGCAACAGAAAGTACAGTCACACTCCAAAAACGCAATCTTGCATCTAAACTTAAACCACACTGCCATCAAACTCCTACAAAGGCATAAAGGCATTAATGAGGACTTGGTATTCGGGCTCCCCTCCTATTCTTACACACTAAGGATTTTAAACAAATGGGTAAAAAGAGCTAATATACACAAACACATTACCTTCACTGTGCCCGACACTCATTTATCACCAACATTATGGCAAATGGAGCTAACATCAAACAG
>ENA-OQIM01000503-OQIM01000503.1-human-gut-metagenome-genome-assembly--contig:-NODE-503-length-14702-cov-1.708130_pt1 | contig 14702 bp, 21 predicted proteins | sample MGYA00242579_ERZ504744 | MGnify/ENA primary metagenome ERZ504744 (study PRJEB26092, sample SAMD00036441) | human gut metagenome | host: Homo sapiens | study: EMG produced TPA metagenomics assembly of...
TTATAAATGTTGATTTTGAAAAAAATGACTTATGAAATATTATAAAAATACAAAAAAGGAAATATCCAAGATTCATAAATTATGTATTAAAGTTGGTAATATCATGCAAATGATTTGTGTAATACTGTTCTTATATTCAATATGGTGTATTGGGCATTAGCATAGGAAAAGAATGGAATATCAGTGAATAAGTTTTTAGAAGTTTGTAAAACAGAATCATTGTCAATGCTACAAGCAAGCAATTTTATCAAAAAAAAGTGATTTTAGAGGTCTGTAAAACAGAATCATTGTCAATGGTCAAATAATAAACAGACTGCGTAAAAATAAGAATTTTATCGATACTGCTCGCAAAAGCGAGAGCTGCCGTGTGGCAGCAGATTATGAAAGGAGAAATTCGATGGTTAAGTATTATATTATAATTGGAATTATTTATACAATCCCCTATATAGTCACTATTGTAATAAGCGGTTTACGAAAGAAGCTAGAAACAGACAGAAATTTTTATGGAAAAACTATAGATATTCAAAAGATAGAACTTACGAATGTAAGTTATAAAAAGTTTGAAATTGCAAGAAATAATATTAAAAAGTATACAGAAATGGGAGAAATTAAATATGTATATAATCGTAGCTACGATTTTGAAGATGAACGTTTGTTATTATCTGAAAAAGAATATCAAAAATGTTTCCCAGACAAATTTGTAAAGACTACGGTTGCGTATTATATAATTTTTGAGTTTTCGTATGAGACTGATCATGGAAAAATAAAAGCAAAAATTACTCTTACAAAACCGGTAATAGAAAAAACATATAACGATAAAGATGTTGAAGAAATAAAAAAGCTTATTTATGAAGAATGCAGCAATAAAATATTTGCTAATGTAGGTACAGAAAGCAAATATAAAGATTACAAAGGACAAGAAGTCATACATTCATTACCAATAAGAACATCAACACTAGAGGGAGAGATTATAGGTGAAAGTAACAAAAGACCAGGGCAGTATGATTGGATGTTTTCAGACAGCAGTTGGTATCCAGAAGAAGCCAAAAAGAGAAATAGGTTCTTATCTTTTTGTACTTATCTCAACCCAAATAAAAGAAATTCAATATTTTTACCCTATTTTACGATTGGAATATTGGGAATAATAATCAATTGGATGTTCAATCTAATTATTAAGTAATTTTAAAATATATGAAAGGAGATAAGAAGATATGCAATTTACAACACCAGATATGAGGGAAATAACCATTTCAGATAAATCAGAAGCATGTGATTTTATAAAGGATTCATGTAAAGAATGTAATAGGAAATATGAATGTACTGGGGAAAACGCAGCATTTTGTAATCATATGAAAAATATCCTTGTAGCAAAGTACGGAGCAGCAGAAGGGTGTTTAAAAGAATCCAGAATTAGGCATAGTATGGGAGTTGCAAACTTCTTATTTGCCTATGCGAAATCTCATGACTGGAGTAAGGAAGAGACAGAAGATCTTTATTTGACTGGCTTATTACATGATATAGGATATATCGACAATCCCAAAGGTACGGATCACGGAAGATTAGGTGCAGAAATCTTGAAGAGAAATGGACTTAATGCAGAAATTTGCGAATTAATTAGTTGTCATGGAAGATTTATAGAGAACCCAAGTAGAAAGCAAGCACTTTTATGGCTTGCAGATCTATGCGTGAATCGTGATGGAGACTATATCGGATATCAAAAAAGATATGAGAGTATCAAGGAAAGATATAAGAATGATCCAGAACGTTTATTTCAAGTTTATCGGATTTTGGAATACTTGCAAATACATTTTTCGGAATACAGATAAATGGTTTGTGTTTAATATGGATTCCAAAGGATAAACTGCCATACTACGTATAGATAAGAGGTTTTAGAGCAGTGTTAAATATGTGGATTCCAAAGGAACGGATTCCAATACAAGTACTACTGTACAGTTTTAGAGCTGTGTTAAATATGTGGATTCCAAAGGACCAAAATATTTTGGCAGTGTGTAAAAATAAGAAAACATCGAAAAGAATCGCTATAGCGAAATCTGCTATGTGGCAGAAAATTGATAAAGATATGGTTTTACATCAATTTGATATTTCTGAAATTTTTGTTTTTGGATAAATTGTAGTCCAAAACAAAATATCTTCTAAATAAGACATAATGTTTAGAAAAGGAGATAAAATATCACGAAAAAGAGATATAAAGTAAAAATAAGGAAAAATAGAAAGTGGAATACATTTTATAGGTTACAGATTAAGTAAAAATAAGATTTTGCCGAATATATTCATATAGATGAATCTGTTATGAAACAGAAAAAACAAAGGAATAGGAGGACAATAAGATGAGCAGAAGATTAAAAAATTGGCACCGCAATTTTTGATATTGTAGGTTTCATAAATTTTAGATTACAAGAAACAAAAGGAAATTGTTGGATTGATCAGTTATATGACAAAGATTATTGGGGAAAAAATAATCAGTCAAAAGAAATAAACAACGAAATCAAAGAATATTTGAATAAAGGATATTCTATGGGATGTGCGGGTCGATACACACATGAACCGTTAGTAGACGTAAATGGAGAAATTGTTAAAATTCAGAATTATTTAGACCAGATGAAATTGCCATGGAATCTTTTATATCAAGACGATATTTTAGCAGTCCTTCATTATGGCTCATTCTGTTTTGTCACTCCAAAAGACTATATTACTTCAACATTATTTAAAAACTTAGATGATCAGTCCTTAATATCTTTAAAAGCAGGCAAGGGAGGAACAGCTCAAACAACATTGCCAGCAATCTTTCAAAATGAAAATTTATGTAGAAACGATCTTACATCAAATATTGATACAAAAAAACAAGAGATTCAGAATAAACAAGATGAACTTAAAAATCTGCAGAAAGAAAAAGCAGCAGAGATTGAACGAATGAAACAGGAAATTGAAGCAAAATATGCAGATACCATCTCATTAATAAATAAGAAGAAAGAAGAATTAGAATCAAAAAAGCAGAACTGGAAGGACAGTTATTTATATATGATACAGAGTTATATGCCATTCGTTGCTATTGGGGAGAAACTGTAACTTTTGTTCCGCTAAGAAAAGGAAAACATGCAAATATTGAAGATCCAGTTGTCCTATATCAAAAAATCCGATTTTTAAATGAAGAATTGGGAAGATATGCAGCAATTTATGATTTGGATGGATCAAAATATAGTAAACATACATTTGAGGGATTATTAAAAGTTCGAGATGATTTTATGAATATGTTTGCACCAGGTCCTAAATCTATTTCTTTAGTAAAAATCAGCAAGGATGGAACAATCCGCTGCCAGTCTGATATCCGAAATAACATGTTATCAGAATATGAATTACTTCACGGAAACACAATAGCAATTTTAATCAGGGATGGTGAGAATCTTTATATTGGATGGACAGATGATGATAAAGTCCAGGTGAAAGATGAAAATATGTTTTTGAAGCCAGAAATGAAAGAAATTGCAAATGAAGATGAAGAAAACATTCGCAATTCTCAAAAAGAAGAGATCGCCGGAAGATACTTTATTTTTGCGATATTACAGGGAATAGTTGATCAAGGGAAAATCTTAAAGCTTCCAAAGATAGGTTCTATTATGAAGTCAAATCCTTATGTAATCTATAGTATGGCAGATGGATGGTTAGAAGATGATCGGTTCGGAACACTAGAAGATATCCTAAAAAGAACAAATCATGAAGTTATGAAAAAGGGAGATACCATTTTAACTTTAATGAGGATTACAAGAGATGATAACGGCTATGGATATGGATGGAGAGGTGGTGTCTGGAACAATAATCGTGGACGTGGAGAAGCTAATCGTACTCGTGATGTATCATTGAAAGATTTCAAATTTTATAAGATAAATAAAGTGGATAAAACCGAATATTATGATGTATTTATGAGAAAATATCCTCTTGATATCGAGTTTGAAACCATTGAAACGCCAATTAGACCGAATATTACAAACATAGAACATGTTATCAAAAAGTCTACCTGTTTATGGGATGAAATGGAATTAGAAAAAAAAGAAATTCGAATATTAAATAATCGGCTTACTGGATTCACACTTTATGATGAGCATGATCCAACAATAAAACAGGTAATGGAGAGAGAAAATGCAGTATCAGATACAGAAGCATTAGAAAAATTTCTACCAAAAACTATAGATTTGAGACAAAAGATGAAACATATTATGATCCACAAGTAGGTCTATGAAAGGATATCATCAATCTTTGGATCATGTTGCAAATAGTGTTACAGAATACCAGTATTTTATTTCTGAACGTAAAAAATATACGGTAAATTCTACTGCAAATATGGAAATCAGGGAAGGAGAATACCTTGATATGACATATTTAAACAGTATTTTAATCCGATATGTGATTCGAACCAAAAAGGTTGGAAATGTATATATTGGTGGTACGAAGATTCAGTTTGCAGATATTATTCCGTATTTGAATAAGGCACTCGAATTTTTTAGAAGAAAGAGAAAAGACAGAAGCAGCATTATTAAGACTGCATATGGACTTATATGAAAACTGGCAGGTAGATGTATCAAGATGGAGATTAGAACATCATTATCATGAGTTGACTGAAACAAGAGCGAAGAAATTTGCCAAAGAATTTGCAAGATAAGTTAATTCGGATATCTCTTATAAACGTTAATGTTTATGACAAAAAATGTATCAAAATATTACAATAACTTCAATAATTTTATCAAAATAGGAAAAGTAGAAAGTAAAAATATATTGAAAACCGCCTGTCGTTACCGAGATTTGCAAGATCGCAAAAAGTAAACAATATAAAATATCATAAAGAAAAGAGGAATGTTTGATGCATATTGTAGAATCAGGTAAAAGATATAGAATTTTTAATAATGCGATTACCACGTACGATCAACTACCACCAAAAACTTATCGGGTGGATTATGATCCAGATACAAGAACTTTTTCTTTACTAGAAGCACACGATTTTGAGATTCCAGAAACAAAAAATTTATGGTCAGCATTTAGATAAAGTCAAGAAAGTGTTGAATTCCATGGATAAGATGAATCGAAATCTTGGAGTAATTCTAAGTGGAGATAAAGGAATTGGAAAGTCACTTTTTTCTAAGTGTTTAGGATTGAAAGCAAGAAAAAAAGGGATACCTGTTATATTGGTTAATGAATATCATGAGGGGATTGCAAACTTTCTTGAAGAAATTGAGCAAACAGTTATGATACTGTTTGATGAATACGATAAAACTTTTGATGAAAAGAAACATAATTGTCAAGCGGAGATGTTATCTTTATTTGATGGAGTAAGTGCAGGAAAGAAACTGTTTGTGATTACATGTAATGAGATTCAAAGTTTAAGTCAATATTTGATAAATCGTCCTGGAAGATTTCATTATCATTTTAGATTTTTATATCCAACAGCAGATGAAATTCGTGATTATATGGAAGATAAGTTAGACAAGCAATATTATGATGAAATTGAAAATGTGATTGCTTTTAGTGTACGAATGAATCTTAACTATGACTGTTTACGGTCCATTGCTTTCGAACTAAACAATGGATTAAAATTTCAGGAAGCTATTAATGATCTTAATATTATCAGAATAAGTCAGTATAAGAACATAAAAATTATTGTAGAATTTGAAAATCAGGCAACATTAAGTGGAAAAATAAAAGAATGGCAGCTGTATGACAATACAATTACTGATATGAGTATATATCTTCCAGATAATATTCGTCCATTATCTTATGTTGGAGAATATATTGGCGAATTTCCAATGAATTTTTCAAATAACTATATTGATAAGGATAAAAGAATGTTAATGTTTCATGTTACAAATCCAGAACCAGAGTATGATATTGCTTATACGCATGAAAGTCAAGATGAAGAGAAAACAGATGAAGGCAAGAAAATTACGGATATTTTAGACAAATTATATATTGGACAGAAAATCAAACGTATTTATGCGGTACCGAGTGATCAAAAGGATAAATTTAGGTTTTTCTAAGAATATTATTGATTGTAAGTATAATTACTGAAAAATGGTCTATACGATTAAAGAAACGGAATCATTGTCAATGAAAGGCGGCAAACCCCAGCTCTCTACTGCCGTTTTAGAAGACTGTAAAACAGAACCATCGTCAATGGTCAAATAAGCAGTTTGTGTAAAAATAAGAAAGCATCGAAATAATTCGACAAAGGCAGAATCTGACTGGTAGCAGAAAATTAATTGATCCTAATTAAAAATATAAGGAACGGAGGTGCTTATTGTGAAAACAAAAAAAAGAAATAGAAAAGATGTCGATAATTATGTCAGTTAGATCAGGCAATTCAGGACGGAAGAAAAATTGAAAAGACAAGTCTTTGCAAAGAAGCAGCGGAAGTATTAAAAACTGTCTTTCATATTCAAAATCAAGAACATAAAACGATTATAAGAGATGAATCAAAAATTAAGGCCAATGAAGTAGAAAAGAAAAGAAGCGGAAAATGGATCAAAACAATGAAACCATTAAAGAAGTTCTATGAAAAATATGGTGAAAGAGTGTATGTTACTGGATTTGGAGTCGGATATAGCACTGATATGCCATGTATATTAAAAATTGAGCAGGCATCTATTGATAAAGGTCTCGGAGATTATTTTGTTTACAAATATTTAGAACTGAACGATGGAAGTTGTATTGCACAGATAGATATTTCTTGCATTATCTTAAAAACATGGCCTAAAAAATCAGTTGTGTAGATGTAACAAAAGAAGTTGATCAGATGTTAGAGAAGAATAGATGTTCTTGAAATAAGCTGACAAAAGAAAACAAGGAAAAGGACGTGATGTGACGTGAATGAATGCGAACTTGTAAAAAAGATCCTGAACCACATGAATGCAGAAGATTATAAAATCCTTATTAATAAAGTGTGGTTTCGTGGCTTTTGGGTTCCTGGAATCGCTAATCAGCGAAGTGATAAGAAATGGCGGCCAAAAGTCGAATTTATTAATAACGATGTTGTTTTAAATAGAAAAATCCGAAAAGGTGGAAAACATAATTATGAACTATTAATTGAAGCAATGATAAAAATGGCAGAGGATCGAAATGATGAGACATATTTGCTATACAACGTAGTGAGATGGATAACAGATCCAGATTCCCATGAAGAAATTGAAGAATACTTCAATCAATTAGAAAATAAACCAAAAGACGATACAAAAATGATTCAGAAGAAATAAAAGATACTTCTGAAAAAGATGATGTAAATGTTCAGGATAATTTATTAAAAAAAGAAAATGAAAAGTTAAAAGCGGAAATAGATAATTGGAAAAATCGTAGGAAAGAAATATAAAGAAAACATTCAGAATTTAAAAATTAAATGCAGTAACCTGGAACAAGAAAATAACAGAGTTAAGAAAGAAAATGGAAGATTGATCAGAGAAAATGAAAAAACAAAACAGGGAAAAGATACTGCAGTAAAAGAATATAATGACAGAATCATTGCATTAAGTGTTGAAAACAGCAAATTAAAAGAGAAAATAAGAGGAAAATATAAGCCTAAGAAGAACATTGTTTTATCAAAAACATCAGGAGTTTCAGATCCGAAAGTATTATGTGTTACAAAAAATCCGGCAGATGTTTTGATCAAAGGATATAATATCTATTTTCTAACGGATCTTGAAGAGTTAAATAAAAAGATTTATACAGAAACAGTGTTTGATCAAATCTGGTACATCAGAAGTGGGCTTACACATGCAGATTTAATCAAGGTTGCAGAAAAGTATGCTAACCAAAAAATATTACAGGCTAGGGACTGGAAAGCATTACAAAAGAAATTACAAGGAGGGGACAGGCTATGAATCAGGAAGATATGCAGATTATAGGGACACTGGCACTTGAAAAAGATACAAAAAGAAAAGGTGTGTTTATCAATACAAAGTCAGCAATACAGTATGTTGTTAAGTCAATGATGAGCGACTATAAATCAGATAAATTATTTACTGGATATATGAATTCATTTGAGAATGATCAGAAATTTGATGATGAATATCGTTCAGATGAAGAAAGGGTAGAAAAGTTCTGGGATCATATCTATGACAAATTGTTTATCTATAATTTCAAAGCAAATGATGGCGAATTTGAAAGAATGACAAAGTTCATCTTGTTAATAAGCAGTAAAATTTAATGAAGATGAATATTTTAAAGGAGTTCCGGTGTTTTCTGCTGCTACAGATGAGATCGTAAGAGAATGGGAACTGGAAAGTCAGTGGAGCTTATACAGAAACTATAATACATTAGATGAATTTTGTGATTGTATCAAAGCAAAACAGCCATTAGGAAGTACCTATGGATACGATGCAACAGAGAGTCAGCCATCATTTGTAATCTGGAAAAATCAGAATCAGAAATTGTATGTGATCGGGAAGATTGCAAATTGCCGATATAATTCGCAGCGAGGATTGATCTTAGAAAAAGAAGGACAGGAACTATTGAAAATTGATATCAGTGATCAGGCAGAAAAGATTGTCTATGATGTGGATGCTAATCCAACATTAGCTTTTGTTCCGGAAACGATTTATAAACAGATTGAAGATCAAATTTTGAAAGCAGAAGTTGAAAGAACAAAAAAATTAGAAGGCAAAGAAAAAAGAACCAGTAACAAAACAGAATCAGGAAAAGGCAGAGAGTTTTACAGAGACAGTTAATGATGCTCAGGAAGAATTAAAAGAGGTTAATACAAAAGAATACAGTGATGAGTTACTAATTCAGATGATGGATTATCACAGTCAGAAGAGAAACTTGTTCTATAACATGAAAGATTTTGTCAATGTACATACAGCAATCAAGTGCAGCAATCTTGTAATTCTATCCGGACTTAGTGGTACTGGGAAATCTGCTTTAGTTGAAATTTATGCAAGGGCATTAGGAATCAGAAATAACCTGGAAGATGATCGATTACTGTTTGTTCCAGTGCGACCATCTTGGAATGATGATGCCGATCTGCTTGGATATGTTGATCTGGTTCATAATGTTTATCGTCCATCAGATACCGGATTCGTTGATTTTCTGGTCAATGCACAAAAGGAAGAAAATAAAGGAAAATTATTTATTGTCTGCTTTGATGAAATGAATCTTGCAAGAGTTGAACATTATTTCAGCCAGTTCTTATCATTATTAGAACGTCCAGAAAATCAGAGAGAATTACAATTATATGATAGTCAGTATGCCGGACAGTTATATAATTCAGCAACATATCCAAGCAAGATTATCATCGGGGATAATATCCGATTTATTGGAACAGTTAACATCGATGAATCTACATATCATTTTTCTGATAAGGTACTGGATCGTGCTAATGTAATTGAATTAGATGTTCTGGATTATTCGAAAGAATGGACAAAGAAGCAATATGCAAGTCTGATCACACCAACATGGTCTAAAGATGAATATGATGCGTTAATCAATAAAGATGTTGATATTAAAGCAGATAAGGTGCAAGAATTATTGTGGGAAATTCACCAGCTTTTACAGTCAGCCAGTGCTAAATATGGAGTCGGACCACGAATTGTAAAAGCTATTAAAATGTACATCAATAATCTTCCTAAGACAGAGATTAATGGATTTAATAAAGGTGTAGCATTAGATTATCAGATTGCACAGAGAATATTAACAAAAGGTTCGCGGACCAGAAATTCAGATTGGGCGACTGCTGAATGGAAAAAGTAATACAGGATTTAATCAAATCTTTGATAAATATAGCGAGCTATCAGATTTTAAGAAATGTAGAAAAGTAATCAGCGAAAAACAAAAGGAGTTAGGGGCATATGGATATTGTATCTAGGACTCCATTTACCTTAAAACTTATCCAACGCTTTCCTGGTTATAAGGAAAGTGTTGGTTCTAAGTTCAGTATGAATGAACGTGATATATGGGAAAATGGATTTTATACTTTGGCAGCAGAAGAAAATGAGACATTAGAAGTATTATTTGATTCAGCAGATAAAAAACGCAAGGTTATATCTGGAAGCATTGGATGTCATGCCATATGATGATAAGAACCTGTTTGAAGATGAAGAGGGACGGTTATATCGTACCGTATCACCAGAAAGTTTTTTATTATGTTCCAGCGACAGCACAACAGATACATTAAGGGTTGACTCTTTTAAAATGTAATTTACTGCAATGAAAAATGGTATTATGGGGTGCTAAACATCCTGCCCAAAGCAATGTCTAAAAAAGAATGGAAAATGATGAAAGATGATCTGGAAAAAGAAGTTCGTGGACTAGCTCAGGACATTATTCAGAAAAATATTGGAATTGGTAATAAAAACATAAAAATTCCTCCACGAATTCTATATGATTTCATGATTCTGAAAAAGTATTCAAAACGTGTGATCATGGCTTTAATGAATATTGCTGAAAATCCAAAATGCGAGATTGTTACGGAATATGAAAATGTATCTTTACAGAAGAACAATGAACGTAATTTTGATGCAGCAACCATGAGAAGATACGCAACAAGATCTGGATGCGATGCCAGATGGAAGATTCCAGTCAAAAGGACATGTTATGACATTCAGGAAAATCGCTTATTAAAAAATATGCTCCAGGAATACGATGATAAACTGGTAGAATTTATTGCTATTCTTGATAATGCGGAATCTTTTAATATGGAAGAAGAAAGTAACAAAGAAATGCTTTTAGAATTTCGAGAAACAGCAGAAAAATTAAAAAAGGTAACTGCAATCTTAAAAAGCTCAGGAATGGTTTGGAAAAGTTGGAAAACTATCCGGACCTTATATTCCACATTCATTTATTCTTGATACACGCTACAATACCATTTATCAGATGCATATGGAATTAAAGCAGAATGAAGTACAGATTCATTTGAATCCAGAATTTGATTATAGATGGAAGAGAAGCAGCTATCTGTATGAAATGTGGTGTTTTTTCAAAGTATGTCATTTTTGCTTTGAAAATTAGATCTGGAATATTCTGATTGGAATTTTGATCTAAAAGGTGAAGTATTTTTTCCGTTTTTAAAAGAAGTACTATGGTCCGCTTTTCAAACCCGGTAATCAGGTTGATGTGGTTTATGATCAATGTTTGCCATTAGAGAAAGAAGCTACGGATATCAATCACCCATTATACATTGCAAAGCAGCATGGGGATCGCAGGAATCATAACCGCCCGGATATTGTACTTAATGTATATGACAATGAGCGAAATGTTTATCTTGGCAGTATTATTCTGGAATGTAAATACAGAAAACTTCATTCATTTTGGAGTGAGGATTCCACACGATCAAGTAGAGGACAGTTAGAAGCTTATTATAATAATGCAAGATCTTCTCATTTATTAGCAGGATTAGGAGAGTCATTTAACATCAGGCCGATTAGTAAAGTATTGGCATTATCTCCGGATGATCGGGCAGATGGACTAGAACAGGAAGACTTTGGAATTGAAATTAAGACCTTTAAGCCAACAGAAGATGGACGAGAAGAACATATCAATCAATGGATTTTTGAAGAAGTAGTTAATTTGGAGAAACGATATGATAAATTTTGGAGAATCATATGCCAGATGAACAGGCGGAGGTGCATTCCGTATGAAAGAAAAAGAATTTGAAAGACGATTAGATAAAAAGATTCAAGATCATGCGAAAATCATGTCGGATGAAAAACGGAAAAAGATACATACAGATTATGCCAAGAACCATAGTCAAAATGAACTATTTGCCGTGTGTATCGAGGAAATGAGCGAATTAACGAAACATTTAACAAAGATCATGCGAGGAAAAGAGTCAATGAGAAATAATGCAGGATGCATTGAGGAAATGGCAGATGTTCAAATTTGTTTGAATACACTGCAATTATATTTGGACCTTTCTGAATCTGATTTCAATTATGCAATCGATGTTAAGCTTGAGAGATATAATGGTAGGAAGTGATCTGATGAGTAAAGATAAAAAAGAAAAGAAACGAAAAAAACGAATGAAAAAAGTCATAGCATACATTATAGCTGCAATCCTGATTATAGCTTTCAATGTTTTGTATTTGAGCAGATATTTCTTGGGAGTGTATATCAATTATAAAAAGAAATGATTGGGAAACTGATCGAAATTTTTTATGCAAAGAATATCAAATTGGATGGTATTAAATTAGATAAGAACGGTTCAAAACAATTTATTTATTCTTCAAAGAAATTTAAGAAGGAAAAAGCAAATGGAAACGTATTTTATTATATGAAGCATAAAGGAAACAAGATTTATGCAAGTATAAAAGATTACAAAAAATATGTGGCTAATTGTGATGAAGTAACTATGTATGCAAAGACTTGCCAATATTCCTATCAATCTGATAAAGGGAAGATCAATGCGACCATGACTGGTAATCGGGTTTACTTTTATCCAGTAAGTTTTTTCAAAAGAAGAATTGAAGAAGATGAAAATAGATATTTGGGAAAAGTGTAAAAATAAAATCTTTGTGAATGAATATGGAACAGATTCACATAATCATGTCATTTATCATGACTGGAAGAAACAGAAAGTTTGTACCAATTTCTTAATAAAGAACAATGAAACAAATACATATGGAAAGTAAAGGGAGAGAGTCTGATTACGCCGGGAAAATATGATAGATTATATCCAGATTCCGACATGTATTCTATAGATAAAGTAGAAAAATATGATTGGAAAGACAAGATGATGAATGAGGCAGCAGATTTATATTACAACAAAAAAGGAGAAAAATCTGGTTATTTTACTCTTTATGGTATGATTCTCTTTGTATTTTAGTTCTCTTAGATCTTGTTTATACAGTTATCCTTGGAATTCCTCTCGGAGTGCTTTTTCTTGATTTTTGATTGGTAATTTGAGAATAAAGTAAAAGATAGGAGAAAAAATGAAAAAAATATGGATAAAATATACACTGATCATCTTGTTCTTACTCCCATTGATTACGATGATAGTAATTAATCTTAACAGAGATAAGTTAGAAAATGATCGTAATTTTTACGGAAAAGAATGTTCAGTAGATCAATTAAAAGTAACTAAAAATGGATATAAGAAATATGAATGTAATGTCAAAAACATTACGAAAAAGAAGGAATTAGGAAAAATAAAGTATGACTATGCAGATAATGTTACACAATTTGAATTAACAGCTGCAGAATATGAAAAATACGCAAAAGGAGTGGATGTTTTTTATATATACACTCCAGAATGTGAGCTAAAATACAAATCAAACAATGGAATTTTAACTGCTGCTTTTTCAGAAAAAAAAGAATATCTGTATCCGCATAGATTTACAGAAAATGAAATGGAAGGATTTAAGAATGTAGTAATAGAAAACAGTAAAGATAAGATATTTGCAACATATGCTTTTGAAGCTCCTTTTGGAGCTGGTCAAACATCTGAGGGTATGCCAAAATATCAGGACAAAAAAGGACGAAAATTAACCTCCGATTTTTCAGTTTCCTTAAAGTCTGCTGATGGATTTATCGAAGGAGAAAGCATAATTAAATCAGGGAAATATGATCAATTATTTGAAGATAAAGATTTTTATCAAAAAAGTACAACAAAAATGACTGGATTAGTAGACAAGTTCTTACTTTTTTCAGCTCGGTTGAATAAAAATTATCCAGATAGTGATGTGAATTCGTATTTTGCAATCTTATTTTCCATTTTGTTTGGATATGTATATTGTTTCAAAAAACGTGATATTGGTTTAATAGCATATGCTATTTTAGCGCTATATTGTATGTTAACAGAATTTGACAGCCCAACAACACACGTAATAATTTTTGGAGCTTTTGCTATGGCATTATTATGGAATTCGAGATCAGAAGAGGCAGAGGAAGGAGAAGAAAATGCAGAAAAATAGCAACGCAGCGATATTTGCAATCCGTCCAGAGTATGCAAAAAGCATTCTGGACGGAACAAAAAAATATGAATACCGAAAAGTGGCTTGCAAAAAGCCAATCGAGAAAATGTTAATTTATGCAACCGCTCCCATAATGCAGGTTGTTGGAGAAACTGATATTAGAGAGGTTCTAGTTGATGATCCGGAAGAAATCTGGAATCGAACAAATGAGTTTTCAGGAATTACTAAGGATTTTTTGATACATATTATAAGGGTAGAAATAAAGCTGTGGCATACAAAGTAGAGAATGTAAAAAAGTACATACAACCTAAAACATTAGAGGATTTTGGAGTTAGTCATGCTCCGCAATCGTTTGTGTATGTATGATAATTAAGAAAGGTGTGGTCTGATTGATTAAAGAGAATAATATCAAAGAATATGAAGAGATAAAAGAAAAAACTAAAATTCGAACTTCATTGGAGATAGCTGCATGTTTGTTGTGCAGCAAGGTAGCAACACCTGCTTTTATTTCTAATATGGTAGATTTAGATGAGTTAGATATTGAAACATTAGTTGACATTGAAAGGAAGGGTCATATTGATGATTCTGATTACGAAATGCTGACAAACAACATTTATAATGCAATCTTAAATAAAGATGGTGAAGATGATTCCAAGATACCACAAATAAATCCAATAGATCTATGGGTAAAATAAATATATCAGGAAACATATGATATAAAGAAGTAATTTCAAATATAAGGATTGTTATAAGAGAATTACAGTCAAGTGAATCAAAATATAATTACAAGATATAACCATT
>ENA-OQIM01000505-OQIM01000505.1-human-gut-metagenome-genome-assembly--contig:-NODE-505-length-14690-cov-6.940534_pt1 | contig 14690 bp, 14 predicted proteins | sample MGYA00242579_ERZ504744 | MGnify/ENA primary metagenome ERZ504744 (study PRJEB26092, sample SAMD00036441) | human gut metagenome | host: Homo sapiens | study: EMG produced TPA metagenomics assembly of...
ACTCGAAGGGCTACGTGACGCTCTCGAACGCGAACTCCGGCAAGGTCCTGGACGTGGCGGGCGGTTCCGCGAGGAACGGCGCGAACGCGCTGCAGTACTCGTCGAACGGCGGCCGCAACCAGAAGTGGGTCGCGGTCCGGTCCGGTTCGTTGTACCGCCTGGTGTCCGCGATGTCGCAGTCGCTGGTCCTGGAGGTGGCGGGCTGGTCCACGAAGAACGGCGCGAACGTGGATGTGTGGACGTCGAACGGCGGCGCGAACCAGCAATGGAAGTTCAAGCCGGTCGGACAGTCCCAGAAGTCCGCGACGGTCTGGTACCGTCCCTTGTCCACGCAGGAGCGCGTGCGCGTGCAGTGGCGCGTGTACGGCAATCCGGACTCCACCGGCGGCATGGAGATGACGCAGGCGTGCGGCGGCTGGTGGAAGGCCACGGTGCCTTCCGCGGGCTCCACTAAGGTCGGTCTGTCGTTCTCGTATGGTTCCACGACGGATGACAACGGCGGGAAGCTGTACGACGTGAAGGGCGAGTCCGCGGCCGTCTCGGGCGGTCAGGCCGTGACCGACGTCACACCAAACTGCACAGTAACCACCAAACAATAACCGAAAACAAACAGCCGAGGGTTCGCTCCCATGTTCCGGTGGACCCCAGTCATCCTCATGGCGGAAACAAGACATCCTCACAAAATCTCAGATAAGGAGCTGTATGACTATCTTCAAGAAAATATCCGCACTCCTTAACTCAAACATGCTATGAAAATTGAAAAAATAAGCAGCATGCAATAAATTCCATGCCAAATACTAGTTGAGAGTTTTTACATCAGTGCATCATTAAGGAACCGTTCAGAATCTGCACGAAGATTATTAAGTCGAGCCATATTCAGTACAGAGGCAAATGGTTCAACATTACTTCCGCCCTCGAAATCAGGAGGCAAAAGATGCTTTTCAGGTAAACCCAGTTTGACAAGTAACGTTCTCATGCGAGAACTACTCTTTTCCGTACCAAACGTAAGAAATGGCTTGCCATAGAGAATGGAGAACACCGTTGCATGGAAAGAGTTCGAAATCACGCAGTTTGCCTTATCAATCAATGTAAGAAAATCAGCTGGGCCAATTCCCCATACATTGATCGCGTGCGATTGATACCGAATCGGCTTCTGAGAGTAATAAACGATAGTTAGTCCACGTTTTGCCGCCAATTTATCAATATAATGCACCATATCTTTATTCGGCCATAACGTATATGCAAATATATATTTGCCTGCTTCCAGCTTCTTTGGAGGTTGCGGAGCCTGTATATGTCGATAATCCTCTAAATTCAACAAAAGCGTCGGATCAAGCGTTTCAACAATATGCTTATTAGTCAGTTGTTGAAACTGCCCTGCTACAGAAAGCTCACGCACAGAAAGTGCATCAAAACGGTTCAACCACTCGGAGACATGCTTCTTATCTTCTAGAGTGAAGTTCTTTTCTTCAAACTTGGCATGCGACAAGCTAGGCGCATAAGCAATTTTCTTTGTTCCATCAGAAGCGAAAGAAAGAAAGAACGGAGGAACAGGCCCTAAGGTGCAATCCAAATTCCAAATCTGATCGCTACCGCAAATCAGCGCATCATAATCCTTCAAATCCTCAGCTAGAGAACGCTCTGCATCAGCCCCCTCATAAGTCCGGCTCGTCAGGCCAAAACATTTATGCCAGAAAGATTGAAAACTGCTGCGCCTGCGTAAATTACCTGGAAGAAAGAGCAAATCTGCAATAAATGATTTAACCCCTATTCCACGAAAAATCTTATACCCATTGAAATCTGCGCTCCGATAATCGATAACATGTACATCATGGCCTAAATTCGTGAGATATTTTCTGAGTGCATAAGTCTGCAGTGCAGAACCAAAATTATATGCACAATGGAAGGTAATGGTTCCTATCCTCATTATTCATCTCCTTAAATCCCTATTTCCCGACATGTTTGCCATTTTTATGCAGTGACTTTCCGCTGATTGCAGTTGCCAAAGATTTTACGAATGGATAGCATCCAACGCAGATACTATGCATACAAGAAGGAAGAGCACACCAGAGATCAACAAGTACCTGGATGGATGCCATGCCATTATGCATGCTTGAACAGCTACAATCAGGATGTTGATCAGCATAAGAGGCCAGTTCACCGCTATCCTGACAATCGGATGAGCCATAGCCACGCGTATGACATACATAACTAGGTTGCTGCCGACCATAGCCCACGCAGCTCCTTGCAGTCCCATGATACGGACGAGCAGCCAAGTCAAAACAACAACGACGATCGCAGCAGCAGCAGTCGATGTCATTAGATGTTTGGTTTTCATACTTGCAGTAAAGACCGTTCCATAGAATCCTGCGAACACATTAAACAGAAATGCAAGAATCAAGACAGGAATGATAGGCCACGAATCATAGAATTTCTTCTGCAAAAGCAATGAGGCGAGCCACGGCGTCAACAACATAAGTCCTGATGCCGCGAGGAAACAGAACGTACGAAACACCGCAAACACATTGCTATAGAACTTGCCGGTATCAGTCTTCTTGAACTCTTGGAATGCAGACAAGCTCCAAGCCTGCCAAAACGTGGAAGAGACCATATTCATTACGTTCGGTATCTTGCTGGCCGCAGCAAATAAGCCGGAAGCACCGATACCGAGCATACTGGTAATGAAGAATCTGTTCACACTTGTGCCAACCCACCAGAAGATAGCATTGGGCATCAGCGGCACTGAATACAGCAGCATCTTCTTAAGAAAATAACGGTCACGTTCCTTTTTGGGAATACGTACGTATTTCCATGAGCCACCAAATATAAGATATAAAACAATTGCAACAAGCCCGCCGAAAATCAACGAAACAAAATATCCCTCGACCTTCCAATTAAGCAGACCGATGAGCAAACCTGCCGATAGAGCCGAAACAAGCGACGAAGCTATAGATGCCCAGGTGATGAGTTTAATCTGGTTCAAACCTCTTGCCACATTTGCCAAGTACGCATTGAAAGCGGATGAAGCAAAATAGGCAAGATAGAACCATTTGTAATTCCCGAGGCCGCCGAATATGGACAGCCTAATAGCGGAAGCAGAAGGAGCATAATCAGGCAACCAAACAAAGTCACCCAAAACCCGACAGATATATATCGTTCTTATCATCGGGATCATCGATGATATATCTAGTGGTGGCATCGCCGATGGACAGGGTAACGACAGGCGTGACCAAACCCGCCACCGTAAGAGACATGTCGGTCACGCCGTACTGCGCCGCAGTCAAGAAATACGTATATAGCGGTACCAGCAGAAATGTAATCAATTTCGTTGATACCGTATTTAATGTGAATAAGCCGATATTCACCAGTAGATTCTTGTATTTACCCAAGAAGACCCCCGTAATCAGTTCATCAATACTCGATCAATCCCGAACCTTTGGGAACGGCAAATCTTGGAGGTTTCGCGGAAGTGTCCTACTGCAATATACATAATGAACACCTCGTTATCCGGAACAGCGAGCATAGATCGAGTTTGCTCATCAGCCTCTTCACTGAACATCGTATTTAGAGGACATGCCGCGAGACCGCATGTTTCCAGCGAATACAACAATGACATGCCAAACAGTCCACCATCAACGTATCCTTCATTATGCTCATTCGCACCCATGAATGCGCGCAAGTCAGCAGTCACAAGCAACAATGCTGGCGGGGTGTCATATCCTCCGAAACCGCCCTGCACTTTTAAAGCTTTGCTAATTAACTGCTGATCCGTGAAAATTCGGACACGGGCTGGTTGCCTGTTGCATACAGATGGCGTACGAAGAGACATTTCAATTGCCTTTTCAAGTTCAACTCGTGCCACAGGCTTCTTGGAATACGCCCGGACCGCGTGCCGCCGTTCCACCAACTCTTTAAAAGGAACGGTGGCATTATCTACTTTAGAACTCAAAGAGAGCTGAATACTAGGATATTCTTTTTTAGAAGCAGCCACTATATCAAGTTTGGTGGTTTCATCAAACAATTCTGTCACAAATGCGATATCTTGATTGGCTGCCACATGGCGTCGGCAATACTCTCCCAAAGCAAGCACCATGTCCTTATAAATTGATTTGTCACGCCATTGTGCATCAGCCTCTATAAGTCTTGCAGAAAGATCAGCAATATTACGCAAAGCGCCACGACCACGACCGTACTGGTATGTATCAAACGAAAAGCCCTTTTCAATCTGATGGACAAAGAAAGTCAAGAGGCTTTCCATCTGAACTTGATCTGAACATGCAGGAGCAGCATATGCCCGTGAAAAACGTCTGAATTCCCTTTTCCCCTCATGCTTCAACAAGCAAAGAGTCTTCCAGCGCTGTCTTTTCACAATAAAAGAAACAGGCATCTTTTTTTTAATAAATGATTTGAAATTCATATTTCATCCCGCTTTCAATTAAAATAAAATAGTAAGTCTTTTTTGGTTTAATCTTTATGGCACAATCTTAAACCAGCTGATTAAACGACGTAAATTCAAATTATCAAAAACTAAACTAGATGTAAAAGAATTCTTTTATTATATCATTCTTTTCGCAAAATAGATTTGACTCTTTTTTTCAACTTTCCCATTACTCGATAGCAAAAAGGCATAAACCCAAACCTGAATAGGAACGCTTTAAATCGATTAGAGGAAGTTACTCCATCTACGTTAAAAGCAGAAAGCTCTTTGCATATTTTATTGTGCACCCATTTGGTTCCTAAATTATCATCGATTACAATCCGCTCTTTGTAATGATTAAACAAATGCATTAATTCGTTATTCCACGCAAGATTTTGATAATCTTCTCGCTTTTGAGCAATAGCCCAATCAATTATCTCGTGGAACGCAAGAAGCTCATCTTCATAGTACTTTATAGCCTTAGAGTGGTCTGACGTTAGCTCTCCGAGGATTGAGTTGCTGCGAACACGGTATTCATACAGACAATCCGGTAAAATAGCGCACTTTTTTGCCTTAGCTACAATCTTGTACGTCGTTGCCAGATCTTCAGCTTTGCGCCCTTCAGGGAAACGGATATCAGAATATAGTTCTTTCCTGCATAAGAATTGCCAAGAATGACTTGGAATTTTGTCACTTAAAATTGTTGGCAATAGTTTCTCAGCATTCGTGAGCATATCCGGAAAATTCTTTCCGCACAATACTCCGTTTTCATTAATTAATCGGTACCCATAATGAACCAAAGAAACCGAACCGTCGCTCAACAATTCCATGCATTTGGAAATCAAATTATCAATCCGATCATCGGGATCAATAAAAAGAATAAATTCACCCTGTGCATAGTGCAGACCGGTATTTCTTGCCGCCGAAAGACCACCATTCTGTCGATGGATAACACGAATACGTCCATCTTTGGAAAGCCAATCATCTGCCTTCTTTGCGGTATCATCAGTTGATCCGTCATCAACGATGATGATCTCCGTGTCGGTATACGTCTGGGAAATGGCACTTTCCAAGCAGTCATCTAAATAATTCGCCACATTATATGCCGGCAAGATAACACTGACCAGCAGACCTTCCCTCTGTTCCATCCATCTCACCTTCGCCTAATAAGTACAAACAGAAATGGGCGTTTCAATAGTCCCTTGATCGTTAATTTTCTTTGCCGGAACACCAGCCCAAGTTGTGTCAGCTTCATTTATCGGTTTAAGCACCAACGCAGAAGCTCCGATTCTTACGTTATCAGCTACAGCAATTCCTCCCAGCACCTTCGAATCAATCATAAGCTCTACATGATTCCCGATTGTCGGGCATTCTCCATGTGCCTGCGCAATAACAACACCGCTCGAAAGCGCACAGTAATCTCCAACTTTTGACTCAGGATTAATAATTATCCTTTCTGGATGCCAAATTAATAATCCCTTGCCGAAAACATTAATAGGGATTTCTGAACAGAAACGTCGATCATACCTTTTCAACATAAAAAGATAAACAAAATATGCCAATCTGTGATAAATATTCTTGGAAATATTGTGATGGTACTCACATTTCCTTAAACATTTTTTCCAACGGACCACTGCCCCACTTGTACCCAAATAACGCTTCACAAAAGATGAAGACCGCGGCTGCATACGCATGTCTTCTTGAATGTATTCTAATAAATCAGCTTTTGTTCTAATCATCAAAAGTCCTTATGCTTCATCTCTTAATGGAATTTATTGCTTTCAAAACAAGAAAAGAAAGATAACAGAAATTGTGCATAAGACAAAAAACGACAACAGAATTGTCAATCCTCAATTGACAATTCTGAGCACGCGCCAAGCATCCTTCATCATCCATTGCCTTATGCATCGAACGAAACACATCACCAAAAGAGCTATAGGAAAGGCATGAAACAGCAATCTTAAGAAGATTGATATACTGCATGACCTCGCCACTGCATGCCGTCTTATAACAGGCTTTCCCCCATTTCATCGAAAAAGACAGAAGACGAGCATTCACTTTTCTGATATCAGATAGCTGACTGGACTTATATCTAGCCGTGCTAGCGGAATCATTAGGTCTATAAAAATAGAGAACCTTATCTGAACTATAAAGAGAATGAGCACTGTCGAAAACAGGAAGAAGCTGTAAAAGATCTTCGCCGTGCATCAACCTGCATAGTTGGAATAATCAGCAGTACAGTCAAAACATGAAAGCCTTATCGCCTTGCCCCACATCTCATTAAATCGTCCTTTGCAGAGATGAAGTTTAGCTTCTTCGAATCGTTCGCCATTATATATCCCGACCGGCAAGGGGGAAGGTGAATCAGACGTCAAGAAATTATCCTGCCGAGAATACCTAAAAGAAACAATATCAACATTATATTTATGAATTGCATCGGCAATATCCTGCAAAGCCGTGGAACGTAAAGAATCATCCGCGTCTAAGAAAACAACATATTTGCACTTGCTGCTTGTAGCCCAGTTCTTCTAGCAAGCAAAAGACCTTCGTTTTCTTGGTGAATCACATGAGTCCGAGAGGTTTCCCCAGCAAAAGAATCTGCTATCTCACCCGTCTTATCGGTAGATCCATCATCAACAATTATAGTTTCATAATCCGTAAAAGTCTGCATCCGGATAGATTTCAAAGAATCATGTAAATATCTTTCTGCGTTAAAGGCAGGAATAATAATAGAGAATAACATTATAAATCGAAATCCTTGTTTGAATAATATTTTTTGCTTAACAATATACCAAGGCATATTGCAGGAAGATTTCTATTTTTTCAAATTGAATCAACGATAAAGCAAAGAAAGCAAGCAGGAAGTTTTCAAAAGGATTGGCGAATTTATGTTTGAAGATACAATTAAAACACAGGAAAGCAACCAAACATGCATAAAACACCCCGCCAAACACACCAGTTTCAACGGTCATCTGGAGGAATAGATTATGTAAATTGTCATCTACTATCGGCTCCATCCCCACTGTATTCGCAGCTACTTTATTCACTGCAGAAACTGCATTCCCCAAACCAACACCAAAAGGATGACTAGAAAGAAAAGGAAGCGCATTGTCGTAAATACCGATACGCCCCGCGGCACCCCTATCTTCTTGGTTCTTAAAGAAACGATCTAAAATTGGTTGGAATATTCCAAGTCTTAGCGCATAAAAAGAGCCAAGGGAAAGAACAACAAATATCAAGAATAAAATCAAAAAAGGATTTTTTGATTCCCGTAACCGTTTATATGCATATATAACCAAACAAATTAACGAGATAATAATACCAGCTCTACTAACCTGAATAGAGGCAAATATGAAAGATAAAACGAGATATATAATACCGTAAGGATTATCCATGAAAAAAACACCATATATGCTGGGCCATGATGCTTCAAGGTTGGCACCACCTCCATATATTGTTGGATAGTACGGATGGTTTACGTAATATCCAGATGAAAAATATCTTAATATGGCATCTTTATAGTGAATCGCATTTAATATAACAATTGCAAAAGAAAGTATTCCAGCTACTTGGAATACTTTCTTATATGATTCAAATGAGATATTTCTTCCCAAATTGACAATGACAAAGATAATGTAAAAGACAAACAGATAATTAATAATAGATGTGTCTAATCCCCATTTGAAACTTGCGAACAAGGACACACAGAGGATGTACGCCGTAAAAATGCATATTACAGCAGGCGGGAATTTTGTCTCTTTAAGCTTCGGTAGCAAAAAAGGAATAAAGCATAACGCAAGTAAATGCCCTGGATTTAACGGGCCAACTACTTTGACATTCTGAAATGCAGACCCGACCAAAACCAATATTAGAAGTATACAAACATAACGGTCTTGAGATCGTTTGTCTATATTAGAGAATATTTTCATTTTCTTACCAACTTATAAACACATCTACAAGGAATTGAACCCAAGAAGGACAACAAAGAAGCGATTCTAGCATCAGCCTTGCTTCTCTATCCTTTAAAACTGAAATCCGATTTTTTTTGATTCCATGCCACAAGTCATCTGCTATTCCAAGCATTTCTTTTGTATCATCAGGACTTATATTCATATACAAATTGAATAATGCGCTCTGTTCTTTTGAATAATAAGCATTAATGATACTCGGATACGTTGTCTGCACAATCGACTTAACAACGTTAAGCTGATCAAGTAAATCAAGCTTCTTGGGATTAAAACTCGCTGTTTGGATACTATTCGGACGAATCCTATAGTAATAGTCTTTCTCATTCAGATATGCGATCTTGCCAGCCTTATCGATAAGCTTGGCAGTAGTGGCAATATCCTCATACAATTTCCCGACAGGATACTGAATCGTGTCGAACAATTCTCTCTTATAAATTTTCGGGAAAGCGTTAGGCTCCAAATGCCTCATATAAAGCATATCTTCAAGGGCATCACACGCATCATACACATGAAAGACTGCCGTATTATGCTTATCCACTTTAGGAAGTTCTCCGTTATGGAAAATGCAAATGGAAGTGGCTGCAATATCAGTGTTCCCTCGGACTAACGCCTGATACAAGTGCATTATGTAATCAGATGATACATAATCGTCACTGTCAATAAAGGAAATCAAACTTCCACGGGATCGGCGAATGCCGTAATTCCGAGCGTCAGACAGTCCACCATTCTTCTTATGGAAAACACATATTCTTGAATCCGACAAAGCAAATTCATCACATAACGTTCCTGAATTATCAGTCGAACCATCATCCACAAGAATAATTTCAATATTCGTGTAAGTCTGTTCGACCACACTTTTCACACATTCATGTAGATAAGACTCAACGTTATATACAGGTATGACAACTGAAACTAGCGGATCCATTTTGCTTTTCATTTCTTCTCAAAAAGTTTCAAATACATTGAAGCCAGTTTTCGAGCATTCACAGAAATATCATAGTCAGAGAACACTTTCTCGGAAGAACCGATCCGTGTCCCCGGTCCCAATGCCGATATAGAAGAACTCCATTCTTCATGCGAGTCTATGGTATAAATTTAGATGTACTTGTTACATCAACTTGGTCGGAATAATCCAAGACAGGCAAATTCGATAAAGCTTCAGACCAAGGCTTCACATCGGCAATCTGCAGGAAATGCGATTGAGTGGTCACATCTGCTTCCAAAGGAACAGCGTCCCCCAGCAAGCAAGGCAAACCTGCGACTTGAGCCTCTACAGCTACCATCCCCAAACCCTCATAAAGGCTGGGAGGCAGAATACATCGAACGCCTGATACAGGCGGTTCACGTCGGAGCGTTGACCGAGGAACAGCACATGATCAGCGATACCGAGTTCTACGGCATGTTGTTGGACGGCTAGCCTGTCCGGACCATCACCGACGAAGGCAAGCATGGTATTAGATCGTTTAGGAAGCAAATCCGCAAGTACATCAACTAGGAATGCCTGGTTCTTCTGCGGCATGAAACGACCAACATGACCAATCAGAAACGTATCATCCGCAATACCGAGTTCTTTGCGAGTTTCTTGACGAATCACAGGATCAAACTGGAATTTATCCAATTCAATGCCATTGGGAATTACAGTAAAATCCGCATTTTTCCCGAACAACCATTCTCCTGCATAGTGGCTACACGCAAAACGGACTGTCGGATACACATTGGCGAACGGACGCAACATAAGCTTCATTGCATTCTTTGCAAACTCACCTTTGCCCATGGTCGAATGAGAATGCGCGATGCGAATAGGCACTCCAACTTTCTTCGCTGCCGACAATGGGAATACGCTCAGCGTGTTGATGTTACTGTGCACAATCGGCCACTGCTGTTCGCGCATCAGACAAATCAGCTCACGACGGTAGCGAATCGGATGCTGGTACGGTGGTATACGAAACACGCGACCACCCAAAGCAGTGATTTCCTCTTCAGGAACATACGTGGAATCCTCATCAACCAGGAAATCAAACTGTACTTTGCTGCGGTCGATATGCCGATAGTAGTTCATCACTACGGATTCAACACCGCCGCCGACCATCTTGCCGACAACCTGAGCCACGCGAATCGGCTTCTGATCTATTGCATTTGCTAAATAAAAGCCGCTACTGGCATGTAAGCACTTTCTATTAGTATTGCTCGCCATTTACCCTCTTCTATCCTTGCAGAACGCTTTTAAGTATTTCATTTCCCATAGACGGGGGTGAATAGATCTAATACACATCGCTATTTTTCCATTTGTCACAAAATTTCTAAAAACTCTACATAATTAGTTAACTATAAAAACTGATAGTAAATATATACAAAAAAAATGCATTTTCTTGAATGAGACGCAAAATGCGCTGATGTAAAAGTAACTAATATTTTGCTTGGAATTTTTATTGCATGCTGCTTATCCTGCTTTTTCCATAGCATGATTGAGAAAAGTTACGGATATGTCTTGTTTTCGTCATGAGGACGGCTGGGGTCCGGTTCCGTTGGAGTATGGAACCGGGCCCCAGCCGATTGTTTTCCGGGTTACTGCTTGGCCGTGGCCACGCAGTTCGGAGTGACGTCAGCGATGACCTGCCCGCCGGCGACCGCGGCCGAGTCACCGGTCGCGTAGTACCTCATGCCACCGGTGTCCCACTCCGAACCGTCCGTGAACGCCAGACGCACCTTGCCGCCCTTGGAGTCGGGCACGACTGCCTTGTACCAGCCGCCGCACGCCTTCTCCATGGCCACGGAGGAGAGCGACTCGCCACCCACGAACGTACGGTAATACAACTCCGTCTTCTTCCACGAGGAATCCGGCCTGTACCACACGGTCATGGGCTTCTTGGAAACGGCATTAGCGAACTTCCACTGCTGGTTCGCGCCGCCGTTCGACGTCCACACATCCACGTTCGCGCCGTTCTTCGTGGACCAGCCCGCCACCTCCAGGACCAGCGACTGCGACATCGCGGACACCAGGCGGTACGACGAACCGGACCGGACCGCGACCCACTTCTGGTTGCGGCCGCCGTTCGACGAGTACTGCAGCGCGTTCGCGCCGTTCCTCGCGGAACGCCCGCCACGTCCAGGACCTTGCCGGAGTTCGCGTTCGAGAGCGTCACGTAGCCCTTCGAGTCGTGCGACACCCTCCACTTCTGGTTCGCGCCGCCGTTCGAGCCGCCCAGCTGCACGTTGGCCCGGTCGGACTTCGACCCGCCGGCCACGTCCAGGACCATGCCGTCCTTCAACGCGGTAGACACCGTGTACGTGCCGTCCTCCAGATCCGACGCGTGGGCCTTCGCCAAAGCGTCCAGTTGCGCGTACGGATCCTGCGCCTCGACCGTGACCTCGACGGACGCGCTCTTGCCGCCCGCCGTCGCGGTGACCGTGGCCCTGCCGGCCTTCGAGCCGGCGGTGACCACGCCCGTGCCCATCACGTTCGCGACGCTCGAGTCCGAGCTCGTCCACGAGACCTTCCGGTCCGTCGCGTTCGACGGGCTCACGGTCGCCGTCAGCTGCGCGGAGGCGCCCGACTCCAATTTGAGTTTCCCGTCCTTCACACCATCACCAGAGATCGACACCGAAGACACCGGAACCGGATTGTCAGCCACAGTTACAACAACCGAAGCCGTCTTGCCGCCAGCAGTCGCTGTAATCGTTGCAGTACCAGCCTTCACAGCAGTGACCTTGCCGTCGGACACCTTAGCCACAGAACTATTCGAGCTGGTCCAAGAGATCGTCTTGTCGGTAGCGTTGGACGGATTCACGGTAGCGGTCAGCTGCACGCTCGCGCCCGACTTCAGACTCAGCTTCCCATCCTTCACGCCGTCACCAGAGATCGACACCGACTCGACCGGAACCGGCTGCGGAGTGTTGCAGTTCACCGCGCTCACCGCGGCGGAAGAACCATCCCAGCTCACCTTGCCGGAGAATTCGATGCCAGGCTGGCTGCGCCAGGGGTCTGCGAGCCGGAGCCGTTGGAGAAGATCACGCGATACGTGCCCTCGCCCAGGTCCGGAACCTCGTACTTGTAGGTGCCGGCCTTCGCACAGGAGTCGTCGGCGGTCAGCTGAGTCATCGCAACGCCAGGCCACGTGCCGTTGTTCTTGGACGTAGTGTCGTTGTATACGTACGCGTACACCTTGTCCCAGCCGGCAGGCTTGGTGGCATAAATCACGTTGGAAACCTCAGCTTCACGCCAGTGATATTGATGGTGATGCTATCGGACTGCTGGTTGGTGCCGGCGGTGGCAGTGATCTTCACCGTTCCTGCCTTGAGACCGGAGACTTTACCGGTGGAATCCACCGTAGCCACCGAAGTGTCGGAGGAGGTCCAAGTCACGTTGGCACGTTTTCCTGCCGGATTCGTGGTCACGTCCGCCTTCAGCTGCACGCTCTGGGTGGAGCCGAGATCCATGGAAGTTGGGCCGGAGACCTTGATTCCGGTGACGTTGACGTTCCTCCAGTGGCAGGGCTCCCTGGAGTTGATGTAGCAGTCCGGATCCAGGTTGTTCTTCTTGAACCATGCCTGGCAATCCTTGTCGCACGGGCTTTCAGTGCCATCGTTCGGATCATAGGTCGGATCGCCGTACTTGGTGTAGGAATACGTGTGCTTGATGGCTTCGCCGTCCGCACCGGTACCCTTCACCGTAACCGTCACCACTTCGTCGGACTTGGCCTTGGCACCAATCTTGATGGTGTCGCCGTCCTTATAGGAGCCGGACTGTCCATCGGAAGTGGTGTAGGTGGTGTCGGAAGCCTGATAGGAACGCAGCGTGATCAGCTTGGATTCTCCAGGAATGGTGCCCTTGTTCGGATATGCCTCAGCAGTGGAGACCTTGCCGGAACGGGTCTTGTTGGAGAACGCAGCGATGGACTTCGCGTTCACGGAACCGGAGGTGACTTTGCCGCCGGACACGGTGATGGTGGAGCCGGTGACCTCATCCGTATAGGTGCCGTTGGCAAGCTTGGTGGACTGCCCGGCGAGGTTCTTCTCCGCGCCGTTCGCGTTCGCCACAACCATGCCGTCCTGAGCGACGGAACCGGCATAGCGTTCCACCATCAGGCAGTTGTCATCGCCGCAGTTGGAGACGCTGGAATCCTCGCCCACCATGGCGTTGCGGAAGTGGTTCACCGCAACGACTTCCGGATCCTTCCACAGGTCAGAGCCGGCGTCGCCGAGCTTGGAGTTCTCGGTGAACGGACCGCTGCCGTCGGCATAAGTGCCGACACCGCCGGTGCCATAGGTGCCGCCGTCCTTGTACGGACGATCGAAGAACAGGCTCATGCCGTTCTTCTGCGCGGTCACGCCAGCCCAGCCGTACTTGATCCACTCATCGGACAGTTCCTGCGGAATATTGGCTTCGCCATTGGCGAAGTTATCGTGCGATTCCACCCAGTTCACGGACTTGTCTTCAGTCACCTTGCTGTGGGAGGTGAAGTGGCTTGCGCCGAGGTTCTTGAACTGCACAGCGTTACGTACCTCATGGCCGTAGCTGGAGTCGGTAATGCCACCACCGCGCGGGGAGCTGCTATTGAACAGGTTGGCATAGTCAGCTTCACGGACGTTGGCGTCTTCAAGCACTTCGCCGTACTGGTACTGGGAGCCGTTCTTCAGAATAGTGTTCCAGTAGTTCGACTTCTTGCCGCCGAAGACCTCATCCGGCAGTTCGATGTGCTTTGCCGCATCATAGCGGAAGCCATCGGCGCCATCGGCCACGGTCTGCTTGAGCAGATCGGCCATGCCCTGGGTGACGGTATCATCCTGGGTGTTCAGATCCCACAGACCGGAAAGCTTGTGCTGGGTGCAGTCCTCGCGGTTGTTGTAGTCGGAGATCTGCTTGTCCTCATGGAAGTAGGCCTTGTTTTGCCATTTCTTGGCAATCACGTCGAAATCGGACGTGAAGTGGTTGGACACGGAATCGACGATGATGCGCAGGCCATACTGGTGGGCCATCTTGCACATTTCCTTGAACTCGTCTTCCGAGCCGACCACATAGTTGCCGATGGACATGTCGGTGGGCTGGTACACGTAGTACCAGTTGAGATACCAGTTGCCGGTGCCGAGCTTGCGGTTGTCTTTGATCTTTACGATCGGCTCGGTCTGAATGGAGGTGTAGCCGGCCTTGGCGATATCTGGAATGTTCTCCATGATGGTCTTGAACGACCACTCGAAGGCGTGCAGGGTGGCGCCGTCCTTCATATCCTTCGGCAGACCGTACTTCTTGCGCGCGGCCTCGAAGTCGGATTGCCGACAGTGTCGGCATAGCTGTCGCGGGTGGCGGC
>ENA-OQIM01000507-OQIM01000507.1-human-gut-metagenome-genome-assembly--contig:-NODE-507-length-14679-cov-3.036559_pt1 | contig 14679 bp, 20 predicted proteins | sample MGYA00242579_ERZ504744 | MGnify/ENA primary metagenome ERZ504744 (study PRJEB26092, sample SAMD00036441) | human gut metagenome | host: Homo sapiens | study: EMG produced TPA metagenomics assembly of...
CAAGGGTTTTGATAATCTGCTCATCTTCATCCAACCAGCCCTGGAGTCCAAGTTCGTCCCACAAAGCAAGGGCCTGGGTATAGGGACTCTCTCGGCCTGTAATGGGGCTTTCCGTGTTCCATTTTGCAGGACAATGCGGGCGGGCCCCAGCTTTTCCGAAAGCTGCGAAAGGGTAAACGGCGGCGTAAATACCGACCCAGGATAGTCAGGCTGTCTTTTTTGAGAATGATTTTTCGCTCCGTGGCCTTGGGCGGTAGAAAGATGGGCAGATTCGGGTACACTTCTTTGTACTCCCGCCATTCCAGCTTTTTGGGCTTGTTTGCCATCCGAAGGAAGCCCCAGAAGTCGATGGGATAACGAAATACCGGCCCAACCTTATCCCGCCGGGTGACGATGACCACCGTGCCATCGGTGAGTATTCCAATGTGCTGCATTTTCTCCCCGCCGAACATTTCCGGACGGATACGCAGCACTTCACGGGTGTTCATGTTGATGAGCTGGGCAAAGTCATCGGAGAGGATTTCGCCGTTTCCCTGCACCAGCAGCCAGTCCCCGGTAAACCAGCGAAGTTTCAGCCCCTCGCCCATTCCAGGCAGGGGGGCAATTCGGCACCGCCCGGTGTCCATATCCAGTTCCAGCAGGCATTCTTCCATCCGCCCCTTGCCACTGACTGCGTGGATCATGGTAATGCGGCCTGTGCTGGGAACGGGAACGGCCTCGGAGAGATGGTCGTATCCATCCAGAGAGAAGGTGTGTTTTGTTACCTTGCCGTTTTCCCAGCGGTAAATCTGCCCCTTGTACCACTCGTTGGAAAAGTAGACCCGGCCCAGACCGTCTGTCGTAATGCCGCAATGGTATTTGGTGCTCCATCCATCTTCCGGCAGAGTCCAGTTTTTCACATCCTGGCAGGTGCCCCGGTCAGTCAGTTCAATCCGCGTAGCGTTGGTGGGATCGCCCACCCAGAGGGAATGGTCAGCCCAGCACAGGGTCTGCGGTGGACCGTCATATCCAACGGGGGACGGTTCGGCCAGTTGAGCGTGCCTGGATTCTTGCTCAGTAATGCTCGGCCAATAGTCCCGCTGCCAGCGGTCCTGGACGCGGCATAGAGTCCATTTTCTGCGGAATAAGTGAGGCACCCAAGATGCGGCAAACTGTGGGCGCGGGTCACCTGGGGCGGACGCTGGCGCAGATCGGCCACACAGCCGTTTTTCCATTCTTCTGCATCCTGGTTTTTCCATTCGCCCGCCGCAAAATCACCCGCCAGGGAGTTGAAGAAATAATCGTACTCATCCTGAAGTATGTACTCCTCGCAGGGCATCAGCTTCCCAGGGTCCTGCTCCTTGGCATGGTCGCCCCATTTTCGCCCTTGCTGTTTCATCAGGTGGCAATATTGCCCCTGCTTTTTGCAGTAGCGTTCCCATTCGTTGCGTTCTTCTTCTGGGATCAAGGCAAACAGATACTCGTCCTCATCGTCCAGGTTATACAACGCCCAGCCGAAGGCAGAGAGTTCCTGCCCCAAGGCCGCCGCTCCTTTTTCATGGGGCAATTTCATATATTGGATGCCGATGGCGTCAAAGCGTTCATCCAGCAGCGCCGGGACCTGTGCGCCCCATTTCCCTCGAAGTTCCGCCAGAGTGTCCTGTACGGCTCCGTCAAATTTTAGAATGTCCAGCGCATCGGATATGATTTGTGCCCAGTCTGGCATGAAAGTACCCCCTTTTTAGTGCCTCAAAGTTTGCTGCTCAGCCGCTTGACTGGCGCAGACATTACATCTGGAAAATGCTTACACAGAATCTCTGTGAATAAGGTCATTACAAGAAACGGCTTGAGATTACCTGCTGCAATCTCAAAATATTGAGAATAGCCCCAATCCAACTCATCTTCTCCGCACCAAAAGTTGAGAAGTTCTGCCCCCAGATCCATCCGCTGACTGGATAGGGATTTCCATGGAATCTGTGACCGCAGATACTCCTGAACCTCTCTGAGCTGTTCTGCGGCAATGCGCTGATGGGCATAATCCCACACATTCTTAAAATAGGTATCCAGTTCTACATAGCCAGAAAAGAGGATGCCGCAATCAATCTTGGAAAATATCTCCACCATACAAAGGATGCGCCGCCGGTGAAAAGCCTCCATTTCCCGTTCCAAGGCCTCAGCCTGAATCATTTCGTGTTTCTCTATACAGGCATAAGCTTCATTTTCTGGTATCTGGAACGCTTCATCTACTTTTTTGGCTATGGTAAACATCTGGATTTCATCGGCATTCTTGCGCTTGCGTAGGTCATCCCAACTGCCTCGCTCCCATTTATCCTCTTTTGAATAACAAGCAGAGCATATCGCCTGTGCCGGGTCAATTTCTCTCGTCAAACAGTAAGGACAAAGAATTTTCGCATTCTCACACAATCTGATCGGCTCCTTTATATTATTCCATGTCCGCTTCTATTTCTTCCGCTTCCGACAAGCCATATACATCCGTTGGCGTATCCCCTGAAAACTCAACCATAAGTCCAAATGGCTCCCCCACAGGAAGGGTACAAATCTCAAAGTGCAGGCCCCATTCTGTCTCATCATAAAACAGAAATTGCGGCTGCTCGGCGGGAATCTCCGTTTCAGGGAATGGAGCGCGCTGCAATCCAAACTTCTCAGGGCTTTTACCAATCTGCGCCTGAATCTCATGCTCCGCTTTTGAAAGATACTCCCGCCAGTTTTGAAGCACAGAACGGATAAAATCCAGGTTTGCCGACTGAAGTTCAGATGTGTTCAAAATAATGGAAAACAGGATCTCTGTGTCTGCGATTCTTCCAGTCCAGCAGTGGATGGTCCCTGGTCCTTTCTGAAAGGTCAGTGCTCCCAATCCCAAATCGGAATGTTCAAAAAACTGTTCCATATCATTCTTGCCCCAATCCCCAGGTTACAGCGACAGCCATGTGGTCAAAGCACTAATTTCCTCCCGCAGCAATCCGGATTTCCCAGCGGCGACAAAGGCTTTTTGGATACTGCCATAGCGCCGCCCGGAGCGGTCTACCAGCTGGAGCGCGGCTGCCTCCAGACCGGGAATTGCCAGCACAGCATCTGCCAGCGCCTGGGCGGAGAGTTTATCCCCGATCAGAGAGGCGGCAAAGTAGCGCAAATGGCTGTGAGAGAGGGCGGACAAATCGCTGAGTTTATGCAGTTCATAGAGTTTCAGGGCATAAAGGGAAGGAAGCCCATCCAGAGCCGGTAGTTTCTGCACAGCTGGTAGTGACTGGAGATAGAGTTTCTGAAGCCGGGTCGCTGGAGTCAGGAAAGGGGCAAGATCTTCCGTTTTCCGCATTTCCTCCAAATGGAGATAGGTAATGCTGGTGAGAAGTGGGGTAATGTCGCCATTCTTTTCTCCACGCAGGTGGAGAACACGTAGGCCGGGGAGAGAAACATTGTCCCAGGAAACAGGGGCCGACAGCCATAGGGACAGTGTATGAAGCTGCTTTAGCCCGGAGAGAACTTCTACACCCTCACACTTTTCCATTAGGGTCAGTTCCTCCAGATTGGGATAATCTCGCAGGAAGGACAGATTCACCTTCCGCTCTCCTGTCACAGACAGACACCGTACCGCATCTGGTTTTAGTCCATTCAGATCAATCTTTTCTCCGCCGCGCCAGAAAACTGCGGTGCAGTATGCCTGTTCCATTTTGCTTCTCTCCTTATTCCTCAAACTCGCCCTCAATCATTCCATTAAGATATTTTCCGGGATCAGCAATAAATTCCTCCCATTTGGCTAACGGATGAAACTCCTTATGCTCAATGTCCAGATACCAGAGTTTCTTATCTCTGGGACTCCACAGCAGCAAATAGTCGCTGTAATTGTCCATTTTCGCCATAAGGGAGAGCAACTTTTTCCGTTTCCAGGTCATCTCCTGTACATCCATGTAGGGGTACAGTTCCGCCCATTTCACCAGTTCCCGCTCTGGAAATTCCAGACGCAAGGGGCCGGTCTTTAAGTATTCCACCAGCTTGGCAGGCAGCTTGTAAGGCATGAGTTGACGCGCTTTTTCCTGTTCGTTATGCCATTCCTCCGGCTCCAGAGCTTTTAAGTAGGCGGCCATTTCCTGATTTTTGTTCTGTACTGCCACGGTGTAGGGCCGGTCACCGTATTTATCCGGGATGGTGATGTCTGCACCCTGTTCCACAAGCCAGCGCACCATAGAAAAATCGTTGTGCCGTGCAGCTTCAGTGACAGGAGTCGAAGCGTAGGGAAACACCATATCTGGCTTGTGATAGTTGATGTCCGCCCCGTTTTGAATCAGATACTCCACCAGCAGCTGATTTCCATGGCTCGCCATACTGCGCAGGCTTCACCGCCGTATTGTTTCAAATCCATGCCCATCCTTTTCAAAATGGGGAGTACATTAGGCTCATCCCGATCCACCAAGTGGAGAAACAGCCTGCATATATCCCTTTGCGTTGCGGGGATTCTGACTCCCACATCTACCAAAAAGGAAAACAGGGTTAGGTCTTGACTGCGCAGGGAACCACAAAGCAATTCTTCCGGGTTATGGGTCAAATCTGCTCCGCATTCGATCAGGAGCTGTACCATGTCCATCCGATTTTCCAGTACAGCCAATTCCAGCGGAAAGGCTTCGTCATCCCGCGGCCAATCTCCAATCATTACCTGATAGCATTGTGGCTCATTGGGAGAATGCCCTGCGTGAAGCAGGGAACGAATCGCCTCTATGTCACCACTTTTGATGGCAGCCATCATGGGAGGTACATTTGAATAGCTTACTTCACTCATCCGAGTCCTCCTTATAGTCTATTGAAAAATTTCCTGATACCTTTCTCTCAGTTCCTCCGGAGCTGCTTCCACCACTTTCTGACCACCCTTGGCGCTGGCTTTGCCCCAGATCACATAGCAGACCGTTTCCCATGCGTATTGCAGCACTTCCTCCGGGCTGGCTTCTGTTTCTTCGGCGGGTTCCTCGCCCTCGTCATCCTCGTCAGAGGAAAAACCGCTTGGAACGATCTCGGACAGGTGGATTTTTGCCTCCAGCAGAGCGTCCAGGCTTTCTGCGTTTGCCATCCACGCGGCATAGTCCTTGGAATACTTCATGTTCTGCATGGACAGCACCCCACGGACAAATACAGGGACGGTATCGGCGGTAAATCCAAACTGTTTCACATACTCCCGGAGGAATTTTTCCTGTAAGTGGGAGTGCTCATCATCACAGAGATCGAGATAATCCCATACCAGCTGCCGCCACTCTTGCCCCAGCATTCCCAGGGCGAACACGGCAAAACTTCCGGGGAGTGCGCACTGCTCATCGCTGAGATTGGTGTACTGCTCATATTGCCGCATGGCAAGCCGGGCGTACCGTTCCATCAGGGGGTGGAGGCCAGGGTACTGCACGGCACAGGCAAAGAGCTGGTTTACTCCCTTTTTGGGCAGTCCTGTGATGGGAAGATAGCTCTTTTCCGGCCCTTTGAACTCCACCGCATAGCTGCGGGGAAAGTCCTCCTGCTCCAGAATCTCACACAGGTAGTTCAGCACTTCATGGCAGCATTCCTCCGTGTTGTCCCTGGCAGTAATACGGATAACGGCAAAGGCATCGTTGGCCGATGCGGTGAAGTGCTCTGTTTCCTCTTTTGCAGAGAGAGCGGCAGCCTGCCGGTCCCGTGTTCCCGGAGCTTTTTCACCATATCAGGACGGACTTTCTCCACCAATCCAAAGAGGTAATTGGCGTCCAGATACTGAAAGTCCAAGCCATACACTTTATAGCTCACCGCCACATAGCAGGCGAAACGCAGCAGCGGCTCCGGGACCTCCTCTGCACGGATACCTGGTTTCAGGGAATACTCCCGATCCCAGAAGCGATCATCTTCATCGCCTGTTACAACAAAATACTTCTCTTGTAGCTCCCGTTTCAGCATATCAAGTAGATGGTGGTCAATTTCACCCCAGCGGCTCTGGCGGCGCAGGTTTTCGCTGAAGGCGATGGCCTTTTCCGCATCCAGGGTCTCGGCCCGCTGTATTTCGGTCCATGCCCTAAGCAGTTGCCACACCTCAAAGGGTGCACCTTGACTGCTGACCACTACCGGCGGCCAGTGGGAATCATCAAGCCGCGTGATTTTCCCGTCAATGGCATCCTGGATACACTGGTCAAAGAGCGGTTGCAGTTCTTCCTGTACCTCGGGCTTCATCCAGTAACAGCGCCCGTCCGCACTGTTGAACTTTGGCAAATTCATAGCGATTTCCTCCTATCAGGTCTGCTGGTGCTGCATGGATACGATCTGGCAGTCAGGGCAGAACTCGATGTAGAGTGTGCCCTCTGTGCCGTCCATCAAAGTATCCCACTGGATCTGGGCCAGATATTTCATGGGCTTTCCGCAGTGGGGGCAGGCGGTGTATTCCCAGTCCTGAACCCAGTTGCAAAGCCGCCAACGGTGTTCACATCGTCACAGGCGGCGCCATAGAACAGGGGCATTGGCGCACCGCCCAGCACGAAGGGATTTTCGGTAAGGGACCTGTAGTCCTCCGGCCGGACATAGCAGTCCATCTTTCCCGCCCCGTCAAAGAGCTCTGAGGGAAAGACCTCTACGCCGCCGTCCAGAGTAAAGCGGTTGAAAGCGGGGCCTTTCAGAAAGCCCACGCAGTTGGGACAGCAGGTGGCGGTCAGAATGCCGTCCAGCCCCAGAAACTTCAGCCGCTCGTCCCGGCCGTCCAGCACCAGCATGTCCGCCATCCGCCCGCCGCAGTGGGGACAGGTGTCCTCCCGTGCCCGCCCGATGCGAACGGGGGACACTTCACCGGGGGCTCCCTTGACGAAGGAAAAGCAGGTATCGAAGTTGAGTTGGGTCCGTTGTCCCTTTTTATTAAAGGTCCAGCCGCCGCACTGGGCGTAAATGGACGGGTCTACATAGAGCTTCTTGCGCCAGGAGCGGGGATGATTCTCCAGTTCCAACAGCGTTTCCAGTGCCCGACCATCGCCCTGGAAAGCAAGGCAGCACATCAGGTTGGACGCTTCACTGGAATCCTCTGTGGACAGCAGCGCGTGGATCAGGCCCTCCCCCACATCAGCGGGAGCGTGATAATAGATCTCACAGGGCCAGAACACCCCTGCGGCCAGCGCCGCCCGCTGGATTTCCGGGGTGATGGCGTCCCGGTAACCCAGCAGCTGCCAGAAGTCGGTGCATTCGGGGTCCTCCATATCAGCAAGCCGATGGATGTTCTGGATCAGGTTTTTCTGCTTTGCAGCAATCTGTTCCGGCGTCCAGGCCAATGCAGTTTTTCGCTCTTGCTCACACTTGCATTTCCAGCACAATCCGTCATAGCCCAAAGGGGTCCCACAGCCGGGACAGGTATATTTCAGACTCATATTTTTCGACTCCTTTCAGATGATAGAAAAACGCCTGCGACACCCTGCCACTTGGACAGGCTGACGCAGGGCGCGAAAAGGCCGCACAGAACCAAGGCCTGTATCCCAAGGCTCTGTGTCTGACGATATTCTGCTGTTTTTCCCGTCCGTTTGGACATGGGTACTCATCTCTATCCATTTGCTTTCACCTACCGCACATGCTCTTTTACCCGCTCCATCTCGTCCACCAGAGCCTGACCTGGAAGTCCACCATATCCTCCGCCACCTCTGGGAATAGAAATGGCATGGTGTCTGGAATGGCTTTGTGTACCATCATCATGCTGAGGGCCAGATTACCAAACAGCCGGGGATCAATACTGTCCACAGGGAGGCTAAAGATGGAAAGCAGCTTCCCATAAAAAATAATCTGATCCCGCCGGAACGCCTGAAAATTCTCCTCGGAAAGGCAGTGGCGTACTTGCTGCTCCTCCTCAATGGACAAAACGGCAACTCCGCTTTTAGCTCCATAACAGCAGTTTTTCAGAAAGGTTTCCACTCCCGCCCGCCAACTGAGTCCGGGGTCCTCCATTAGGGATCTGGCATAATCCAGCAGCTTGGGCTGTTGGTATCGCAGGGCGTAGAGCACCAGTTCTTCTTTGGATGAGAAAAAACTGTAGAAGAAGGTCTTGGAGATCCCTACTTTTCTGCACAGAACATCAATACTGCTGTGAATCAATCCCCGATCCGCGATACACTGAATCATGGTGGTCATCAGGCATTCCGCACTTGCACTCTATCTTCTTCAGAATAGCTTTTCGTGCCATATCTTCCCCCCCTATAAAGAACAGAATCATAAAATAGTATTTATATAATAACTGCACAGAAAAAAATATACAACTATATTTTGAAAATTTTTTATGAACTAACTAAACCATTAACTTATTTCTGCTGTATCGGGATGGAGAAAAATTATGCGAAGATTTTGTTTCAAAGCATAATTTACTGTTTGGCCTGTCCCAGATCGTAGTTTACGATTGTTATCATAGACTGCCAGCAAGAAATCTGCATGATCTACCATATAATAATTTCTCTTTTTATAATCGGATGCAGTTCCACTTTGTCCTATAACAATACATTTTGTGGCATTATGAATAATTATCTGCAACCGCTGTTTGCTCATTGCATCCCATTTCGAATCATGCCCTTCAAATGGAAGTGCAACAATTAACTCAATATCTTGATATCCCGGTTGTTCTTTGAGATATAAGAGTTGTTCGGCTGCCCACATATCTACCCCTAATGTACCTCCAACATAAAAGCGGAAAATACCTTCTTCATCATGCAAATGACAAAATGTTTTTAGCATTGCTTTTTTTATCTTTTTGCACAACGAATACCCTTCATTATACTTGAACTTAAATCGAGTTGGACGGTGCCCAGTAATGGCACAAGCGTATGTTTTTTTCAAAAACTTCACCCCACTTCAAATCTCACGCAAACAAAAATGAAATAACGCAAATAAAACGGCGTAAATAGGCATATATTCATTATTATAACACATACTATGTTTATAATCCAGGCATTTCATCTGTTATCCTTGTATATAGCGAGGTGAGGATATGGATGAAGAATTTATCCGCAATCGGATCACCGAATTGCGTTTGAAAAAAGGCGCATCGGAATATCAAATGAGTTTGGCTTTAGGACAGAACCGGAGCTATATTCAGGGGATTTATCTGGTCGATCTCTTCCGTCAATGGCTCAGTTCTTAAAAATTTGTGATTACTTTGAGATTACCCCTTTGCAGTTTTTTGATGCAGAAGCGGTCAATCCACAGTTAATCCGTAAAGCGATGGACGGAATGCGAAAACTCAAGGACGAAGATCTGATTATGCTAATTGGCTTTATTAACCGACTGCAATCCAAGGACTGACGGCGGGGGTTTCGACCCATTGTCGTCTATTTTTGCAATTTTTCTAAATAACTATTACTTTTTTCTTCATCCGTAAGTATCTGTTCACCTGTACGGTTCAAGGGGGTATAAAAATGGACTGCCCCCCAGTCCACATACGAATCGGGCGGCAATTCTGCCGCCCGATTTTTGTTTCAAAGCCATCTGCAAAGGAGTAGGAATCCGCTGTCGGCAAAGTGGCAGACTGCTCCCCAGGTGTGGGATCAGGGGCGTCACAGGTATCCGCAGGAGCACTTTCCGGTTGCACTGCCGGGGATTCATCAGACGCATCATCTTCCGGCACAGGGACATTTTCCGGCTCGTCAGGGCAGGGCAAGTCAGAGCATAAGGTATAGAGGTTGCTGGTCTGGCCGCCGTTCTTACGCTCGTCAAACCGGGCCTGCTTGACGATATATCCCGCTTTCACCAGCTCATCCAGCGCCCGCTTTACAGTGGACACCCCATAGCCGCACTTGGCGGCTATGGTCTTGATAGAGGGGAAACACTCACCCTCTTTGTTGCAATGCAGAACCAGGACTTGCAGTACAAGCCGCGCTCTGGGCTTCAGTTCAGAAGAAAATGCCCGCTGCATATACTCAAACTTTGCCATATTCCAATCCTCCCAGTCATGTCTCACTGTTACAGGCGCTTTTCTCCTGCAATATACTTCTCCACCAGCGGCCGGTAGATCTGCCCGTTGACCTGTTTCGCAAACAGTCGTGGGATGCCGCCGCAATCTGCACATCTTCCCCAAAGAGTTCCGTACAGTATTCCTGAATTTCCTGCGGCACACAGATCGCCACCGGGCGCACTTCCAATGATCCGCACTCGGACAATGCCTTATGGAACACCGGAATCTCATAGGGCAGGACACTCCCACACAGGAGCCGGTGTTCTGCGTCACGAAAAATAGAAGTAGGCGTCTGCATTACGCCGCAGTCATAGATGATAAACTGATACGCCTTATCCGGCTCGTTGGTCAGGTAGCAGTCGATCCCATCAATGGTGTAATGCTCCCCATCCGGCGCCGCCTCGTAGATGTTCAGCAGGAGCTGCAGGTGACGGTTCTGATTGACTTCGATATACGCCACCTCCGCACCTCTGGCCGCCAGCCAAGATGCCAAGTTAAAGGCCGTTACCGTCACGCCGCTTCTGCGCTGCGAACCGGCCACGGCAATACGGATATTCCGGGCGTTCCAGCGGTACGGAATAATCTCGTCCGGCTCCGGGGCTTTCTCGTGGCGGGAAACTGGCTGTTCGTAGACGGGAGCCTTTACCACATACCGCTGCATCCCATCTTCGGAAAGTGCTTCTGTCAGCTCGTCCAAGGCGTCCTCCATCGTTTCACCCGTAACCAGATTCACAACGCCGATGGACAGTAGCCGCTGTACCTCGCCGTTCACATCCTCGCAGCCGGAGAGGATGACGATAATCCGGGCGGAGAACATCATCTGAAAGGATTGCAGGGCAAGGGTGAAATCATTGCCGCTTTCCTCGATACACGCTGCATCCACCACAAAGAATTTGGCGTTGGCATAATTGCGCATATCTTTGGTCACGAAGCTTTTCAGGCTGAACCGGCCGACCAGTTTCTTGGCGGGCAGAGTCATATTCCGCACGGCGGGGTCGATCAGGTTGCTTTTCTGGTTACTCGTCAAGTACAACAGCATAGGATTCACCTCTCATATTTTCAGCACTGGTTTTGTCATCCGCCCCGCCGGTCAGCAAAAGGACGATGCCCACCACCACGATCACGATGTAGATAAACAGTTCAATCAGCTTGTTTCGGTTATTCATATCGCACCCCTTTAATAGATCGCCCACAAGGGACCGCCTGCTGCGGCGCCCTTTCTGGCCTCATCCAGAATGATTGATATATCCCATTCCTGTTCGCTTCGCTTTTTACTGGCAGGATCGGCCACCAGGATTTTTCCTTCAGAGGTCACTCCGCGCAGCACCATAAAGTGGCCGCTGGATGTGAAGTGGCCTTTTGACATGAGCGCCACAATCAATTTCCCGGACGCCAAAGCGTCTACCACAGCCTGCGGGTCATCGGTGCTGATGCTTTCCCATTGAAGTCCAAAGCCCTCCGCAGCCCCCGGTATCAACGAGTGATAGGACCCGTTGCCGGAACACCAATAGCCGTGCTGGTACGCCCATTCTGCCATTGTGGGGGATCAACGGTCTGGTCTGTCAGGCTGGATACCACAATCGCCATAGAAGTCGGGCCACAGCCATAACCGCCGATATTATCGGTTCCATACGGAAGATCTGCCACCGCTCATCCAACTGGTTGTAGTAGACAACTTCGGTCGCCCCATCTGTAAAGATGACGCCCTCATAGCTCTGACCACTACCATCTATATAGTCTTTCTCATAAATGCCGAGCTGCTGGTTGTAACCATATTGCTTCTGAAAATCCTCCACCACGTTTACCTCATCACCAATCAACCATTGGGACAGTACGGAAAAGGGCTGGTAATGAGGTACAGGATGAAGGCAATTAAAAGCAAAAGCCCCAGAACCGGGGCCAGGATCATAAACAGGATTCTTTTCCGGCTCTCGGAGTCGGTAGCCGCCTGCACAGCTACCTTTGCCAGAATTTTTGCAGTCAACGGATCAACAGCCAAAAAATCACCTCCATAATCAGTCCGGTTCCATACCGGGGGCTTCCATCATCTGCTCCATTTGCAGATTGAACGCCTCCCGCCGTTTACCGGCGCTGTCGTCAATTTCAAACACCTTTTCTCCTTTGTCATTTTTCCGGACAGATACCATGTAGTCCCCATTGGCGATGAAGCAGGCCGTAAAGAGCGCCCGAATCGCCGGGGCAGGCATCCGCGAAATCTCAAAAGGAGTAGCAGCACACTTGCTGTTCCAGGAAAAGAGGTTGCGGGCGGCATCCGCCGTAATCTTCATCCAGTCATATTCAAACTCCTCTTTCCGCATCATCTTGGTAAAGTCGATTCCCTCCGGGCAGAGGTAACGATCCATCTTCTGAAAGAGAGCCGGATGGGAAGCCATCAGGAAAAGGGCGGCATGGTAGGAAGCGTCCAAATCACTGCCCCTCCAACGTATGGCAGCCATCTTGTTGACCAGGTATTCGTATCGTTCCCCATGATTCATCTGAAAACCTCCTGTGTGGAATAAGTAAGGCGACCGGGATTGCTCCCGGCCGCCACCGAATTACCGGCCGCCAGCCTTGCCCATATAGGAAAACTTGTAAGCCGGAATCTCAAAGTTTACATGAAGCCGCTTGGACCCAATGATAAAGAGCGCGTGTCCGCGCCGCTTGCTCTCCAACAATTCCTGCTCCGCGTCCGTCAGGTTGTAGAGGTCTTTGGTTTCCTGAAGGTTTTTGCCGTCGCAGCCCATCAGGATTTTATAGCACGGAATATCCAAAAGGGCCTGCCCGTACATTTTGACCTCCGGGGCCAGGAAATCCACCACGGAATGAGAAATGATTGCCAGTCCAGCTTCATACTTTCTTGCCCGCTTCTCCACATTACGCAGGAACACCAGGGATTGCGGGACCTGCGGGTCAATCATCAGATATGCCTCGTCACATACCAGCAGGCAACGCTCATTCCGGTCGCGGCTCATTTCCTCCCAGCACCAGCTCAACAGGTTCAGATACTGCGTGCGTTTGACATTATCCGACGCATTTTGCAGGTCGTGGGTATCCAGGCAAATAAACCGGGAATTAGCCTCCAGCGTGGTGTGGCCGTTCCACAGAAAGCTGTCGCTGCCCGCTGCGGCGTCGTACAGCAGCATTGCCAGATCACGATATACCGGATTCTCCTTGTTGGCCTCCGCTTTCTTTTCCAGCAGGGCGTGAAGGTCGGACAGAATGGGAAATCCGTGGCCTTGAGCTGCCGAATATCCGTTTCCCAGAAGATGCCGAACTGATTGTAGAGTTCAATGATCGTCTGCTTGAGGATTGCTTTCTGCATATCCGTCAGGCTGGCAGATACAGGGAAAATTCAATCTCCAGTGTTTTCATGTGCAGCGCCATATCAGACATTCCGTTTCCTTCATCGGTATAGAGTTTGTCGGTTTCATCGTCATCGTCACGGGGCGCCGGTCTGATCTGCAAAAGGTTGGAGCGGCCGTTTTTTCCGCCGCCAGCATTGAGCCAGCTTCCGTTCAGGTTCCGGCACATATCCTTATATTCGGATTCCGGGTCGATGCACAGGATTTTCGTCCCCTTCATGTATTCCGAAAGCATGATGTGCTTCACAACGGTACTCTTGCCGATACCGGCCACACCCATAATCACGAAGCTACTATTGGTGCGGTCGTTTCCGCGCTCCCAGGTATCCAGAATCACCAGGCCGCCGTTGCTGTCCTTTGCAAAATAATAGCCCCGACCATCGTTGTAACCGGAGCTGGCAAACGGGAATCCGCCCACAAAGGTACTCATGGGAATAATACGGGACACAATGCTGTCCACCGTGGAGTTGGCCGGATAGGTGGGAGAAATGCTCTGGAACCCTTCCTTTTGGAGATTGGCGAGGGTGCGCACCTTGCACTTCTGGATGTTGAAGGCGCTCTCCACACGGCGGCAGACCTTTGTGAAGTTGACCTCATCCTGTGCAATCGGCATCACGGTCAGCGACATCATGGCAACCGTTTCGCCCTCTTGGTCGATCCGCTGCATGATTTTCTCGCCGTCCTCGGCGGCTTTCTCGGCGCGCTGCCGGGTCAGCGGGTCTTTGGCACTGTCAGCGGCGCCGCGCTGTTGGACAATGCTTTTGGAGATTGCGGAAATGAGCGAACCATTGTCAATGGGGGTAATCCCCACCGAAACAATGGTGCTGGGGATGTTGGTGATCTTGGAAAGCCACCCCATATCCACCTTCTGCGGATAGCGGACGCGCCGTACACCTTACCCAGATTTTCACCGATGACCAAACTATTTCGCTTGATTTCCAGCCCCATCGGGGTAATGACATTTAGCAGCGCTTCATTGACGGGAAACGCTTCTTCTTTTTTCTTAGAACCTAACAATGATCCACCTCCAACTGTTGATTGCGGTAAGGCACCCCAATGTAGTCCAGCACAGCGCCGCACCCCAATTTATTGATGCAGTAATCATACTGCTGGGGATGCGTCACCTGCATAAGCTGAAATCGGTTCGGCTCATGCTCCAGATGAACGCCGTACATACAATACATACACCCCGATCTGGAAACACCGGTGGTTTTCAGAATCGGGGTGCCGTTCTTCTTGCGGCTTTCAACAATGTCCCCATAGATGGGGGCATAGGGAATGCCGGTCATTTTCAGATACCGCAAAATATCTTCTTCCAGCCAGAACGCAAGGGGCTGGCTGAGAGGCCGCTGGCGCTCGAAGCCGTTGCAGCCAAACTTGATCCAGGATGCTCCCGCAGCTTGCTTT
>ENA-OQIM01000508-OQIM01000508.1-human-gut-metagenome-genome-assembly--contig:-NODE-508-length-14652-cov-5.867608_pt1 | contig 14652 bp, 15 predicted proteins | sample MGYA00242579_ERZ504744 | MGnify/ENA primary metagenome ERZ504744 (study PRJEB26092, sample SAMD00036441) | human gut metagenome | host: Homo sapiens | study: EMG produced TPA metagenomics assembly of...
CTGTGAGTTCGTCCCCGCTGCAGGTTCGTCAGAGTGAGTCTTCCGGACCAGCACACCATGCCAGCGAGCAGATGGTTTCCGGAATGCCGTGGTTGATTTCCGGGTCGACGTGGTATGGGCGGCCGGCCAGCACGATGCCCTTGCAGTCGTGTTCCTTCATGTAGGCGAGGGCCTTGAGGCCTTCCATCTGCACGTCGTGCTTGAACACCTCGTTTTCGGCGTAGGCGGCCTTGACCGCGGTCTCGGCTTCCTCGCGGGTCACGTTGGCCCAGGCGAATTCCTCGACGATGCGGTCCACCATGAGCTCATGGTTGGCCATGTTGAAGTACGGGCGCATGTAGCGCACGCCTTCCTCGCGCAGTTCGGGCATGTTCGCGCCGATGACCACCGGATAGTTGGCCACGACCGGGCAGTTGTAGTGGTTGTCGGTGTTGGGAACGAAGTTCTCCTCATAGCTCACGCACGGGTAGAAAATCGTCTTGATGCCCTTGTTGAGCAGCCACTTGATGTGGCCGTGCACAAGTTTGGCCGGGTAGCAGATGTTTTCGGAGGCGATCGATTCGATGCCGGTTTCGAACAGTTCGTGCGAGCTGCGGCCGGAGATCATCACCTTGAAGCCGAGCGAGGTGAGCAGCGTGAACCAGAACGGGTAGTTCTCGTACATGTTGAGCACGCGTGGAATGCCGATTTCGCCGCGGGTGGCCTTCTTGTCGGTCAGACGACGGTAGGCGAAGCAACGCTTGTATTTGTAGTCGTACAGGTTGGGCCTGTCGGAACGCTGCTTCTTGGAATCGCCGCCGCGTTCGCAACGGTTGCCGGTCACGTAGCGGGAGCCATCCTGGAACGTGGTGATGGTGAGCTTGCAGTGGTTCTGGCATAGCTTGCACACGTCGCGTTCGGTGGTCATGGACAGGTTGTCGAGGTCGCTGCCGGACACGATGCTGGATGCGGTGTGCGTGACGCCGTCGATGTCGACGGTCTTGCCTCCGTCGGCGTCCGCGTCACCATCGTCGAGTCCGTCGGCGATGTCGGTGTAATGCATGCGCGCGGTCAGCGCGGCACCGTATGCGCCCATCAGGCCGGCGATGTTCGGTCGGGTCACCTCACGTTCGGTGAGCAGCTCGAAGGCGCGCAGCACGGCGTCGTTGAGGAACGTACCGCCCTGCACCACCACGGTGTCGCCCAGCTCGCCGGAATCGCGCAGCTTGATCACCTTATACAGCGCGTTGCGCACCACGGAATAGCACAGGCCCGCCGCGATGTCCTCCATCGAGGCGCCTTCCTTCTGCGCCTGCTTGACGGAGGAGTTCATGAACACGGTGCAGCGCGAGCCCAGGTCGACCGGATGCGTGGAGTTGAGCGCGGCCTGCGTGAATTCCTCAATCGTCAGTCCCATGGACTGCGCGAACGTCTGCAGGAACGAGCCGCAGCCGGACGAGCATGCCTCGTTGACGGCGATCGAATCGATCACGCCGTCGGAAATCGCCAAGTATTTCATGTCCTGGCCGCCGATGTCGATGACGGCGGTAACGCCCGGCGAGACCATTTCCGCGCCACGATAGTGCGCCATGGTCTCCACCACGCCCTCGTCCAGGTGCAGGCCGGTGGTGATGAGCCTTCGCCGTATCCGGTGGCGCAGGAGCGTGCTATCCACGCGCCTTCCGGCAGCTGGCTTTGAATCTGCTTGACGATGTTGACAGCGGCCGTCAGCGGGCTGCCTTCGTTGGTGGCGTACGACGACCATACGATTTCGCGGTCGTCGTTGACGAGCGTCGCTTTGATGGTGGTCGATCCGGCGTCGATGCCGAGGAAGTGCGGACCTTGCGCGCCTTCCAGCGTGCCGATGTGCACATGCTCGCGGTGGTGGCGCTTGTTGAACGCCTCACGGTCCGCTTCGGTCGGGAACAGCGGAGGCATAGTGGGGGTGTTGGCCGGCAGATTCTTCAGGTCTTCAAGCTTTCAGAATATCGGCGCAGGTGCGTGCTTCGAAATGCTGGCCCTCCTCAAGCTGGTCCGGTTCGCCGGCGAGCAGCGCGGAGCCGAACGCCACGTACAGGTGCGCGTCGGTCGGCACGATGAATTCGTCGACTTTGTCTTCGAGCGCGCGGTGGAACGCCTCGCGCAGTTCGGACATGAAGAACAGCGGACCGCCCAGGAAGATGACGGTGCCGTGGATTGGTCGGCCGGACGCCAGACCTGCGATGGTCTGCGTGGCGACCGCCGTGAAGATGGATGCGGCCAGATCGGGCTTGGCCGCGCCGTCGTTGATGAGCGGCTGAAGATCGGTTTTGGCGAACACGCCGCAACGGGAGGCGATCGGATAGAGCGTCTCGTAATGCTTGGCCATGTCGTTGAGGCCCGCCGCGTCGGTGTCGAGCAGGGTGGCCATCTGGTCGATGAACGCGCCGGTGCCGCCTGCGCAGGAACCGTTCATGCGCTGTTCCGGAGTCGGCTTCAGATATGTGATCTTGGCGTCCTCACCGCCAAGTTCGATAATGACGTCGGCTTGCGGATATTCCTCGTCGATGGCGCGGGTCTCGGCGATGACCTCCTGCACGAACGGCACATGGAGATTATCGGCCAAGGCAAGGCCGCCGGAACCGGTGATGGCCAGACGAATCGGCTCGTCGCCGCGGCCACGGGCCTCAAGTTCTTTGTGGATGTCCTCCAGCAGGCCCGCCACGGTGCACGCACGTTGGCGTGGTGGCGACGGTAATCGGAGAAGAGCACCGCGTCGAGCGAATCGGTCTGATCGAGCACCACGGCCTTCACCGTGGTGGAACCGATGTCAAGACCTACGCGCAACGGCTTCGTATCGCAGGTGTTGTCTGCGGTAACTGCTGCTTCGACATGTACTGTACCTCTATCGTTCTCATCCGCCGGGTTGCGTCCGTGCCAACACGAACGCCCTGCCCCGGTTATCCAAGTATGTAATGGTAGTCTGTGCCCCTGCCTAATTCGGCACGGTATCGCATAAAGTGCACGACACGACGCATAATTAGACAACGAATATAGTCAGCTTGCCTAATTCCAACCGTTCGTATACGAACCGTTCAAAACCATTCAGGAAGCCGCCCCCTCCCCCGCAGCGCGGTCCTTGCCGTAGATTTCGGGAATGAACCGCGTCTGATCGTGTAGTTTCGACCACAGCACCACCTGCCCGCTTTCCAACGACTTGGGCACATCGATGATGCGCTGGTTGGAGCTGCCGCGAAACTGCAGCAGCGAATCGTGCAGATCCTTGATATACCGGCCATCCACGAGGATATCGATCTGTTCGAGCAGTTCACGCTTGTCGGGGCTTTCGCCTTCGCGCATGAGCTCCTCCCACGTGTAGCCCGTCCAGCACCAAATGTCCTTGGTGCGGCCGAACCGCTCCCGGATCTTGCGTGAAAGCGGCAGCAGCACGCCGGTGTTGAGCAGCGGCTCGCCCCCGAGGAAGGTGATGCCCTGCACGTACGGCAGGCTCAGATCGGCCATGATCTGAGCTTCGAGCCGGTCGTTGTATTCGTGGCCGGCGCGGAAATCCCAGATCGACGAGTTGTAGCAGCCTTCGCAGTGGAATGGGCAGCCGGAGACGTACAGCGAGCAGCGGATTCCCTCGCCGTCGGTCATGAGGAACCGCTTGTAGTCGGCGATCATGTTGTGGCTCATCGCGTTCGTCCATTGTCCGGCACGCGGGTTGCTGGCGCGGTTTGTCGGAATGAACGGCCCGCGGCCGGTTTCGCCGGCCGCGAAATCACGGCGAGACACAGCGGGATCGGCGCTGCTTACCATACGTTGCTCCTGAATTGCCTGTTGTTTTGCGATTATTGCGATTGATTACTTGGCTTCCTCGAACCATTCGCGTTCGGAACCGTCGTCAAGGGTGACATGGCCGGTTTCGCCGCTCATGTGCTTGACGCGGTGCGCGATTTCCTCGTGTCGGCCGTGCACCATGGGCGCTGCACCGGATTGCCGAGGTAGCGCAGGTGCGCTTGGTCACGTTGCAGCGGTCCGGGTCGGAGTTGCCGCATTCGGGGCACTTGAAGCCTTCTTCGGTCGGTTCGAAGTCACCTTCGAAACCGCATTCGTAGCAACGGTCGATTGGCGTGTTCGTGCCGAGATAGCCGATGCCGATGGTGTAGGCGTAGTCCCACACCGCTTCGAGCGCCTTCGGATTGGCCTGCAGGCACGGGAATTCGCAGTAGTTGATGAAGCCGCCGGACGCGTAGTACGGGAAGTCCTTCTCGTAGTCGAGCTTCTCCATCGGCGTGGGCTGCAGCCACACCGGGTAGTGGAAGGAGTTGGTGTAGAAGTCGTGGTCGGTGACGCCGTCCACTTCGCCGAACTTCTCGCGGTCCATGCGGTTGAAGCGGTCGGTGAGCGATTCGGCCGGCGTGGAGTACACGGAGTAGTGGTAGCCTTCCGCGGTGCTCCAATCCTTGCACAGCTCGTTCATGCGCTTGACGATGGACAGGGCGAATTCCTTGCCTTCCGGATCCCAGTCGTGGTCGCGCATCCAGTCCTTGCCATAGAACACGCTGGTCGCCTCATACAGGCCGATGTAGCCGAGGGACACGGTGGCGCGTTCGTTGCGGAACAGCTGATCAACGCTGTCGTTGGCGCCGAGACGGCCGAATGCGCCGAAGCGGAACAGGGTCGGGGCGTTGACCGGAGTGGCCTGCTTGCAACGCATGATGCGGAACTGCAACGCCTGATGGGCGACGGTCATGCGCTCGTCGAAGATCTTCCAGAAGCGGTCCTTGTCTCCGTGGGATTCCAATGCGATGCGCGGAATGTTCACGGTGACCACGCCGAGGTTCATGCGGCCGTCCTCGACATCCTTGCCGGTCTTCGGGTCGATCCAGCCCTGCAGGAAGGAACGGCAGCCCATCGGCGCTTTGAAGGAGCCGGTGATCTTCACGATGTTCTCGTAGAAGATGACGTCCGGGTACATGCGCTTGGTGGCGCATTCGAGGGCCAACTGCTTCAGGTCGTAGTTCGGGTCGCCCGGATCGGCGTTCACACCGTGCTTGATGGTGAAGACGAGCTTCGGGAAGATGGCGGTGTGATGCTCGGAACCGAGGCCGCGGATGCGGTTGAGGAAGATGGCGCGCTGGATTTCGCGCGCGAACCAGTCGGTGCCGAGACCGAAGCCGACGGTCACGAACGGGGTCTGGCCGTTGGACACACGGTTGGAGTTGATCTGGTATTCCATGGTCTGCATGGCGTCGTAGATGGCCTTGCGGGTCTGGATCTTCGCCCAGATCTCACGCAGCTGCTGCAGACGGTCGGACGTCTTGTCGAACGGCTCGTCCATCGGCAGTGCCGGACGATCCTTTTCGAAGTGCAGGCGCTTCGGCTCGACGGCCTTGGCCATGCGCACCTGACGTTCGGCGATCTCGATCGGCAGATCGTCGGGCATGATCTCGTGGGCCTGCTCAAGGAACTTGTCGTAGTCCTTCTTGGCGTATTCGGCGAAATGCTCGTCGGCGCGGTTGGCGGTCTGTCCGCCGTACTGGCTGGAGGCCACGTCCTTCATGATCTGGGTGATCTGCGTGGCGGCGATGGAGATGCTGTTCGGCGAACCCATCGGCGCGTTGCCGAGGGTGAAGCCATTGGCCAGCATGTCCCAATAGTTCGGCAGCGAGCAGTTGGACTGCGCGGTGAACGGCGAGTAATCGGCGTCGTGGAAGTGGATGTCGCCCTTCATATGCGCGTTGGACACCGCATCCGGCAGCATGGAGAAGGCGGACGCTTGGACACCGCGCCGGCCAGCAGGTCACGCTGGGTGGAGTAGACGTTGGAGTCCTTGTTGGCGTTCTCACGCACCAGAGCCTCGTCGCGGTCCACCAAGCGGCGCACGGCCTCGTTGATGTCTGTGGCCTTGGCGCGCTCGATGTCCTTGTTCAGACGGTAGTTGGTGTAGGTGCGGGCCACGTCGTACAGATGATCCTCGATCAGCCATGCTCCACGAGGTTTTGGATGTCCTCGATCTTCGCCGGACCATTGTAACGGTCCTTGATTTCGGCCTCGACCTGATTGGCGATGTCGCGAATCAGCCGTTCCTCCTGAGGACCGATTTTCTTGTCGAGGTCGGCGAAAGCCGATTTCACCGCGCTGATGATGTTGATCGGATCGAAATCGACCACACGCCCGTCGCGCTTCTCGACAAGCACCTTGACCATTTCCGGCGCGTTCTCGGTTTCGGTCGCAACGCCTTCCAGAGTCTGGGTTTCCATGTATATTTCCTTTCCGGGCCGGACCCATCCGGCCAGGTTTCATGCTTCGTCCGCATGCCCGTTCGTATCTACAGATGCACACTCTACGCCAAGGTCGGCACTAAATGTAGTGTCACCACGCCGCTAGAGAAACTATATATTCTACTTTTGGCGAGATTTCGCCATTTTGTACCTTGTGTGACAAAAGTAACGATTTCATCTCGGAGTGTCGTTTTGACACAGCCCCACACACCGTACTATCTTCACGCACGGAGCATTCGCAACACTCGAACATATGTTCCATTTGTCCGCAAGATGATGGAATCTTGACTTATGACTTGGAACCCGGATTACAACCCACCGACGGCGCAGCGGACGTCGAAGCCGCTGCCCCGTCTGGCGTCGGAAACCACCGCCGACAACCCTTGGCCGGTGAGCCTGCTCAGCGAGAAGTTCTACACGGCGGTCGAACGTTGGCCCTCCGTATGGGTGGCCGGGCAAATCACGCAGATCAACACGCGTCGTCAGGGAAGCGCCTACATCACGCTGCGCGACGACCAGCAGGACATCGCTATGGAAGTCAACGGCTTCGGACGGTTCGCCGCGGCGGCGGCGCCGTTTGTGCAGGGCGACCGTGTCATCATCCACGGCAAGCCGAACGTGTGGATGAAGCGCACGTCGCTGTCGTTGCGCGGCGACGCGATCATCACGGCCGGCGCGGGCGGCAGTCTGAAGGCCATGATCGACGAGCTACGCAAGAAGCTTAAGGGAGAAGGTCTGTTCGACGCCGATCGCAAGAAGCCGTTGCCGGAATTTCCGCATTGCATCGGCTTGATCTGCGCGCCGCAGGCACGTGCGGAAGGCGACGTCATCACCAACGTGCGTCTGCGTTGGCCCGTCGTCGGCTTCAAGGTGACGCATGTGCACGTGCAGGGCGAGCAGTGCCCGTCGGACGTGGTAGCGGCCATCCGGCAGCTGGATGCCGATCCAGATGTGGATGTGATCATCGTGGCGCGTGGCGGCGGCGCTTTCGAAGATCTGATTGGCTTTTCCGATGAGAACGTGGTGCGCGCCGCGGCGGCGGCCCACACTCCTCTGATTTCCGCCATCGGGCATGAGGACGATTGGACTGCTGGATTTGGTGGCCGACCTCAGGGCCTCCACGCCGACCGACGCAGCGAAGAAGGTCGTGCCGGACGTGCATGAGCAGATGCAGCTGATTCAGGTGAACCTGGACCGCATGCGCATGCGCATCGACGCCACCGTCTCCAACGAGACCAGGCTTATCGAAGGCTACGCGAACCGTCCAAGCCTCACCCAGCCGCTCACCATGTTGGAACCGCATCAGCGTTTCCTTGATGACGCACGCACAAGAATGCGGATCGGTCTGACCCGTATTCTTGACGACGCGAGCCTGACCATCGAGAAAGCGCACGCGTCGCTGACCGCGCTGAGTCCGCAATCCACGCTTGACCGCGGGTACGCGTGGTGCAATGCGCCGACGGGCATGTGCTTGACGACGCGGACAAGGTGAAGACGGGCGACCAGCTGACCATGACCTTGAAGCACGGCATCGTCGTGTCTGAAGTGAAAACCGTAACGAAGGAGTAGCACATGAGCAACGAAGCAGCACCGGCATCCAGCCTGACCGACAAGGAACGCGAAGCAATCGCGCAGATGCCATACGAGGAGGCGCGCGACAAGCTCATCCAGGCCGTGCAGGCGTTGGAGGCGGGCGGCCTGAACCTCGACCAGTCCATGCGGCAGTGGGAGATCGGCGAGGCGTTGGCCAAGCGCGCGCAGAGCCTGCTTGGCGAGGTCCGAGCCAAGCTCGACGCCGCGCAGGCAGAGCAGGCCACCGCGGCCAACACCGCAGGCACGCAAGACAATCTGGCCTGAGCATCCGTCGCGGCACAGCCGCTCCCCTCACCTACGGACGTTCCACCGGAACGTCCGTCAAACGGCTTGAGCCCGAACAATCAGGTCCGATTACCCGTCATGTCGAGTCCATATTGTGTGTACAATGGTGACTCGTTGCCTCAGTAGCTCAGTGGATAGAGCACTTCTCTCCTAAAGAAGGTGTCGTAGGTTCGATTCCTATCTGGGGCACTTTTTCATATCCCCGTACATTGTCGGCGCGCATCGCCATCGGCAGCATCCAAGATCAATCGCACGTCCGCAATCCGGACAACACCATCTCACCGCCACCCTCCAGCACAGGCACAATGACCCTCCCTCTGTTATAGTGGCAAACGGATACTTAAGCGGTTGAGTGAATGTATCCAAAAGGTTCCCCCTTCTGCTATGGAAGCATCGGAAAGCAACCGCACAACCCATACATCACCTTTGGAAGACCAAGGGATCAGCATGCAAGACATACCATATTTCTCTATTGTGGAACGGCTGGCGCACACGAATCCGGTAGGACAGTTGCCCGGACCGCTCTCCTACAAGCTGCTCGACCAGTTCACCATGCCGATGCTGCCCACAGAACCGCAATGCACGAACGTCATCGCCTGCATCTGATATTCGAATAACATGCCGGTCGTCACCGTCTAGCCACGGGCTTAGCCGACCCGCACAATCGCCAGCAGCGCTTTGTGGTCGCTGCCGTCCACTTTGACTGTGCGCACCTGTCCGGCCTGCATGCCGGAATCCAGTACGATATGGTCGATTCCGGCGAACGACGGCACGTAATCGACATTCGCAGGCCATGAGAATTTCAATCCCTCGCCGGCCTGACGGGAGCGTCGGAGAAACGGTTTCCCAGAATGTTGCGGAACGGCGTATGGTCGTACGTCGCGTTGAAATCACCCATGAAAACGTACCGTCGGCTAGTGTCGAAACGTAGTTTCGCCAGTTCGTCGAGCGACCGCTTCCACTGCTGCCAGTAATCGTTCGTCGGCGACGTGGTATGCACGGATACGAAACGCACCTGCGTGGCTCCCCCATTGAACGAAACGGTGCCGCCCGGCATGAACGACGCGCTCGAATCGACATCGTCATCGGAAGGGTCGTCAAGCGGACTCGCCGACCAAAGGCCGTTGCCGTACACGCCGTCCGAACTCGACACCTGCGCATAGGCAGATACGAGGCGATGCCGGCACGGTTCAGATCGTCCACGAAAGCGTCGGTCGTCTCCTGCAACGCAAGCACCTCGACGTGTTCGCTGCGCACCAGATCCACGATCTCACGCGCATCGGCGCGCCCTTTGTACACATTGCACGTCATCAGCCGCGCGTAGCGTCATCCGTGTTGACGGTTTCGCCGGACGCCGCCGCGACTGCGGCACGTGGCAGTTTCGAAGGCTGGTAGAAGAACGGATACTGCCAGAACGCCTGCAACGCAATCGCCAGAACGGCCATCACGATGGACACCGTACGTTTGGAGACGATGGCGCAGACGAGCGCGATTACGGCGAGCAGCGTGAACCATGGCACTAGGGAGACGACGATCGGCATATACGGCAACGCCTGCAGTTCTTCCGGCAGAATGTGCGTGACAGTGCCCAGCAGCGCGGCGAGCGCGAATATGAAGGCAATCACCGCGCAGATGAAGTTGCGTACGCGATGCGTTTTCGTCTTATTCAGCGTGCGTAGCGGCTTGACCGGTCTCGTTGCGGCCGGTTTTGCTTTAGCCCGATTCGCTTTGGCCGACGCTTGCGATTTGCCCGTTGCCGGCCCTTGCGGCTGGCGTGTTTTTGCCTGAGCCATACCATTCCCTTGTTTTTTCGGAACGCACGTCCGCGACCATCCATGTCCGCCCGTGTCCGTTTATGTCCGTTCCGTTGATGTTCCGACGGTTTCCTTCACGCCTTCGGCTTAGTCGTCGAGGCCGAGCTCGTGGCGGATGCCGTCGATGATGATGCGGCTGGCGGTGGTGCCGCGTTCACGCGCGTTTTCCTGCAGCATCATTTTCAGATCGGATGGAATTTTGAAACTCATGAGCACACGTTCGCCGTTGCCGTTGCCATTGCCACGGCTGCGGGTGTCCTGCACGCTGGTCAGCGGAGCGGTGGACGCTGCCTTCGCACCACCGTTCGGTTTTCTAATGGCCATCAGGCGATCGCCTCCTCAAGTTCGAGATACACGTCTTCATACCCATTGAGATTGCTAGGAAATGCGTGGCCGACGACTTTCTGCATGCCCACGCGCTTGGGTACGGACGCGTCGAAGACGCTGGCGCCGCGTTCGCGGATGAGATTGACCGCGTTGCCGGCCAGCTTGTTGTTTTCCACTTTGAGCAGCAGCAGCGCGTACGGTTTGCCGGCCACGTCGAGGCTTTCCGCGGTTTCGAGCGCATGGCTCAGTTCGAATGGCCCCTGGGTGGCCGGAACGATGACGAAATCGGCCACATCGCAGGCCACATCCACCACGTTGCCGGCCGGCGGGCAGTCGATGATGACGAGTTCGTCATCCGCCATGGTTTTGCGCAGTCGTTTCAGTTTGCCGATATTGGCGGAGTCCACGGTGAACGGCAGGGTTTCGCCGGCGTCTTCGGCGTCGCCCGCCCATGTGGTGGCGTCGCCTTGCGGATCGGTGTCCAGCACGGACACGTTGCGGTTGTGCCGTGCGGCCGCGGTGGCCAACGCCATGGCGGTGGTGGTTTTGCCGCTGCCGCCCTTGAGGTTGATGACCGAGATGATCATGAAGGTTCCTCCGCTTCGACAATCAATTTATATAAGACGTATATACTTTTTATATATTGGATAGACGACAGTCACGCTGACGGCGTAACGGCATTGGCAATGTAAAAGATAGTGGCGACGCACTCTTGTCAGTTGCTTTGACAGATAACGAAAAATCCCGAGGAGCTCAGCTCAACTCGGGATTCGAAAAGAGTAAACGCGGCGACTTGCTACTCTCCCACACCCTCTCGAGTGCAGTACCATCGCCGTGCTAGGCCTTAGCTTCCGGGTTCGGAATGGGACCGGGCGTCTCACCTAGGCTATGATCACCGCAAGAGGAAATAATACGCGAACATGCGGCAATCGGCAAACTTCGGCGTGTCGCGCACTGCAATCGCGTTCCCCAATCGCCAATGATCGCCAGTAATCGCGCGAATGCCGGCAATCGCAATGCATATGCGCTACAGTCGAAGCAATGCCGCAACAATTGCGGCGTGCTTACGAAAGAAGGCCAGCAATGACGATCGCCTCCTGCGATTCCGTTTCCGCAACCACTTTGGGTCTGCCGAATTCCACTGCGATTCCCGCCGAGAAGGCGAGGCTGCCGAAAGGCCTGTTCGTGGCGAAGATTCCGGTTTCCGCCAAAACAAAGCAGCGTTTGGCGAACGACATCGAATCAATCACCATGCTGTCGCTGCTGCAGGCGCGCAATATCGGACTCGCCGCCGGTACGCGCGTGCCGGAAATACTGGTGATCGGCCTGCGTTTGCACGAACCAAACGCCGCCGTTCCGACGGATATCGTCGAATTGATTGCGATGCAACGCAAGTCGGGCATGCTGTTCGTTTGCGTACGCGACGCCGATTTCGAGGGTACGACGCGTCAGGAGTGCGCGTTCGCCGTCCGTCGAGCGCTGCCGGCACGTGCCGGGCACACGACCACATCCAAGGTGTTCGCTTCCGATTGGCAGCCGGCCGGCGAGGCCACGCTGAACGCCACGGATCCGGCGGTCGATTCCATGGACGCCTTGTGGGAGTCGCTATGCTCGCAGGTGATTCTGGACGACCCCTCCCCCATCGACGTGAACACGCGTCTTGCCCGACGCATGCAGATTGCACAGCTCACCGCGCAGGTCGACAAGCTCACCCGCGACCATCAGCGTGCCAAGAATCCCGAACAACGCAATGAAATCTACGCGAAACTGCACAAGACGAAGCGCCAGTTGGAGGAACTGCAAGGGCAGTAATACCGCCGTAATACAAAGCTCGCTGCAATCGTTACGATTACCGAGATTCCAGTAATTGCAACAATTACAGCCGAGCCGTAAGCGAGGTTTGGCAACGTGGCCAAAGCGCGCTCTCAACAACGCGCCACAGCCGCGAAGCCGCTAGAAACCAAGCCTTGTGCGGCCGAACTGGTCGAGCCAGCGCAGAATCGCGCCTTCTCGCAGCGCCCACGGGCAGATTTCGATTTCTTTGACGTCCAGCGCCTTCATAATCTCATCGATCACCAGGCCACCGCCGACGATCTGATACGTACGTTCCGGCGTGACGCCCGGCAATGCGGTGCGCTGGTCCGGGGCGATGGCCGCAAGACGCGGTAGCCAATCCTCGAGCTGGTCGATCGTCATAATCGACGTGTCCACACGGCCCGGTTGGCGCATCACCGCACCGGCGAGACGGGCCAGGGAGCGAATCGTCTTCGACGTGCCCACGGCATGCATCGGATGCTTCGATTTGGGGAACGACTTGACCATTGGCTCGAGGATCTTGCGGATGTTCTTGCGGGCAGCTTCCAGATCGTCATCATCCGCGACGCCGCTTTCCGGCAGGACTCGCGCGTCACGCGGCCTGCGCCGGCAGGAACGGACAGTGCGACTGTCGGATCCTCGTCGGAGCCCATGGCCACTTCGAGCGAGCCGCCGCCGATGTCGATGACGAGCAAACGGCCGGCATCCCAGCCATACCAACGGCGGGCGGCCAGGAAGGTGAGTCGGGCCTCATCCACGCCGGACAGCACGGTGACCGGCTGGCCGATGGCCTCTTCGATCTTGCGTAGGATCTTGCCTCCGTTCGGCGCTTCGCGTAGTGCGGAAGTGGCCAGGACCAGCAGCTGGGTGATTTCGTATTCTTCGGCGAGTTTCATCGCCTTTTCAACCGCGCTAAGCAAGGCTTCGGTGCCCGCTTTTTTGATGCTGCCGTCATCTTTGAGATACTGCATCAGGCGAATGGTGCTTTTGGTGCTGGCCTCGGGCTCGGGGCGCGCGCCCGGAGCCGCGTCGACGATGAGCATGTGGACGGTGTTCGAACCGATGTCAAGCACGCCAAGTCGGGTGGCGTGCGAATGCAATGTAACCATGGTTCACAGCTTAATAACTTAAGCGATTAACCTATTGCACGACATGCCTTGATAACCTTTGCAAATATGCCCACCCTCGGAAAGGAGGGTGGGCACCCAATAATCACAGTGCGGGAAACGATTGCATCGGCGTGAAAAATCGCGCTTCAGACATATGTTTCAGCCGAATATCTCAACCATGCACCTCAGCCACGCACTTTGGCTACGAAATCGCCAAGTCGCTTCAATCCTTCGCGCAGGGCTTCGCGGGAAGCCGCGTACGACAGGCGCACGTGCGTGTCCGCGGTGGCCTCGCCGAAATCGCGGCCAGGCGTCAACGCGATATGCGCTTCCTTCAGCGCACGCTCGCAGAACGTCCACGCGTCCAAACCGGTGCTGGAAATGTTGAAATACGCGTAGAACGCGCCGTTCGGTTCGACTTCCAGCGGTAGACCGATCTCGGCCAGACCGTCCACCACAATGCGGCGGCGCTCCAGCAGTTCCTGACGGCGTTCCTCGCACACGGCCAGCGTTTCCGGCGTGAAGCAGGCGAGCGCCGCATGCTGGGTCGGCGTGTGCGCGCACAGGAAGAAGTTGGTGGCGAGGTCGTCCATGGCTTCGAGCGCGTATTCGGGCACGACCATCCAGCCGAGCCTCCAGCCGGTCATGCCGAAGAACTTGGAGAAGCTGGAGCAGACGATGGCGTCCGGATCGCAGGCCAGCACGGATTTCACGTCGGATCCGTCCGGTTCGCGGTCGGCCAGGTCGAGGTAGGTTTCGTCGACGATGCGCCATGCGCCACGCTCACGGGCTAGGTCGCACACGGCTTTCAGGGTGTCGAAGGCGATGGTGGTGCCGGTCGGGTTGGACGGCGAAGTGATCATGACGGCCTTGGTGCGGTCCGTCCAGTATTCTTTGCACAGTTCCGGCGTCAGGTGGAATCGGGTGGCGGCGGACGTCGGCACGTCCACGACTTTGCCGCCGAACGCGCGTACCAGCTCGCGGTTGCACGGGTAGGACGGGTCTGCGATGAGCACTTCGTCGTCATCGTTGACCGTCAGCGCGGCGGACAGCAGCAGTGCCGTCGAACCGCCCGCGGTAATCGCGATGCGTTTCGGGTCGACGTCGACGTGGTGACGTTCCTTATAGAAATCGGAAATCGCCTGGCGCAGTTCCGGCAGGCCCATCGCCGCGGTGTACGGCAGCGGACGGCCGTCATACTGTTCGCGCATGGCGTCACGGACGGCCGGAGGAGCGCCGAAGTCCGGCTCACCGAGGCTCAGCTTGACACATCGGTGCCGTTGGCGATCATCTCATCGGCATGGCTCCGAACACCATGGCACGGAACGGATTGGCAATCTGCGCGCGCTTCGACAACTGCGGCTGCGCGCCATTCTCAACATTTCCATATTCCTGTTTTTACCACGTTTCGTACAACGCCGCCTGCCGACTGTCATTTCCCGGAATCGTCCGCCTTTCCCGGAA
>ENA-OQIM01000510-OQIM01000510.1-human-gut-metagenome-genome-assembly--contig:-NODE-510-length-14649-cov-3.394849_pt1 | contig 14649 bp, 19 predicted proteins | sample MGYA00242579_ERZ504744 | MGnify/ENA primary metagenome ERZ504744 (study PRJEB26092, sample SAMD00036441) | human gut metagenome | host: Homo sapiens | study: EMG produced TPA metagenomics assembly of...
CCCCCGCGGCACCCGCCTTGGCCGCGCCGGAATCGGCCACCAGCGTGCCCTGCGGGTGGGAGGCGAAGCGATCCACAGCCTACGTGACGAACCGCGGTCGTTGATCGGCGCGAACGCGGTGCCGACCGGATCGCCCATCATCGCGGGACCTGCGTTCGACGCGCATGTCAACACCGCGGGAATGCCGGACACCGCGGCGACGCGCGCGGCCTCCATTTTGGTGACCATGCCGCCGGTGCCGACGTTCGAGCCGGTTCCGCCGACCTGAACCTTCGCCAGCGCGTCCTCGACGTTCGGCACATAGGAGATGCGCTTCGAGCCGGGCTCGCTTGGCGGCGCGGTGTACAGCGCGTCCACGTCGGTGAGCAGGACGAGCGCGTCGGCGACGACGATGTTGGCGATGAGCGCGGACAGACGGTCGTTGTCGCCGAACCGGATCTCGTTGGACGCGAGGGAATCGTTTTCGTTGATGATCGGCACCGCGCCCAAGTCGAGCAGGCGGTCGAGCGTACGGCGCACGTTGCGGTACTGCTGTGGGGCGATCGTGTCGGAAACGGTGATGAGGATCTGTCCGACACGCAGCCCGTACCGTGCGAAAGCGGCCTCGTACTGGGCCATCAGCAGGCCTTGGCCGACGGCGGCGCACGCCTGCTGGTCGGCCACGTCGGTCGGACGCTTGTCGAAACCGAGCGTGCCGAAACCGGCCGCGATCGCGCCGGAGGAGACCAGCACCACGCGGCCGCCCATCAATCGCACGCGGGCGATGGCCGCCACAAGCGCGTTCAACCGTTGCGGATCCAAGTGGCCGCTCGGCTCGGTCAGCGAGCTGGAGCCCACCTTCACCACGATGGTCTGCGCTTCGGCGATGGCCCTGCGCACTTGCGCTTGCGATGGCGTGTTCATAGTTCCTCCCGGTACCGTTACCGGCTATTGAAAAAGCCGCCGACATGCCATCGGCACATCAGCGGGCTTCGTTGGATGGTTCTATTGTTCCACATCCTCGTCGTCGGCGGTCTCGCCACGTCCAAAAAGACTGGTTTCGTCGTGACGGTCGTCGTCCACGGAAGGATCGGCCCAGTGTCCTGCCTTGCGTTCGGCCATCATGGCTTCGCGCACGGCCTGACGGGCGTCCATCATCTCGTGGTACTGGCGACGGCGTTCCGTGTTGGAACGACGCTGCGCACGACCATCCGATTCCTGCAGTCGCAGGTCGACGCCGCGTGCGCCCAACTGGGTGCCGTCGAGCATTTCCGCGCCGGCCGCGATGGTCGGATCCCAATCGAATTCCACGGCACGGTCGCCACGGCCGATGCGCACTTCGTCGCCCGGCTTGGCGCCCTTGTGTCGCAGCTCGTCTTCGACGCCCAGCTTGGCCAGACGGTCGGCAAGGTAGCCGACGGCCTCGTCATTATCGAAGTTGGTCTGCATGACCCAGCGTTCCGGCTTGGTGCCGAGCACCTCGTACCAGACTTCGCCGTTGCCGTTCTCCTTGCGTTCCACGGTGAAGTCGAGCGCGTTGCCGCCTTCGTCGTTACGGCGACGGCGATTGCGCGGCTCCTCGAGCGGCTTGATGACCACGCGGGCCTCTTCCTCGGCCTGCTCGCGTTTGGCGACTTCCGCGCGCATGTTGGTCACGAGGTCGGCCAGCGCCCAGTTGAGTTCCTTCAGACCCTCGTGGGAGGCGGTGGAGATGATGTAGACCTTGAGGCCGAGCTTTTCGAATTCCGGCTTGACGAATTCGGCGAGTTCCTTGGCTTCCGGCACATCCACCTTGTTGAGGATGATGATGCGCGGACGTTCGGGGATCGGAATCGCGCCGAGCGGCAGTTCGAGCTTGCCGGCGTATTCGGCGAGCTCGTGTTCGAGCGCCTGGTAGTCGCTCATCGGGTCGCGGCCGGGTTCGAGGGTGGCGCAATCGATGACGTGGGCGATGATTTCGGTGCGTTCGATGTGGCGCAGGAATTCGAGGCCGAGGCCCTTGCCCTGGGATGCGCCCGGAATCAGGCCCGGCACGTCGGCGATGGTGTAGCGCATGTCGCCGGCCACCACTACGCCGAGGTTCGGCACGAGCGTGGTGAACGGATAATCGGCGATCTTCGGTTTGGCGGAGCTCATCGCCGCGATCAGGCTCGACTTGCCTGCGGACGGAAAGCCCACCAGCGCCACGTCGGCGATGGACTTGAGTTCGAGGATGACGTCGCGTTCCTCGCCCGGCTCGCCCAGCAGTGCGAAGCCCGGCGCACGACGGGTGCGATTGGCCAGCGCCGCATTGCCGAGACCACCGTTGCCGCCCGCGGCCACGACGAACTTGTCTCCCGCGTGACGCAGGTCGGCAAGCTGCTCGCCCGGATGCTTCGGCTTGCCCTGCGGTCCCTTGGCTTCGAACACGACCGTGCCCACCGGGACGGGCAGGATCAGGTCGGCGCCCTTCGAACCGTCCTTCGTGTCGCCCAGGCCCATGGTGCCGCTTTCCGCCTCGCATGGGGCATGAAACGGTAGTCGAGCAGACTGTTGGCGTTCGAATCGGCCATGAAGATCACGGAACCGCCGTCGCCGCCATTGCCGCCGTTCGGACCGGCCAACGGCTTGTATTTCTCCCTACGGATGCCGGCGGAACCATTGCCGCCGTCGCCGCCCTTCACATGGACGGTCACTCGATCCACAAAATCACTCATGTATCTACCTTACATAGCAGAAAGACCGCGTCCATAACGGGCGCGGTCTTTCATCAAAAAGCGTTATTTGCGCGTGTCTCAGGCGGCAATCACGTCGACGACCTTGCGGTCACGACGCACGCCGAACTTCACACTGCCGTCCTTGAGGGCGAACAGGGTGTGGTCCTTGCCCATGCCGACGTTCTCGCCCGGGTGGAACTTGGTGCCACGCTGACGAACGATGATGTTGCCGGCCACGACGGCTTCGCCGCCGAACTTCTTCACACCGAGGTATTGCGCGTTTGAATCGCGACCGTTGCGCGAGCTGGACGCGCCCTTCTTATGTGCCATGTCTGTTCCTTTCGGTCCTTGACTCTAACCCTACGCGAATCAGGCGATCGCCGTGATCTTGACGAGAGTCAGCTGCTGGCGATGGCCCTTGCGACGAGCAACGCCGGTCTTGTTCTTGTACTTCATGATGCTGATCTTCGGGCCCTTGGCTCATCGTTGACAACCTCAGCCTTGACGCTGATGTTGGCGAGATCCTTGGCGTTGACGGTGACCTTGTCACCATCCACAACGAGAGCGACCGGGAATTCCACGGTGTCGCCCTTCTTGGCGTCGAGACGGTTGACGAGGATGACGTCACCGACCTCGACCTTTTCCTGATGGCCGCCGGCCTTCACAATAGCGTACATATCCGTTCCTTTATTAACTTGGAAAGCTTACTGCCCGGCACGTTCGAGCCTCGCGGCCAGACACCAGCAATCTAATCTACACATACCCGCGTACAACCGCAAGTCTGTTTCCGGCGTGTCAGGTTGACAGACCGGAATAATCATTTATTCTTCTATGCTTCCTCGCCCAGTTCCGCATTGTTGGCGGCCACGGCAGCCGCCGCGATCTGCGCGAGTTTGGCCTTCACGTCCGGCGAGGACCTTTCGGCACCTGCACGTCCGTGCCGTGACCATGCTTGTTGGTCTTGACGAACGGGTCGCCGCCCTTGAGGGCGTACGGATCGTCATAGTCAGCAGACACGGTCGGCTCGTCGTGAAGAATGAATCCGCGGCCTTTGCAGGTCGGGCATTCCTCGGAAAAGGCTTCCACCAGCCTGTCCGATGCGCTTGCGCGTCATCTGCACCAGGCCAAGCGAGGTGACTTCGGCCACCTGGATGCTTGGTGCGGTCGCGGGCCAGGCATTCCACCAGTCTGCGCAGCACCAGATCACGGTTGGCTGGCATGACCATGTCGACGAAGTCGATCATCACCATGCCGCCGATGTCACGCAGGCGCAGCTGACGTGCGATCTCTTCGGAAGCTTCGAGGTTGCAGCGGGTCACCGTCTCCTCAAGACTCTTGCCGCGGCCGATGAAACGGCCGGTATTCACGTCGATGGTGGTCATGGCTTCGGTGCGGTCGATCACGATCGAGCCGCCCGACGGCAGGTAGACCTGACGTTCCATGCCCTTGCGCAGCTGGGAGTCGATCTGCACTTGTCGAACACGTCTTTGCCTTCATGTTCGGCCGGATCCCACTTTTCGAGCTTGTCTTTCAAGTCGGGAGCCATGGTGTCGAGGTATTCCTCGATACGGCCGTACACGCGGTCACCTTCAACGATCATCTTGGAGAAGTCGTCGTTGAAGATGTCTCGCACCACGCGGATCGCCACGTCCGGCTCGCCTTGCAGCAGCTTCGGACGCTTGCCGTGCAGGAATTCGTCTCGCTTGGAGGTGATGCGTTCCCACTGGCGCACCAGGCTTTCAAGATCCTTGGTGATCGCCTCTTCGGAGGCGCCTTCCGCTGCGGTACGAATGATCACGCCCATGTCTTTCGGCGCGACCTTCGACACGATGTTCTTCAGGCGGGAACGTTCACGCTCGCTGAGCTTGCGGCTCACGCCCGTCATGCCACCGGATGGCACGAGCACCAGGAAACGGCCCGCAAGGGTGACCTGCGAGTCAGTCGCGCACCTTATGTCCGATCGGATCCTTGGTGACCTGCACGAGCACCGGGTCCCCCGACTTGAACGCGAGTTCGATGCGGCGAGGCTGGCCTTCCAACCGTGCGGAATCCCAGTTCACCTCACCCGCATAGAGCACGCCGTTACGCGCCTGCCCAATGTCGACGAACGCGGCTTCCATACTCGGCAGCACGTTCTGCACGCGGCCAGATAGATGTTGCCCACAGTGGCGACTTCCTGAATGTCGGACACGTAATGTTCGACGAGCACATTGTCTTCGATCACGGAAATCTGCGTGTGGCGTTCGCGTTCGCGCACCACCATCAGGCGGTCGACATGCTCGCGGCGAGCCAGGAAGTCCTGCTCCATGAGCTGGCTTTGACGGCTGCGCTCACGGCGATTGTCACGGCGACGCTGCTTCTTGGCCTCAAGTCGGGTGGAACCTTCGACGTCGGTGATCTCGTCGATGTACTGCTGCTTGCGGGAACGACGCACGAGCGGCTCTTCCGTCTCATCCGTCTTCGCACCGCCACGACGGCGACGACGGCGACGGGTCACCGTGCCTTCATCCTCGTCATCGTCCTCACGGCGACGACGGGACTCGCCTTCATCGCTGTCCCGCTGCTGTTCGTCGGCTTCCTCACGATTGCCGCGGCTGCGACGGCGACGACGGGTGCGCGTCGGCTGCTCGTCGTCATCATCGTCATGACGATTGCGGGTTTCGTCATCAATCGGCGCATACGTAATATCGTCGAGGATCAAATCCTCTTCGATCTGTTCGACTTCAGCTGCGGCACGACGCTCCTGCGCGTTCAAACGACGGGAACGACGCGACTTGCGAGATCCGCCTTCCTCGTCATTGTCCGCATCATCATTGCGATTATCCCGATTATCGCGTTCATTGCGATTGTCTTCGGAACGCTCTTCGTCGGCAACGTCGCGATTGCGGCGGCGACGGCGACGTGACGGACGATCCTCATCCTGCTCATCGTCATGGTCCTGCGCATTGCGATCATTACGCTCGCCGCGGTCATTACGGGAATCGTCGCGATCGTCGTCTGCCCTGTCTCGGGAATCCGCAACGGACGGCAAAACCGGCTCCTGGAAAAGCAGAGACATCATCGGACGCGGATTGTGGCGGACCTTCATGGCCTTCCGGCAACATATCGACGGCATCCAAGGCACGCTCCACAGACGACTCCTCATCATGGGAATCATCGACGGAAGCGCGACGACGCGGCATCTCATCGTACTCATCCGCATCATCGGCGAAACGGCTGCGACGACGCGACGGACGATCCTCGTCCTGCTCATCCTCAACCTGCACCGAACGACGGCGACGAGAACGCGTCGGCCGTTCGTCGCAATCTCACGAACATCATCATCGGACTGAACCGGACGACGACGGCGACGGGTCGGACGGATCATACCCTCGGAATCAGCGGAATCACCGGTATCATGCGCAGGTTGCGCAACCGGCAACTTCGGCTCCTCGAACAGCGGAGCCGAAGCATGCTCCTCGACCTTCAACTCCAAGGACGCACCGGCAGCTCCCACGCCACGCACCACGCGACGACCGCCACGACGGCGACGCGGGGCAGGATCGGACTGGACCGACTCGAATTTCACAACATTCACGGCATGCTCAGGCGATGCCGAAGCTTCGACCTGATCGAAGCCCTCACTGGTATTAGGCACAATGGCTCCTCGACGACACGCTGCAATCGCGCCGCCCACGCTTAGGCCTCATACGGTTCTCACACCACGCTCTCACCGTGGCCGCGCATCATGGCGCCCGTAGGAAGCAACTTCCGTCAAAAGTCCTCATCATGCGACGGCGGACACCAGCGCTCGCGGACACACATGAACTTCACGCGAGGGGATCAACGCCATCGGATGCATTGGTGATTTGCAGAACCACCGTCTATAAGTATGACACAAAAAACAACGGAACGTGACATGACGGGAAATTTTCCGGATCCTGCAACTCACCGCCTGCTTTCCCCGCCCGCAAATCCCAGGCCCCGTCCACACAAGTCGTTGCTCCGTCTGCACAAGTCGAAAGAAATCACGATTCGCGAGAAATGCAGACACAGATTACGACTCGTGCAGACAGCCGATCCGACTTGTGCAGACAGAAGACGGAAAACAACAAACAGCCGATAGCAGGCAGAAACAGGAGGCAGAAAAAGGCAGCAGACAGCTACTTCAGCCAGTCTTCAAGCAAGTTGGCCATCAGCAGCAGATCCGATTCCGGCAGCTGCTCGTCATGCTTGTGCGCCAGCAACGGACTGCCCGCACCCAGATTCACCGCGGGAATGCCCAGCATCGAGAATCGCGCCACATCCGTCCAGCCAAGCTTGGCCAGAGGCTCACGCCCCGTGCGCTCGCGCACCAATTCCACCAGCGACTGCGCGAGCGGCGACGTCAACCCCGGACGTGCGAAGGTGACTCGTCCTTCATTTCAATGCCGAAGCCTTCGAATACGCCACCTGTGGCAACATGCTCGCCATTGCCCAATTCCGCACCGGCATCCGCGCCAATCATCAGCGCCTTCGCCTCAGCCAACGACTTGTCGGGGGCAAAACGGTAGTTGACATGCACGCGGCATTCATCAGGAATCACATTCGTGCCCTTGCCGCCCGAAATCAGCGTGGCATTCAGGCCTTCCTGATACGTCAGGCATCCACTTCAATCGCACGATTTTCATAAGCGTTCAGCCGGCTCAGAATCTCAGCGGCCGCGTGGATGGCGTTCCTACCCATCCACGCACGCGCCGAATGCGCCGCAATGCCGTGCGTGATCACGTCGAAACGCATCGTGCCATTGCAGCCGCCTTCAATACCGCAATCGGTTGGCTCCCCGATAATCGCAAAATCGCCGGAAATCCAATCAGGATGCGCCTCGACCACCTTGCGTAGGCCGTTCTTTTCGGCGGCAACCTCTTCGTGGTCGTAGAACACGTATGTCAGATCGTATTTCGCATCCGTCAACGCGGCCGCCAAATACATCATCACCGCGTCGGAGCCTTCATATCGGTGGCACCGCGCCCCCCATATCACGCGCTCCCGCCCATGGCCGGCGGCAACATCCTCGCGAATCAGCGGATCGCCCAGTTCCAGCCAACGCGGCGGGAAATTGTCGATCACCGGCACCGTGTCGAGATGCCCGGCGAGGATCACGCGACGCTCACGCCCAAAATTCGTGGATGCGACCAGCGTATCGCCATGCCTGCGCACTGTCAGATGCTGCTGTTTATTCAAAAACGCTTCGACCGCGTCGGTCAACGGCCCTTCGTCGTCGCTCACGGAATAGGTTCCCATGATCTGGGTCATCAGCTCGTTCAGCTGCTCCTGCCTGGTGGCGGAAGCGGAAAATCCAATCTCAAGTTCGTTCATACCGCCCATTATCCAGCACCACCGGAACCGACATCGCCGTTCGACAACGCTTTTGAGACGGATCGGATGTTATCCATATGCATGGTGCAACACTGGATAGCGGCCAAACCAACGGCCGAGAACGAAAGGAAGAGTGTCATGCCTGGTCTGTTAAGCGCATTGGAAGGCTTCTGCGTCATTGGCATCGTCATCGGCACCGGTTACGTGGCCGCGCGCATGCGCATAGGCGGACCTACCGCGCAGATGGTGCTCAACAGGTTCAGCTTTTTCGTATCGAGCCCGTGCCTGATGTTTGCCATCCTGTCCAAGGAGAGAATCTTCGAGATATTCCACTCCTCCATTGTTGTGGCGTTCTTCTCGGCCGTGCTGGTCGGATTGGTGTTTCTGATCCTCAATAGGCTGTTCTTCCATCTGAAGGCGGCGGATGCCACCATCGGCGCGTTGAATTCGCTGTATCTGAACTCCAACAACATCGGTCTGCCGATCGCCACGTACATTCTGGGCAATCCCGCTTTGGTCGCGCCGATTCTGGTCATGCAACAGGCGGTGTTCACACCGATCGGCCTGACCGTGCTCGATGTGACCACCAAAGGCAAGGTCTCCACGAGGGAGATTCTGAAGCAGCCGCTGCATCAGCCGCTGCTTATCGGTTCGCTGCTGGGCATCGCCGTATCCGCGATTTCCGCAAAAACCGGTCATTTCGTGGTGCCGGACTGTATTTACGATCCGATCGACATGATCGGCGATTCCGCAGTGCCAATGATTTTGATGGCATTCGGCATGTCGTTGCACGGCACGAAGCCGCTGCAGGACAAGTCGAATATTCCCGCGGTGTTCACGGTGGCGGTATTGAAGAACATCGTGATGCCAATTATCGCGTTCCTGCTGTCGTATTTCGTGATGGGCTTCCGCGGCGCCACATTGTACGCGTGCGTGGTGCTCGCCGCCCTGCCGACCGGGCAGAACGTCTACAACTACGCGGCGCGGTACAACGTGGGTCTCTCGTTCGCACGCGACGGCATTCTCTTCTCGACACTGACCTCACCGATCTTCATCGCAATCATCGCGGTGCTCCTCGGCTGACCTCGCCAGTCCTCGCCGCGGTGTCCACGACCGCCGCGGCGAGGCCATCAATCGTCCATACGGTAGCCGGCATGACCGAGCCCGTGCGCCGCATGATTCGCGGCACACCCTCCGAGCACCATCAGCGCATAACACAAGCCGATTCCCGCGGCCAACGTAAGCAACGAAGCCGGATTGAGCAACGACGTTGCCAGAATCGGAAACAGCAACAACACCGAGCACCCCAATGAAACGGCCATCACCGTGTTGAGCGGGGTGATCACTTCCATCATGCGTGCCTTGTCGAGCGTCGCCTCATCCGTGCCTTCCAACGCAAGCATGCGGTACTCGTCGGCCTGGTCGTAGACGTTGCCCGTCTGCATCACGCCGGAACTGACGGCGGCGAGCACCGCGGCAAAGGCGAGCGTCAGGAAACCACCCATGCTATATCGCGCATGTACAGCATAGATGGGTCGAACGGGTCGTGGTTGCCTCCGATTCCGGTGGCAAGCAATCCGCACACCGACGTCATCCCCGCGATGAACACAGCGAGCGCCACACCGGACACGTTACGCCAAGCACGCTTGGGATTGTCGAGGATACGGCGCATGGCAATCATAGTGGCCGCGTCCTTCGGGTGTTTCGCACGCGATCTGGCGCGCATCGCCACCACCCAGGTACCGACGACGTTCACCATGGCGAAACCGAGGAAGAAGACGCCGAAGATGATGGCGTAGACCACCATCTGACCCAAGTGCGCGAATGCGGAGATGCTGTTGAGCAGCAGGTAGCCTACGGCCAACACGGCAAGGAAAATCAGTGCGCGCCATGCGGACGGCATGGGTTGTCCGGTACGTTGCGTCACGCCAAGCGGGGTGATGGCCACGCGGCGTAGGGCGACCAGCGCGGAGACCAAGGCAAGCAGCGTGACTCCGACGGTCACGGCCGCCAGAGCAGGCAGTCCCACCCACAACTGTTCGAAGGTGAAATGCTGGTTTTGGAAGTCGAGCAGCATGATCGCCGGTATCAGCGCGAAGTAGCCGGCCATGCCGACCAGCGCGCCAAGCAGAGCCTGGCACCCGCATCGAGCGCGGTGAGTTTCGTGACCTGCGCGGTGGTGGCGCCCGCAAGTCGCAGTGCAGCGAGACGTGCGTCCCTGCGGGAGGCCGCGAGACGGCCGCCGAGCCGGCGAGCGCCACGAACGGCACGATGAGTAGCAGACTGGCGAATGCGGCGAGCAGCACATAGCCGTCGGAATAGGTGTTCATGACGGCTGTGGCCTGGTCGGCCGTCCAATGGCCGTCGCCGACCGTGGCGACGAGCTTGTCGGCGTGCGCCAGGGTTTTGGACCATGTTTCGTATGTACCGGGCGCGCACCTGTTGGAATTGATCATGCAACCGAACGTGTGGTCGGCGGAGGCCCGCCAGATGAAGCCATGCAGGCCTCCGAGCACGGTTAGGAAGACGGCGGTGGCGGATGCGAAGGCAACGATGGCCAGCGCAGAGGCGCGGCTGGATGTGCGCGGGTGCGGAGCGGTGGAACAATCGCCATAATCGGAACATGTTCATCGTGCGCCTCCGGCGGTAGGTTGGGATTGCTGCGGCGAGCTCAGCCTGCCGTCACGCATGGTAACGGTGGCATCGCAGAATGCGGCCACGTTCGAATCGTGCGTCACCACGACCACGGCCGCGCCGGTCTGTCGTGCGGTCCGCATGAGAATGCTCATGATTTCGTGGCCGGTGGTCTGGTCGAGCGCGCCGGTCGGTTCATCGGCGAAGATGACTGCCGCTGCGCGGCGAGCGCACGTGCGATGGCGATGCGCTGCATCTGGCCGCCGCTCATTTCGCCGGGACGTTGTTGCGCGAGCTGGCGCAATCCCAATCGTTCCAGCCATAGCATGGCCGTGTCGGTGGCCTGCTGGTAGCTTGCGCCGCACAGCATCATCGGCAACGCGATGTTTTCGATGGCCGGCAGTTCCGGCAGCAGTTGTCCGGATTGGAAGACGAAGCCGAAGGCGCTGCGGCGCAGTTTGGTGCGGTCAGCGTCGCTCAACCGCGCCAGGTTGGCACCGCGAAACATCACATTGCCGGCTGTCGGGGTGATGATGCCGGCGAGTGCGTGCAGTAACGTCGATTTGCCGGAACCGGACGGTCCCATGACCGCGATGCTTTCGCCTGCCTGGATGCCGAAATCCACGTGATTGAGCGCCAGCATGTGTGTGGCGTTCGGTGTCGCCTGTTGGGTCGAATAATCCATGACCAGATCGGTCGCGTGAAGTATGTGTTCCATGTTTCCTACGGTACGGAAACGGATTGGTCCCGGCCATCAGACGGCGGGATGAACTTACAGGTTTCCTTCCGGCATGCATCATCCGCAAGGATTAGCGTAATCGCGGACTGCGGATGAGATGCCGTATGTCAGACGAGATGCCAGGAGAGGCGGTGCAGGTCGCTGGGCCCGAATTCAGCGATGGCGTCACGGTGTGCGGCCGAACCGTAACCCTTGTTGTGGGCCCATTCATAGGGTTCATATTGGGGTTGCGCTCCCAGTTCGACCATGAGCCGATCCCGGGTGACTTTGGCGATGACCGCGGCAGCGGCCACGGCGACGCAATACCGGTCGCCTTTCACTTTGGTGGTAACGTTCGCCGGCACCGGCACTTCGGGCGCGTCGAAGGTGTTCAGCGTCTTGGTGATGTAATCGTTCGGTCCGTCGAGGATCGCGCCGACCTTCACCGGTTTGCCGGAGAGCATGCCGTTGCCGTCAATGCCGAGCTTCGCCTCCGCCTGTGCCAACGCACGTAACGCGGCTACGCCGAGTGCATGGGAAATGCCCCACTCGTCAATCTCCTTGTTGCTGGCGGCGCCAACCGCCCAAGATGCGCACCAGGATTTGAGTTCGTCGAAGATGGCTTCGCGCTTGTGTTCGGTCAGCATTTTGGAGTCGGCCACGCCTTTCGGCACTTCCAGATGCGAAGATTCTTGCGAGCCTCCTTGCGAAGCTCCAGCCGGCCCGTCTAAGTCACGCGCCCAAATCGCAGCCGCACCAACCATTACCGGCCCTGCGAGAGATCCACGCCCCACTTCGTCAAAGCCGACGATCACATCGTAGCCTTGTTCGGCAATAGCACGTTCCAAATCCAATGTGGGAATTACGGAAACCGCCATCAGGCCGCCGAGCCTCCTTCCGGAACGTCGGCAAACACTTCATGGTGCGCATCGAGCCCGCCGATGCGGTTCAACGGCCAATATTTCGCGAGTCCGACACCCACTACGTCGGAAATAGGCACAAGTCCATGTGAGGAATCACCCTGATGATAGCGTGAATCGGCGGAATTGGCGCGATTGTCGCCCATAACGAACACGTGTCCTTCGGTCACGGTCACGTTGAACGCGAATGAGCTGGGATCCACGTCGGGGCGAATGTATGCGCTTTCGTCAATCGCCACACCATTGATGGTGATCGGCTTACCTGGCCCTTCGCATGCCACGGTGTCTCCTGGCAATCCGATGAGCCGTTTGATGAGGTAGTCACCGCCGAGTTTGCTGCTGTCTTCCTGCCGCAGCCAGTGGTCGGGATCCTTGAACACCACCACGTCGCCGCGTTTCAGATCGAAGACTTTCGGGGTGAGTTTCGAGGTGATCACGCGGTCACCTGGTTCGATGGTGTTCATCATGGATCCGGAGGGAATCACGTAGAATCCGAGCAGGAAAATGCGTATCAGCAGCACGATAATAATAGGAATTCCGCACCAGACCAAGGTGTCGCGCAAGCCAAAGCTGTCGCCGCTATTGTTTTCTTCTTTGGCATGCCTCATACATGATTCCTTTATCGTCCGGTTTGCACACTGACCCCTATCATAGCGGTCTAGAATAGAAAAAGGCCCTCCTGCCGTGAGGCTGAGGGCCAATTTCACGCTTTATTTGCGTTTGAAACTCACTTCTCGGAGTTGTCGCGGCGCTCGACGATACGAGCGGCCTTACCGCGCAGGTTGCGCAGGTAGTACAGCTTGGCGCGACGCACGCGGCCCTTGCGGACCACCTTGATGGAATCGATGGCCGGGGAGTGCAGCGGGAAGCGGCGCTCGACACCGGTGCCGAAGCTGATCTTGCGGACCACGAAGGTCTCACGAACGCCGCCGCCCTGACGAGCGATCACCACGCCGGTGAAAGCCTGCAGACGGGAGTTGTTGCCTTCCTTGATCTTCACGTTGACTTCAACGGTGTCACCAGGACGGAATGCCGGGATTTCCTCAGCCGGCTTCAGGTGCTTGGCGTCAAATGCCTCAATAGCGTTAACCATTGTGTTTCCTCGAGTCGCCGCCGCATATCAGCGCACAGGTAAGGGCCTCGTACGGCGTTCTTGCGATTGCCGGCTCAGCCTGTTCTTCCACTCCGCAGGTCTGCCTGCGAAGGGTTGCCGATCCGCCGGAAATATTGCGATTGCGCACGTCCGCAGCTACCTGCGGACGTTCCGGCTGGACCTGAAGAAAAGCGGGATTATGCGGCGTCCCGCCTTTCGGCACAGCAATAATCAAAATACCCCATCCGTAAGACACGGATGGGGTATGCCACGTACGCGCTAGACGCCACGTTTCGATGGAAGATCAGAACTCGCGGCATGAACGGTCGCCAGACCGTTCACCAGACAACACCGTGCGGCGCGCGCAACCGTGAGTTCTGATGCAACGCAGCGGAATCAGAACTCACGGTTGGCGCGGTAGAACTTGATCAGGGACTGGGTGGACGGATCCTGGGCGGCCAGAGCCTCGTCATCCTTGGAGATGGCCGGGGTGATCTGCTTGGCAAGCTGCTTGCCGAGCTCGACGCCCCACTGGTCGTAGGAGTCCAGACCCCACACGGTGCCCTCGACGAAGGTGATGTGCTCGTACAGGGCGATGAGCTCGCCGAGCGCGAACGGGGTCAGAGCCACGCCGAAGATGGAGGTGGTCGGACGGTTGCCGGTGAACACGCGGGCCGGGACGATCTCTTCCGGGGTGCCCTCAGCGCGCACTTCGTCGGCGGTCTTGCCGAAGGCCAGGGCCTTGGTCTGGGCGAAGTAGTTGCCCAGGAACAGCTCGTGCACGTCCTGGTCGCGTCCTTGGTCGGGTTCGGGGTGTTCACGAACGCGATGAAGTCGGCCGGGATGAGCTGGGTGCCTGGTGGATCAGCTGGTAGAAGGCGTGCTGGCCGTTGGTGCCCGGCTCGCCCCAGAAGATTTCGCCGGTTTCGGAGGTGACCGGGGTGCCGTCCCAACGCACGGACTTGCCGTTGGATTCCATGGTCAGCTGCTGCAGGTAGGCCGGGAAGCGGTGCAGGTACTGGTCGTACGGCAGCACGGCGTGGGATGCGACCTTGAAGAAGTTGCGGTACCACACGTTCAGCATGCCGAGCAGCACGACCACGTTCTTCTCGAACGGGGTGTTGGCGAAGTATTCGTCGATCTCGTGGAAGCCGTGCAGGAACTCTTCGAAACGTTCCGGTCCGAACACCACGGCGAGGGAAGTGCCGACGGCTGCGTCCACGGAGTAGCGGCCGCCAACCAGTTCCAGAAGCCGAAGGCGTTGGCCGGGTC
>ENA-OQIM01000511-OQIM01000511.1-human-gut-metagenome-genome-assembly--contig:-NODE-511-length-14630-cov-2.400745_pt1 | contig 14630 bp, 18 predicted proteins | sample MGYA00242579_ERZ504744 | MGnify/ENA primary metagenome ERZ504744 (study PRJEB26092, sample SAMD00036441) | human gut metagenome | host: Homo sapiens | study: EMG produced TPA metagenomics assembly of...
AAACAGATGCTCGCCCGCCCGCTTGCCCGCGAAATCGCGCGCACCGGCGAGCCCGACTTCTGCGTACTCGCAGCGCCCGGTTACCAGTGCGACCCTGCCATCAAGGGCCTCAACTCCAGCGCCGCCGTGGTCATCAACTTCCAGGAACGCGTGATTCTGGTCGCCGGCACCGGCTACTCCGGCGAGATTAAAAAGTCGATCTTTAGCGTCATGAATTACCTGCTGCCGTCGAGGACGACGTGCTGCCCATGCACTGCTCGGCCAGCATGGATCCTGTCACGCACGAGACCGCCGTGTTCTTTGGCCTGTCCGGCACCGGCAAGACCACGCTTTCGGCCAACCCCACGCGCCTACTGATCGGCGACGACGAGCACGGTTGGTCCGACATGGGCATCTTCAACATCGAGGGTGGCTGCTACGCCAAATGCGAGGGCCTGGACGCGTTCCACGAGCCTGAGATCTTCAACGCCGTCCGCTTTGGCGCGATCTGCGAAAACGTGGTGCTCGACGAGAGCCGCAAGCCCAACTACGATGACGTCTCGGTCACGCACAACACGCGCGTGGCCTACCCTGTGGAGCACATTCCCAACGCGTGGACCAAGGGCATGGGCACCACTCCAAGCGTCGTGCTCTTCCTGACCTGCGATGCCTTTGGCGTGCTGCCGCCCATCTCGCGCCTGACGGCCGACTCCGCCATGTATCACTTTGTGACGGGCTTTACGGCCAAGATCCCCGGCACCGAGGTCGGCGTCACCGAGCCCACGCCCACGTTCTCTTCGCTGTTTGGCGAGCCGTTTATGCCGCTCGACCCCATGGTCTATGCCAAGATGCTCGGTGAGCGCATCGCCGACGGCCGCACGCGTGTGTACCTGGTCAACACCGGCTGGATCGGCGGCGGCTACGGCGTGGGTCATCGCATCGAGCTTGCCTACACGCGCGCCTGGTGGCCCGCGCCCTCGACGGTACCATCGAGGACAGCGAGTTCGTGCACGACGACATCTTTAACGTCGACATTCCCACCACGTGCCACGGCGTACCCGACGGCATCCTGGTGCCGCGCCAGTATTGGCAGAGCACCGCTCGCTACGACGAGGCCGCGCACAACTTGGCCGTGATGTTCGAGGAGAACTTCGAGAAGAAGTACTCGCACCTGCCCGAATCCGTCAAGGCCGCCGGTCCGCATGCTCAGGTGCACGCCGACGCCCGTCATCGCGGCCACGGCCTGCTGGGACTTCGCCACTAGCGTCGCCTCAGACCCAAAACCACCATAAAGGGGACAGGCACCTTTGTGGTGGTTTTACTCGCGCGGATGACTCGGGTTACAATACGCCTGACATATCGCTCCCTTCTCCGGATGGGGGCAGCGTAAGCGCTCTTGTGGCGGCACCGTAGGACTTTGAAGGTGGCCGTCGTAAGGGCGCTTTTTGTTTAGGCACCCGGGCTCGGGCGCATGCTATGAAGGGAGAGCACATGAAGAGCTTTATTGCCGAGGATTCGTTTTGGGAGCTGTTTCCGCAGGCGGCTGTCGGTGTTGTGGTCGTAAAGGGCATGAAGCCCGCGGCTCAGATTCCTCAAGAGGACGTGGACGCGATTGCGGCGTTGCTCGACCGCGCCAATATCGATGCGGAGCGTCATCTGACCAGCGATACTATCAGCGAGAACGCACCGGTCAAGGCATGGCGCGAGGCTTATCGGCTGTTCAAGACCAAAAAGGGCGCGCGTTGCCCAATTGAGAGCCTGCTCAAGCGCGTGCTCAAGGGCAAACCGGTGGGCCACATTACGCCCGCGGTGGACATCTACAACACGGTGTCGCTGACCTACGCGCTGCCCGTTGGCGGCGAGGACCTGCATGCGATTGAGGGGGATCTTCGCTTGAAGGTGACTGACGGCGGCGATGCGTTCCTGCCACTTGGCGAGGAAACGGATGACCCGACGCTGCCCGGCGAGCTCGCCTACATCGATGATGCGGGCGCCGTATGCCGCTGCTGGAACTGGCGCGATGGCGTTCGCACGGCGCTGTCCGACGATTCGGCCGATGCATTCCTGGCGATTGAGTGCGTGGAGCCCGAGCGGATGGGGGATTGCCAGGCTGCCGTTGATCGTCTCGCCGAGTTGCTCGAGCGCTATCTGGGAGCGACGGTTGTCGTTAAGACGCTTGTGACCCGCGACAATCCCTGCGTGGAACTGTAGCGACGCCTGCGGATCATGTTCGCCGGTCAAAAACCACTACAAAGGTGCCTGTCCCCTTTGTGGTGGTTTTTATGTTGATGGGTTAACAAATGGGATATTTGGGTATGGGTGTTGCCTCGTGCGGCTAAGATGTTTACCCGTTAGCATCATGTAAGCGAAAGGCGGTCGTCTCCCATGCAGCAGAACGACGAGACACGTTTTGAGGACTTTGTCGGACTGATCAGCGGCTCTACAAGGAGATCCAGCGCATTAAGACATCCGAGGGCGCAAGGCTGGGCCTCAAGGCTCCGACGTTATGTGCCTGTACTATCTTGAGCGCAGCAAGGACGGCCTGACTGGCGCTGACCTGGCTCGCATGGCAGGCGTGACCCGTGCCGCCGTCTCGCGCACGCTCGCGCATCTGGAGGAGGGCGGCTACGTCGAGGTCGACGACTCGGGTGATGCGGCCGTTAAGTATCGTGCCCCGGTGCGCCTGACCGCTCTGGGCGGCGAGAGCATGAGCGAGGCGGACCGCATCATTCGCGAGGTGCTCGACACCACCGGTAAGGCTATGGGTGTGGAGCAGCGCGAGCAGATGTATGCGTCGCTGCGTACGATTCTCAACACCCTGCGTGAGATCTAAGGCCGCCAAGGCATTTGCTTCCCATTAAAAACTGCATCGTCCCGTTTGAGCGCGTATGCCGTGCCGGGACATTGCTGTCAAAATTCCCTGCGCGAGACCTGCGCAAGAAAGGATTCGCTATGTCCGTCCGCATTATTACCGATTCCGCCAGCGATATGTCGCCGGCGGAGCACCCGGCGCTGTCCGTCTTGCCGCTGTCCGTTACCTTTGGCACCGATGTGTATATGGATGGCGTCGATATCGATCACCAGCGCTTTTACGAGATGCTCGTGGAGCGCGACGAGCTGCCCAAGACCGGTCAGGTCAACCCGTACGCCTTTTCGCAGGCGATTGCCGAAGCACGTGAGGCCGGCGACGAGGCGGTGATTATTACCGTGGGTGCCAAACTTTCGGGGACCAATCAGAGCGCCCGTACCGCACTTGCCGAGGCGCCGGGCGGCGACGTGTATGTGGTTGATAGCAATAACGTTACCCTGGGTGAGCGCGTGCTGGTCGAGTATGCCCTGCGCCTAGTGGACGAGGGCCAGGGCGCGGCCCAGATCGCGGCGGCTGTCGAGGCCGTCCGTGACCGCGTGGTGGTTATTGGTCTGCTCGAGACGCTGGAGTACCTGGTGCACGGCGGTCGCCTGTCTGCTGCTGCCGGTGCCGTGGGTACGCTGCTCAACGTAAAGCCTGTTGTGGCTGCCGAGGACGGTCTGATCGTGCAGCTGGGCAAGGCGCGCGGTTCCAAGAACGGACGTAACCTGCTCAACCAGAAGGTCGAAAAGGCAGGCGGCATCGACTTTTCCATGCCGCTGGCGCTCGGCTATACGGGCCTTTCGGATGCGGTGCTCAAGAAGTATATCGAGGACAGCGCGGCACTGTGGGCTGGCCACACCGAGGGCGAACTGCCCGTTCACACCATCGGTGCCACCATCGGCACCCATGTAGGCCCCGGCGCCGTAGCCGTGGCCTTCTTCCAGCCCGTTAACTAGCCCACCTGCCAAAACCACCACAAAGGGGACAGGCACCTTTGTGGTGGTTTATGCTATTCCGGGTGGAAGGGAGCGAGCAATGGCGTCTGAGGGCTTTTTTGAGCGGGTGTACGAGGTGGTCGAGCAGATTCCCGAGGGGATGGTCGCCACGTATGGTCAGGTGGCGCTGCTTGCTGGACGTCCACGAAGTGCGCGGTACGTGGGGTATGCCCTGCATGGCAATCCGCGCCCCGGCGAGAGTCCCTGTCACCGCGTGGTGTTTGCCGATGGCCGCATATGCGATGGTTTTGCTTTTGGCGGTCCCGATGCTCAACGTGAGCTTTTGCTAGGGAGGGTGTGGCGTTTAAGGACGACATGCACGTCGACTTGGCCGCCTGTCGCTGGCCTGCAGGCTCTAGCGGCTCTGCCGTGGCTTAAACCACCACAAAGGTGCCTGTCCCCTTTGTGGTGGTTTTGGCAGGTTTACCGAGGTTAACTTATGGAGAAGGTATGGCGGCGCGGTTTGTCGCAGCAAAGTAAACCACGGTGAACTATATTGTTTTCAGCAACGGAGCAGGCAATAGGCGATGAAAAAGCCTGCCCTGTTGAGTTTGATTCGCATTCCTCCCCTCTGTGCGATTCAACGGTGTACTTCGGGAACAGGCCCGCTGGCAACTATCTGCCAGCGGGCCTGTTCCTGTTTCGGTGAGGATTCAGCCTCACCGTCTATGTTGTGCGAAGGCGCTTTGCCTAGTACACCATGCCCATGGCGTCCTGAACCTCGCCCAGGGTCTGCTCGGCGATCTCATTGGCGCGACGGTTGCCCTCGTGCAGGACGTCCTTTACGTAATCCAGGTCGTTCTCGTAGCGCTGGCGACGCTCACGGATCGGCGCGAAGTACTCGTTGACGGCCTCGGTCACGTACTTCTTGAGCTGGCCGGAGCCGCCCATGCCAATCTCCTCGGCAATCTCGACTTCGGAACGGCCGGTGCAGATGGCGGCCGTCGAAAGCAGACCGGACACGCCGGGGCGGTTCTCGGGATCGAACGTGATCATGCGCTCGGAGTCGGTCTGGCTCTTCTTGATGCGCTTGGCCGTCTCCTCGGCGGTCATCGAGATGTTGATGGCGTTACCGTAGCTCTTGCTCATCTTGCGACCGTCCAGGCCCGGCAGCAGCGGGGTCTCGGACAGCAGTGCGTCGACCTCGGGGAACACCTTGCCGTAGCGATTGTTAAAGCGACGGGCGATGGTACGGGTGAGCTCGATGTGCGGCAGCTGATCGCGGCCGACGGGCACCACATTGCCCTTGCAGAACAGGATGTCGCAGGCCTGGTGCACCGGGTAGGTGAGCAGAAGGCCGGTGAGCTCGTGGCCCGAGGCCTCCATCTCGGCCTTGACCGTGGGGTTGCGCGCCAGCTCGGCCTCGGACACCAGCGACAGGAACGGCAGCATGAGCTGGTTGGCGGCGGGCACGGCGGAGTGCGCGTAGATCATGGTCTTGTCGGGGTCGATGCCGCAGGCAAGGTAGTCCATGACCATGTTGTACACGTTGTCCTGGATGTGCTCGGTGGTGTCGCGGTCGGTGATGACCTGGTAGTCGGCGATGAGCACGTTGGTCTTGGCGCCCATGTTCTGCAGCTCTACGCGGCCCTTGAGGGTGCCAAAGTAGTGGCCCAGGTGCAGACGGCCGGTGGGGCGGTCGCCGGTGAGCATGGTGTACTTCTCGGGGTGCTGCGGCAGGTCGGCGCGGATCTGGTTGCTGCGCTCGAGGCTGACCTCATAGCTGAGCTCGTTGGGCATGCTGTCTCCTTTTGGGTTGAGTGCCGGCCGGCATTGTCGGTCTTGGTTGAAGATGAAGCTACCAGAGAAACGGCGTCTCTTGCCGGAATCAACGATGGTTTTCGCCGTGTCGTCCCGCAGGTCGTTTCCCTTCTTGGAAGGAGCCCCTCGATATGCTCGAGCCGCTCCTCATGGGCCACGTGCGCCGCGCGCTCCTCGGCGGCGAAAGCGGGGTCTTCGGGCGTGACGGTCTCATCTCGCTGAGTCTTGGGATTGTAGTGGTGACGCAGTACTGGCTCAAACAGGTGCAGGCGCGCGGCGAATAGCGCCGAGCACGCGAACAGCAAGAGGAAGATCACCACGCGGGCTCCACGGGGACCTGGTTGATCACCATGGCGCCGAGGGAGAGCAGTAGACACCATGCGTAGATGAGCAGGACCGCCTGGCGCTGGTCGTAGCCCTCCTGGATCAGGCGATGGTGGATGTGGCCCTTGTCGGCCTCACCCATGTGGACCTTAATTACCCTGAGCACGTGGTGGGCATCCCCGCCGAGGAGATGAAGGCCAAGCTCGACGCACACGACCTTAAGCTCAACGGCACGGCTCTTCGCTTTCGCAGCGATTTTATCAATGGGGACCTGGGCAACCAGGATCCCGCGCTCGCTGGAGAGGCGCTTAAGCTCTGCTATGAGCCTGCGATTACTGTCGCACCTGCGGCGGCGATACCGTGACGATCTGGCTCGGCCACGATGGCTTCGACTACAGCTTCCAGATCGACTACACCACGTGTTTGACAACCTCGTTAAGGCGTTTCCAGGCGTCTGCGACTATGCGCCGACCTGCATATCTTCATCGAGTACAAGCCTATGAGGAGCGCAGCTACGCCTATATCGATACGATGGGCCTCACCCGCATGATCCTCAACGCGGCGGACCGCGAGAATCTGGGTGTCACGCTCGATTACTGTCACATGCTCATGAAGCACGAGAACCCCGCGATGGCTACCGATATCTTCGGCCGTGCCGGCAAGCTCTACGGCATTCACCTCAACGATGGTTACGGCGTGATGGACGACGGACTCATGATTGGCATGGCTACGCCTGTCAAGATGCTCGAAATGCTCTTCTATCTCAAGAAGTACGCCTTTGACCGCGCCGTCTACTTCGATACGTTCCCGATTATCGAGGATGCGGAAGGGGAGTGCGCTCATAACCTCGTTATGATGAAGCTTATGAATGACGCCCTGGAAAGCGTGGGCCAGGAAAAGATTCAGTCCGTGATCGATGCAAACGATGCGCTTGCAGCGGCCGCGCTCGTGCGCGAGCTCTTCTGCACGATGGGGGTAATCATTATATGAAACGCGATTGGGAAGCTACTGCCAAGGGCATTCTTGCCGCCGTGGGCGGCCCCGAGAACATCTCGGGCATGACGCACTGCGCCACTCGTCTTCGCCTGAACCTACGCGACGATTCCAAGTGTGACGACGCGGCCGCCAAGGAGGTCGACGGCGTGGTCAACACCGTCAACTCGGCCGGCCAGTATCAAGTGCTGATCGGCACCGAGGTGCCCAAGCTCTATGAGAAGTTCGAGCCGCTCGTCAAGGCTCGGGCGCCGAGTCTCCACGAGCACCTCCTCCGATGAGGGTATCGTCTCCAGGATCTTCTCTGCTATCTCGGGCGTCTTTGCTCCGCTGCTGCCCGCCATGGCCGGCTCCGGTATCCTCCGTGGCCTGCTAATCCTTGCGGTTCAGCTTGGCTTATCACCGAGGGCACGGGTACCTACACCATCCTCTACACCCTCTCGATGAGCGTGTTCTACTTCCTGCCGGTGCTTCTAGGCTTCTCCTCGGGCAAACGCTTCGGTGCGAGCCCGTACCTGTCGGCTCTGATCTGCGCCTGTTTGCTCTATCCCGATTTTATCGCTTGATGGGCGATGCGGGCAACGGCGCCATGAGCGAGTTCTTCGGCATCCCCGTGGTGCTCATGAGCTACAACTCCACCGTTATCCCGGCCATCATCGCCATCTGGGTTTACTCGTTCCTCTATAAGTTCCTGGATGAGCATGTGCCCGAGACTCTCAGGCTCGTCGTGCTCCCCGCGGTCTCGCTGATCATCATGGTTCCCGCCACTATGCTCGTGATTGGTCCCTTGGGCGTCTATGCCGGCGAGGGCATTGCTTCGTGGTCAACTGGCTCATCGCCCGCTCCAACGTACTTGCTGGCATCCTGGTGGGCGGCGGCTGGTCCGTGCTCGTCTCGATGGGTATTCACTGGGCCGTCAACCCTATCATGATCAACAACATCGCTTCCAACGGCTTCGACTACATTTGCCCGGCCACCTTTGCCTGCAACTTTGCCGTTATCGGCTGCGCCCTCGGCGTCTTCCTCAAGGCCCGCGACCAGAAGCTCAAGAGCTTTGCTATGACCGGCGCCGTGACCATCTGCCTCTCTGCCATCATCGAGCCCACGCTCTTTGGCATGCTCCTCAAGAATAAGAAGCTCTTCCTGGCTCAGATTATCGGCGGTGCCTGCGGTGGCGCGTTCCTCGGCGTTTTCAAGGTTGTCACCACTGCCTTTGTCTTTGGCTCCGTCACCACGTTCCCGGCCTTCGTCTCCTCCGATCCGATGAACTTCGCCTTCGCCATGATCGGTATGGTTATCTCGGCTGTTGTCGTCGGCGTGCTCGGCTACATCTTCACCGGTAAGGACGATCAGCTCGCCTAGTCTTGCTTTGAGGCCCCACACCATGTGTCCAAGGCTAAGACCGACTTCCATCTAATAAAGGGTCGCTGTTTATATCGCAGCGGCCCTTTTTTGCTTTTGATTGACATGATTGGAGTAAACTTTGAAAACAGATGAAAAGGACGGAACGCCGATGATTCCGTATGAGCGCATGAACTGATTCTCAATAAGCTTAAGGAGGTCGATCTGCTCAAGATCGACGAGCTCGCGGCCTTTATGCCGATGTGTCGATGTCTACGCTTCGCCGTGACCTCAAAGAACTTGAGAAGCGGGGGAGCATCGAGTATCTGACCGGCGGCGCGGTTAAGTTGCATTCCGCGGCTCACGAGGCGAGCGTTTTTGAGAAGGGTGCGCAGCGGAGCAGCGAGAAGGACCTGATCGCGCGTTGTGCGGCGGCGGAGGTCGAGGACGGTGAGACGGTCTATGTCGACTCCGGTACCACCGCGATGGCGCTCCTGAGCCTGCTCGTCGACAAGCCGGTGACTATCTACACCACCAACGGCTATGCATGTTGGTTTACGGGCGAGCTTGCTGCTAAGGTGGTGGTAATTGGCGGCGACTTCAACCCCGTTACCTGCTCGCTCACCGGTCCTATGGTTGAGAGCGCGCTGCGCGAGCTGTACTTTGACCGGGCGTTTATAGGTGTCAACGCGGTGGACGAGGACCGCGGCATCATGACGCCAGGTTATCCCGAGGCTATCAAAAAACGTATCGTGATGCAGAATTCCCAGGCGAGTTACGTACTCGCCGATAGCTCCAAGTTCCACGTGTTTTCAAATGTAAAGGTGTGCGACCTGGAGGGCTTTACTGTTATTTCCGACAAGCGCGACGCCAAAATCGGCGAACGCGTCAAAATGATCACGGCCTAGGACACTGGGGCATCGCATCTTGCCCTCAAGCCGTTGCCCACGTAACGAAGCGTGAGGCAAACGTGCGCCCCATTCCTGATTTGGGGACTAGCTTAGTTCGTCGGCTACTTGGTGCTCGTAGAAGGCTTCTACTACGGCGTTGAAGTCGCGGGCGAAGTCTTCCATGGTTCCGTGCCAGGTGGCTCGGCCGGGTTTTCCCTGGCCAACATAGGCGGTTTGGATACCGCAGGCGGGGCTGGGGAAGTCGCGCTTGGGGTCGTTGCCTACCATAAGGACCTCGTGCGGCTCGAGCCCCATTGCCTGCAGCTGCTCGAGGTAATAGGTGGCATCGGGCTTGCAGCGGGTGGCATTTCCCATGTGCGTCACGAGCTCAAAGGGGGCGTCGGCCAGGTCGCCCAGCATACGGCACTCAATAGCCCCCTGGGGAAAGCTGGGGTTGGTGAAAAGCGCACAGCGCAGCCCTGCGTCCTGTACGGCCTGGAGTGCGGCGTGTGCGCCCGGCATGGCATGGGCGTTGATGACGTCGTCATTCTTGTACGGAAGAATCTCACGGTCGTAGTAGGTAAACACCTCGTAGATGAGGGGGTCGGAGAGGCATATGCCACACCTGCGCTCGACTTCGGTCTGGTAAAACTCAAGATTGGTGCGATTGTCCGCACCGCTGCGGCGATTGGCGTTGAGATCGACTAGGATAGTGCCCAGGCGCGCCATCGTACCGCCGCGGCTGCGACGTCCGATGTCCGCGAGCATCGACGATACATCCTTATAATAGCGAAGGATGAATGCATTGAGGTTGATGCTAAGAAGCGTCTCGTCCATATCGAAAACGACTGCTTTGAGCACGCGGGCGCCTTTCTCGAAAAATCGTTCCAGAATCGTATGTCTGGGATACTTTACCCCAAAGCCGTATATCTAACTGCTTATCGTCAACTTGTGGAGACAGCCGTCCATAAGATTGCGAAAAAGTCTCCATACGGGTAAAAAATCGCAGTTCACGCTTGAAATCGAAGTGATTTCCCCGTAACCTATACGAACGTGATTGCATAAGCGTCACATTAGTATCTGTCGGCTCCCGAGTGTTCCTAAACGTTGTGTGCTTGTCGCACCCTTCTGTAGGTCCTAGCAATCGGGGCCCCGTAGTTCGAAAGGGGTCCACCTTTGAGTGAGATTCAGAACTCGTCCATTTTCTCTCTTGACGATGTCAACGAGGAGGAGATGAACAACCTCATCGACGGTACGATTACCGACTTTGATGAGGGCGATCTCGTTAACGGCACTGTCGTTAAGATCGAGCATGACGAGGTGCTCGTTGACATCGGATTCAAGTCCGAGGGCGTTATCCCGGTCCGCGAGCTGTCCATCCGCAAGGACGCTAACCCTGCAGACATCGTTGCACTCGGTGATCCCATCGAGGCCCTGGTTCTCCAGAAGGAGGACAAGGACGGTCGTCTGGTCCTGTCCAAGAAGCGTGCCGAGTACGAGCGTGCTTGGAACCGCATCGAGGAGAAGTTCAACTCCGGCGAGAACGTCGAGGGCGAGGTTATCGAGGTTGTCAAGGGCGGCCTGATCCTCGACATCGGCCTGCGTGGCTTCCTGCCCGCTTCCCTCGTCGACCTCCGTCGCGTCAAGGACCTCACCTCCTACATGGGCACCCGCATCGAGGCCCGCGTCATCGAGATGGACCGCAACCGCAACAACGTCGTCCTCTCCCGTCGCGTCGTGCTCGAGGAGTCCCGTAAGGCCGAGCGCTCCGAGATCCTGTCCAAGCTCAAGTCTGGCATGCGTCTCCAGGGCACCGTTTCCTCCATCGTCGACTTCGGCGCCTTCGTCGACCTCGGCGGTATCGACGGCCTCATCCACATCTCCGAGCTCTCCTGGAACCACGTCAACCATCCTTCCGAGGTTGTCAAGGTCGGCCAGGAGGTCGAGGTCGAGGTTCTCGACGTCGATCTCAACCGCGAGCGCATCTCCCTTGGTCTTAAGCAGACCACCGAGGATCCGTGGCGCGCACTGGTCAAGAAGTACCCCGTCGGCGCTATCGTCGAGCACTGTGACCAAGCTTGTCCCGTTCGGCGCTTTCGTCGACCTGGGCGAGGGCATCGAGGGCCTGGTGCACATCTCCGAGATGGCCAACAAGCACGTCGATCAGCTTCTCAGGTCACCCATGTGGGCGACAAGGTTCAGGTCAAGGTCATGGAAATCGACCTCGACCGTCGTCGTATCTCCCTGTCCATGAAGTCTGCTGCTGAGACTCTGGGCGTCGAGATCGAGGTTACTCCGCTGCCTTCCGAGAAGAAGGACGAGGAGACCGATGCCGAGTAAATCGGTTTGACGATCACTTGTTTTAAGGGATCCGTCCGCAATGGACGGGTCCCTTTTTGCATTTGCTGCTGAGGTGCGTGATGCTGCCCGTGCGCAATGCTGCCCGGGTTGTCTGTTTGCTATTGGGTTGTCGGTGCATGAAAAATGCCGACATCCCGCCTCGGGGAGGAGGCGGGAACACACTGAGTAGACGGAGGGGTGCGGAGCGCGGTCGCGTCTCGACTGACGACGTTGCCCATCGACAGGACCATTGTAACGCATGGCGGTTCTTGGTTTATCGTGCGAGCGCTTGTGTTGTGCCGTTGCCTGCGGCAACGGTGTGCTACACTCTTGCACTGCTGAGTGGGCCAGACGGTCGCGCGATGTGCTGCTTGCAGCACGCGTGAGGAAAGTCCGGGCTCCAGAGGGCGGGATGCCGGCTAACGGCCGGGCGGAGTGATCCGACGGAAAGCGCCGCAGAAAAGAAGACTCCCACCTGCGTCGCAAGGCGTAAAGGGAAAAGCTGAAACGGTGGTGTAAGAGACCACCAGCGTCGTGGCAACACGGCGGCTTGGCAAGCCCCATCCGGAGCAAGCGCGAATAGGAACGCTATGGGCCGGCCCGGTCCGCGTTCGGGTAGCGTGCGTGGAGCTGCACGGTAACGTGCAGACGAGATAAATGACCGTTCACGACAGAACCGGCTTACAGGCCCACTCAGCTTTCTTGTTGACGCTGCGACGGCGTCAGCTAGCCGATTTGTCGCTCATTCGTCGGTCGCCGCCATAAGGCGTGCTCCCTCCTCTTTCGGGCCAAATCGACTCAGCTGACGCCGTCTCGCTGTTTTTGCCTTATCATCGGTGGCTCCGTTCTTTTTGGTGAGGTAGCCGAAGTACTCTTTGCCGTATTATTGAGGCTGTTTGTTGCTTTGCTTGTTGTTGAGGGGCTTTGTTGGACAGCTATTTTACTCTGCAATCGAATAATGAGGCTTCGGGCGAGTTTGTGGACCGCAAGAGCCGGTTTATTGCCCAGCTGGTCCATATTGAGTCCGAGGACGAGGCGAATGCCTTTATCGAGATGGTTCGCAAGCGTCATTATGACGCTCGACACAATGTTCCCGCGTGGATTTTGGTCGATGGACGCGAGCGCCAGAGCGATGATGGTGAACCGAGCCGCACGAGTGGTATGCCGACGCTCGAGGTGCTGCGCGGTGCGGGGCTCAAAAATGTTTGCTGCGTAGTAACGCGCTATTTTGGTGGCACGCTGTTGGGGCCTGGTGGTTTGGTGCGCGCCTATACCGCGGCGACGCAGGCGGCGGTGGCCGCGGCTCAGGAGGCCGGGCAGATCGTCGAGATGACGAGCGTCGTGCCGGTTGATGTGCATGTGGCCTATCCACAGTATGAGCAGGTGCTTCGCTTGGCGCAGGATTCGGGTGCCAAGGTTTCGGATACCGATTACGCGGATGCTGTGACACTTCACTTGGTGTTTAAAGCGGGGGAGCAAGAGCCGTTTTGCGCTAAGATGCGCGAGCTTATGGCGGGGCGCGAGGAGATTGAGGTCAGCGCTCCCGAGTTTGCTGAGTTCTAACGACGACGGCCGGCGTGCATTTGGATGAATCCCAAGCGCGCCGGCTGTCGTTTTATGTCGCTGCCGTTTACTCGGCGAGCTGCTTTAGTACATCGCAGGCGATTTCGACGGCATCGTCGATGCAACCGGGACAGCTGCGGAGCGGACCCTTGTCCGATCCGATGCCCTTGAGCGTGCCGCAGACGGTCGTCGTGTTCTTCTCGCCAAAGCGCTTGGCAATCTCGCGCGACAGTTTGTAGGTCTGGCCCTTGGTCTTGGGGTTTTCCATGCCATCGCTCATTACAAAGCCCATGATGGCCACGGCGCCCGAGATGGCACCGCAAGTTTCGGTCATGCCGCCCATGCCGGCGCCAAAGCCTCGGTGAGGGTAAAGGCGACCTGGGGGTCGAGCCCGACGGCGGGCGCGAGCCGTGCAGGCGACGGCCTGCGCGCAGTTAAAGCCGCGGGCGTGGTATTCGGCAGCCTGAGCCTGGCAGGTGGCAGTGTTGAGCTGAGTGGTATCAATCTGCTTCATCGGTGTCTCCTTGATTGCGGTGTACCCGCCTATGGTACCCTTGCTGGCGCATTCGCTTATCGAGACCGCAGTGCATATCTCATTGTTTTTCGCCATCGAACACTTTCTTAAGATTTGGGACAAATAAACCTGATTAATTTGTCCCATAACCTATCGGCGGGATGGGTTGAGAGGGGTGCGGGGTAGCGGTATCGTGAACCGAATAAAAACAAAACCCAAGTAAGGGAGTTGGATATGAGCGAGCAGACCATCGGAACTACATGTGTTCAGGGCGGCTATCATCCGGGCGATGCGGAGCCGCGCCAGGTGCCCATCTACCAGTCCACCACGTGGAAGTACGACACGTCCGAGCACATGGGCAAGCTGTTTGACCTGGAGGAGTCGGGCTACTTCTACAGCCGCCTGCAGAACCCCACGTGCGATCTGGTCGCTGCCAAGATCTGCGAGATGGAGGGTGGTACCGCGGCGATGCTCACGAGCTCGGGCATGGCTGCGAACTTCCTCGCGATCTTTAACGTTGCCGGTGCCGGCGATCACGTGGTCGCAAGCTCTGCCATCTACGGCGGTACCTACAACCTGCTCGCCCACACCATGGGTCGTATGGGCGTCACCTGCACCTTTGTTGCCCCCGACTGCACCGATGAGGAGCTCGAGGCCGCCTTTAAGCCAACACCAAGCTCGTCTTTGGCGAGACGATCGCCAACCCTGCCTTGCCGTGCTCGATATCGAGCGTTTTGCCAAGCCGCGCATGACCACGGCGTGCCGCTGATGGTCGACAACACCTTCCCGACGCCTGTGATGTGCCGTCCCTTTGAGTGGGGCGCCGACATCGTCACGCACTCCACCACCAAGTACATGGATGGCCATGCAGCCTACCTGGGTGGCGTGATTGTCGACCACGGCCAGTTTGACTGGATGGCCCATGCGGACAAGTTCCCGGGTCTCACCACGCCCGACGAGAGCTACCACGGCGTGACGTATGCGAGAAGTTCGGTCGCGAGGGTGCCTTCATTACCAAGGCCACCGCGCAACTCATGCGCGATCTTGGCCCCATGCAGAACCCGCAGGCGGCGTTCTTC
>ENA-OQIM01000512-OQIM01000512.1-human-gut-metagenome-genome-assembly--contig:-NODE-512-length-14624-cov-1.729116_pt1 | contig 14624 bp, 26 predicted proteins | sample MGYA00242579_ERZ504744 | MGnify/ENA primary metagenome ERZ504744 (study PRJEB26092, sample SAMD00036441) | human gut metagenome | host: Homo sapiens | study: EMG produced TPA metagenomics assembly of...
GCAAACAGCCGCTTTACCGTGCCGATGGCGCGCTGGGTGTCGTATAGGTTCAGCGCGGGTTTGTAGTTTGCCGGGATGATGATCTTGCTCATAACGTTTACCCCTCATTCTGTGTGGTTTGCGCCCCGCTTTCCCGAGCCGGGGCGTGGCTTTTGCAAAGCCGGAATACTGCACCCATTATGGCACAATTTTTTACGAAAGTAAGTGATAGCAGGAAAAAGCAGTTCCGAAACGCCCAAGGGCGTTTCGAACTGCAAATCAAACTTTTTTTCCGTTTACCCGCCCAGATAGGCGTTGCGGACGCGCTCGTTGGTCAGCAGCTCGGCACCGGTGCCGTCCATGACCACGCGGCCGGTCTCCAGCACATAGGCGCGGTCGGCCACCGAAAGCGCCATCTGCGCGTTCTGCTCCACCAGCAGGATGGTCATACCCTCCTTGTGGATGTCGCGGATGATGTCGAAGATCTCCTGCACCAGCAGCGGCGAAAGACCCATGGAAGGCTCGTCCAGCATCAGCATGGAAGCGTTGCTCATGAGCGCACGCCCCATGGCCAGCATCTGCTGCTCGCCGCCGGACATGGTGCCCGCCAGCTGCTTGCGGCGCTCCTTCAGGCGGGGGAACAGGGTGAACACCTTTTCCTTGTTGGCGGCAATGGTGGAAGCGGGCTGGGTGTAGGCGCCCATATCAAGGTTCTCGTCCACCGTCATGTGCAGGAACACATGGCGCCCCTCCGGCACCTGTGCAAGGCCGCTCTCCACGATCTTGTGGGCGCGCACGCCTTGATGCTCTTGCCCTTGTACAGCACATCGCCGGTGCGGGGCTTCAGCAGACCGGAAATGGTTTTCAGGGTGGTGGATTTGCCCGCGCCGTTGGCACCGATCAGGGTGACGATCTCGCCTGCGTTGACGGTGAAGGAGATATCCTTTACGGCGTGGATGTTGCCATAGTAGACGTTGATGCCGTCTACCTTCAGTAATGTATCAGCCATGGCTCAGCCCTCCTTTTTGCCCAGATAGGCCTCGATGACCTGCGGGTTATCGCGGATCTCGTCCGGGGTGCCCTTGGCGATGATGCGGCCGAAGTTCAGCACCGCAATGCCCTCGCAGATGCCCATGACAAGGCTCATGTCGTGCTCGATGAGCAGCACGGCAATGTTGAACTCGTCGCGGATGCGGCGGATGGTCTCGGTCAGCTCGGCAGTCTCGGAGGGGTTCATACCGGCGGCAGGCTCGTCCAGCAGCAGAAGCTTCGGGCCGGTAGCCAGTGCGCGCATGATCTCCAACCGGCGCTGTGCGCCGTAGGGCAGGCTGCGGCCTGCGCATTGGCAAGGTCTGCCATGTGGAAGATGTCCAGCAGTTCCAGCGCACGCTCGGTGCACTGCTTTTCCTCTTTCCAGTAGTTCGGCATCCGCAGCAGGGAGGAGGCCAGATTATACTTCATAGACTCGTGCAGACCCACCTTGATGTTATCGATGACGCTCAGCTCCTTGAACAGGCGGATGTTCTGGAAGGTGCGCGCCACGCCCATGCGGTTGACCTGATAGGTCTTTTTCCCGGCGGTAGGCATCCCGTCGATCAGGATGGAGCCGCGGGTGGCTGGTAGACGTTGGTGAGCAGGTTGAACACGGTGGTCTTGCCTGCGCCGTTGGGGCCGATCAGGCCGGTGATCTCGTTGCGGCCGATCATCAGGTTGAAGCCGTCCACGGCGGTCAGGCCGCCGAAGTCGATGCCCAGCTCACGCACGTCCAGAATGGGCTTTTTGTCCTTGTCGCGGTCGGTCAGAAAACCGCCGGAGGGCACACTGTGCAGTCTGGTCTGGAACTCACTCATGGTCAGCGGCCTCCTTTTTGGTATGTTTGCGGAACAGTTCGCCGTTCATGGCCTTTTCCACGATGCGGCTCAGGGAGAAATCGTAGCTGCCCAGCAGTCCGCCCGGGCGGAAGATCATCATCAGCACCAGCACCAGCGAGTAGACCACCATGCGGTAGCTGTCAAAGCTGCGGGTGGCCTCGGGCAGGATGGTCAGCACGGTAGCGGACAGGATGGAGCCCAGCATGGAGCCCATGCCGCCCAGCACCACCATGACCAGAATTTCAATGGACTTCATAAAGCCAAAGGTGGAGGGGTTCAGCACGCCGATGTAGCAGGCGTACAGGCCGCCCGCCAAGCCTGCAAAGGCGGCGGAGAAAGCAAACGCCATCACCTTATAATAGGTGGTCTGGATGCCGCAGCTCTCAGCGGCGATCTCGTTGTCGCGGATGGCCAGCACGGCGCGGCCGTGGCGGCTCTTCATCATGGCGTGGATGAGGAAGCAGGTAATGACCACGCACAGGAACACGTTGGTAAAGTTAGAATACTTGGGGATGTTCTTCAGGCCCTTGGAGCCATAGAACAGCTTAAAGCCCAGAACATCATCAATGTTGTTCAACGTGATGCGGATGATCTCGCCAAAGCCTAAGGTCAGAATGGCCAGATAGTCGCCGGTCAAGCGCAGAGCAGGGATACCGATAAGCACCCCGAACAGCCCGGCGATCACCCATGCCAGCACCAGACCGATGGCAAAGGACACGCCTTGCAGATGGAGGATTTGGTGAACAGGGCGCAGGCGTAGCACCCACGGCCATAAAACCGGCATGACCCAGCGGCAGCTGCCCAGATAACCGGTGGCAACGTTCAGCGAGACAGCAGAATGATATTGATGCCCACGGTCAGCAGCACCTTATTCTGGTAGGTGGATAGCATATTGCCGGTCACATAGGAAAGCCCCACGAACAGCAGCCCCACCAGCACCAGATTCATCAGGTAGCGCACGGGCATTTTGAGGGTCTTGCGTTTGGTATTCATCGTTATGCCCCTTACACCTTTCCTGCACCTTGCGGCCAAGGAAGCCCGTGGGCTTGACCAGCAGCACGATGATCAGAATTGCAAACGTAACAGCGTCCTTCCATGCGGAAAGGCCGATGGCGGAAACAAAGCACTCGCACAGGCCGATGGCGATGCCGCCGACCATAGCACCCGGGATGGAGCCGATGCCGCCAAGCACGGCGGCAACAAAGGCCTTCAGGCCCAGCATAGAGCCATGGTGGGGGTGGCCTGCGGGTAGGAGCAGCAGTACAGCACGCTGCCGATGCCCGCCAGCGCCGAGCCCACGGCAAAGGTAAAGGAGATGGTGCTGTTGACATTGATGCCCATCAGGCGGGCAGCATCCATATCCTCCGAGACAGCGCGCATGGCCTTGCCAAGCTTGGTCTTTTGCACCAGAAAGGTGAGCACCAGCATGGACAGCACGGTGACCACCAGTGTGATGATGGAGGTAAGACCAGCGGCACCTTGCCAAGACGGAAGGTCTGGTTGGTGTAGTAGGCGGGGATCACCTTTGCACCCGAGCCAAGGATCAGCTCTGCCGTGTACTCCAGAAAGAAGGAGACACCAATGGCGGTGATCAGCAGCGAGATGCGGGGTGCGCTGCGCAGGGGGGTGTAGGCGATCTTTTCGATCACCACGCCCAGCAGCGTGCAGGTGATGATGGTGGCGCACACGGCGGTGACCGGGCCAAGACCCAGCTGGTTCATGACGAACCACGACATATATGCGCCCACCATGATGACATCGCCGTGGGCAAAGTTCAGCAGCAGGATAATGCCGTACACCATGCTGTAGCCCAGTGCGATCAGTGCATAGATGCTGCCAAGGGACAAGCCGTTGATCAGCTGGCTAAAGAACACTGTCATGGTTGGATACTTCCTTTCTTTGCGGCGTTTACACTTTTTGATATAAAAAACGGAGAACGCCTGACCAGAAAAAAGCTGTTCCGGCGTTCTCCAGAAAATCATGGGGTTTGCTCTGTGCGGGCGGCTCCATCACCGGTGGATGGAACAGCGCGGATCAGAACATTTCCTTCAGCTCGGGCTTGCCGTCCACATAGGTCAGGATGGCAGTGCTCTTGACGGGGTTGTGGTGCTCATCGAAGGTAAAGGTGCCGGTGATGCCCTCGATGGTGCCGCCTGCGATGGCATCGATGACAGCCTGCTTGTACTCGTCAGAGCCGGCCTCGAGGCCCTGCTCCTCGGCTGCCTTGATGCCGTACACAACGGTCATGGCGGCATCGTAGCCCAGCGGTGCAAAGCCGTTGGGGTAAGCCTCGCCGTACTCGGCCTTGTAGGCATCCTCAAATGCAGCGCTGGAGCCTTAGCGTAGCAGGCGCAGAAGTAGGAGTCCTTCAGCTGGTCGGCGGTGGCGTAGCCCTCCAGACCATCCCAGCCGTCGCCGCCCAGGAAGGGAACGGTCAGGCCGACGCTCTCGGCCTGCGCAAGGATCTGACCCACTTCCTGATAGTAGTTGGGGCAGAACACCATCTCCGGGTTCTTGCCCAGAATGCTGGTCAGCTGGGTCTTGAAGTCCACATCGCCCTCGGAGTAGCTCTCCTGATCGACGACCGTGCCGCCCAAGCTCTCGAACTCGGTCACAAAGTTTTCGGCCAGACCCTCGTTGTAGTCTGCGCCTTCAGGAAGATGACAGCTGCCTTGGTGTAGCCCAGCTTCTTGTAAGCGTAGTCAGCCATCTTCACGCCCTGGAACGGTCGGTGAAGCAGGCGCGGAACACATTCCCGTTCACGGTGTCGGTCTCGGCATCGTAGGTAACAGTCTCGGCAGTAGCAGAAGCGGTGACCATGGGCATATTGTAATCGGCGCTCTCAGCGGCAACAGCCAGCGTGGGGGTGGTGGTAACATCGCCCACCAGAGCGGTGATGCCCTGATCCACCATCTTGGTAAAGCTGGTAACAGCCTGCGTAGCATCGCCCTGCTCGTCCATGGTGATGATCTCCAGCTGCTTGCCGTTGACACCGCCATCTGCATTGACCTGCTTGATATACAGGCTTGCACCGTTGATAACAGCCTGACCGTAAACAGAATTGTCACCGGTCAGGGGGCCAAGCACGCCCACCTTGATGGTGCTGCCGGAAGCGGCAGCACCGGCTGCAGAACCTGCAGTGCTTGCGGAGGAACCGCCACAAGCGGTCAGGGCACTTGCTGCAACAGCAACACCGGCAGCGGCCATGAACTGACGACGGGTGAACACCTTTTTCATAAAAATCTCCTCCTTCGGAGTAATTTATAGGCTAGAATAGAATCAAGGATAAAAACGGAAGCAAGGCCCTTCCCCTCTAAAAGCGGCCTTGCTTCTGTTCTTGTCTGTTATTATAGCTATCTGTGTTCAAATCCGCAATTCACAAACCGTCCATACTTTTGGGCGCTTTTTCTCGGCTTTGTCGATACTTTTCACAAAAATTTGAACGCGTTTTTGTGCACTATATCAAATTGTTCATTTTGTTTATCTGTGACATGAAACGAATTCACAATTCACAAAAGGGTTACAGGGTGTCCATCTCGCGTCGGCGGCAAATTCGGCCTCGGCCTCGGCAACAGCCACCGGCTCTGCCAGTGCCTTGCGGATGGCGGTGACGTAGAACACCATGGAAAGCGCCGTCCGATGCACCAGCCCACAGGCCATGCCATCCAGATGCCGGTGGAGCCCAGCGCGGTGGCGCTGAGCACGGCGGCAATGCCCACGCGCAAAATCAGGTCGGTGAAGGTGGCGATCATGAACCGCACCATCAGGCCGCAGCCGCGCAGGATGCCGTCTGCCACCAGCTTGACCGACACCACAAAGTAGAAGGGAGAGAGGATGCGCAAAAACAGCATACCGGTGTCAATGGCAGGGCTGCGGGTCGTTCATGAACAGCAGCAGCAAAAGCGTCCGAAGAAGAAGTACAGCACCACCAGCGGCACGCACAGCAGCCACACCAGATTGCGGCCTGCGCCAAAGCCCTCCTTGACGCGCTCCATCTTGCCTGCACCCATGTTCTGGGAGGTGTAGTTGGAGATGCCGTTGCCCAGCGTGGTAAAGGAAGTGATGACCATGTTGTTCAGCTTGACGGCTGCAGAGTAGCCTGCAATGACGCTGGCACCAAAGGTGTTGATAATGCTCTGCAGGATGATGTTGCCCACCGAGACAAAGCTCTGCTGCAGAATGCTGGGCACAGCCACCACGGCCACCTTGCCCAGCATATTCCACGAGAACAGCTGCACATGACCCTCGGTGTGGAAGGCGCGGATGCGGCGGAACACCACCACCATGGCCAGCACGCAGCTGACACCCTGACACAGGAAGGTAGCCCATGCCACACCGGCGATGCCCATCTTGAAACCGGCGACGAACAGGATGTCCACGCCGATGTTAGACAAAGAAGAGACTGCAAGGAAGTAGAAGGGGGTCTTGCTGTCGCCAAGGGCAGAGAAGATGCCGGTGGCAATGTTGTAGAAGAACATGAAGGGCAAGCCCAGAACGTAGATATCCAGATACAGCGCAGAATCTGCAAGGATCTCCTCCGGGGTGTTGATGAGCTCCAGCAGGGCGTTGCAGCCAAACAGACCGATGCCCATCAGCACGGCGCACAGCACGGCAGAGCCGATGAGGGAGGTGTAGACCGAGGTCTTCATCTCGCGGTATTCCTTTGCGCCAAAGTAGCGGGACACGATGACCGAGCAGCCGATGTTGCAGCCAAAGGCAAAGGCGATGAAGATCAGGGTGATCTCGTAGCTGTTGCCCACCGCAGCCAGCGCGTTCTCACCGATGAACTTGCCCGCTACCAGACTATCCGCGATGTTGTACAGCTGCTGGAAAATGATGCTGCCAAACATGGGCAGACAGAATTGCCACAATACCTGTGACGGCTTGCCCACCGTCAGATCCTTATTCATTGCAAAAATCCTCCTCTATAACGACTATAAATGGGAAAACAGCGTAAACGCCGCAACCAGTATAGAACCGAATCGCCAAAAAGTAAAGAAAATTTTTGGTATATATGCCATACGAAAATTACATGGCTGGCATAGTGCATCCCCGCTGCCGCAAGGGGGCAGACTGTAAACGGGTTTTCCACGGCGGTTTGCGTTCCCGTTAAAAATTTAGGTCTGCAAACATACGCACCGGCTCTTGCGCCGGGGTGCAAAGCGTGGTAGGATATTGACAGTTAGTTATATATAACTATCTAAATAGAGCAGTTCCCCGTCTGCCCGCCCGGGCAGTACGGGAGAGAAAATGATATTCAGGAGGGTTTCAAGATGAATTATCTGGAAATTGAATCTGTTGTAGGCCGCGAGATCTTAGACTCCCGCGGAAACCCTACTGTGGAAGCCGAGATCACGCTGGCAGACGGCACCGTGCACGCGGCTGCGCCCCTTCCGGTGCATCCACCGGCGAGTTTGAGCGCTGGAACTGCGGGACGGCGACAAGAGCCGCTATCTGGGCAAGGGCGTGACCAAGGCGGTGGAAAACATCAACACGGTCATTGCGGACGCAGTGGTGGGCATGGAGCTTCCGACATTTACGCCGTGGACGCCGCCATGATCAAGCAGACGGCACCAAGGATAAGTCCAATCTGGCGCAAACGCCATTCTGGCAGTGTCCATTGCAGCCTGCTGCGCAGCAGCCGCTTCGCTGGAAATGCCGCTGTACCGTTTTCTGGGCGGTGTAAACGGCAATCGCCTGCCTGTGCCTATGATGAACATCCTGAACGGCGGTGCACACGCCACCAACACCGTGGACACGCAGGAGTTCATGATCATGCCGGTGGGCGCCCCCTCCTTTAAGGAAGCGCTGCGCTGGTGCGCCGAGGTGTTCCATGCACTGGCTGCCATCCTGAAGTCCAAGGGGCTGGCTACCTCCGTGGGCGACGAGGGCGGCTTTGCACCCAACCTTTCCAGCGACGAGGAGACCATCGAGACCATTCTGGCTGCCATCGAAAAGGCGGGATATCTGCCGGGCAAGGACTTTATGCTGGCAATGGACGCCGCCGCCTCCGAGTGGAAGAGCCCCCAAGGCAAGGGCTTTTACAAGCTGCCCAAGGCGGGTACCGAGTTCACCTCCGCAGAGCTGATCGCACACTGGAAGAGCCTTGTGGAAAAGTACCCCATTATCTCCATCGAGGACGGTCTGGACGAAGAGGACTGGGAGGCTGGCAGCAGATGACCCGCGAGCTGGGCGGCAAGGTGCAGCTGGTGGGCGACGACCTGTTCGTGACCAACACCGAGCGTCTGGCAAGGCATCCAGCTGGGTGCGGGCAACGCTATCCTGATCAAGCTGAACCAGATCGGCTCTGTCTCCGAGACCTTGGAAGCCATCAAGATGGCACACAAGGCCGGCTACAACGCCATCAGCTCCCACCGCTCCGGCGAGACCGAGGACACTACCATTGCGGACCTGGCGGTGGCGCTGAACACCTGCCAGATCAAGACCGGTGCACCCAGCCGCACCGAGCGTGTGGCAAAGTACAACCAGCTGCTGCGCATTGAGGAGCAGCTGGGCGAAAGCGCCGTCTACCCCGGCATGGAAGCGTTTTAAGTAAGACGATTTGGAATGCCCTCCGCGCTGCTATGGGCATTTTCAGCGGAAATAGTATTTTTGATTTGTTGCTCAGAAACGCCTGCGGGCGTTTCTGAGCAACTTTTTCACGGAAGGGGTCGTAAAGGCAGACGGCAGCTGCATTACTCCCAATATTTACCACCACGGCATTTGCAATCCTGCGGCGGGCTGGTTCGTATATAAAGCAGACCGGCACCCGGCAGCAGTCGGGACGGAATGAAACGAAAGGAGCAAACCTTCCATGTTTCAAGGCCTTGGGCCGCTGCTCAGCCTTTTGGGCGGCGGCAGCTTTGCAAAGCTGCTTCTGTTTTTACTGAAGGGGCTGTTCGGCTGAAACGGACGGTCTGAAAGGAGAATACCATGCTGATCGTATTGGAGCATCTGCTGGGTCGGATCAACCTGCCCGGTATGTGGTGGATCATCGCAGAGCGCTGGCTGTGAGGTGACGCCCCGCAAAGCCGCTGCACTTTTTGTGCGGCGGCTTTTTTGCGTTGCCTTACCTGCCTTTCCATTGGCAAAACTGGCAAAAAATGCTTGCATCTAGGCAGTTTTGATAATAGAATTACACTGTTACAGTATGCCCAAAAGCAGGGTGTACAGGAAGGTAAAGTTTGAAATTGCGGTAACAGGGGGTACTGCGTGCTGCGGCGCGCGGAGAAAAAGGCAGGAAAGGTAAAATGGAAACAGACGAGACAATAAAAAAAGGATTTCTGCGGCTGGAACGCTATGCACAGAATATACCGGGCGGCTTTCACTGCTGCGCAGAGGACCCGGAAAAAGGCTATCCCTTTATTTATATCAGCGACCGCTTTCTGGAGATACTGGGCTGGGGGCGGGCAGAGTTTGCGGCAAGGTTCGATAACCGCTACACCGCGCTGGTGCACCCGGATGATCTGCGACCGGGCTGCGCTACCGGAACGCGGAAAACAGCGCGACTTACGCCAAGAATGGTGACAACATCTTTCGGCTGTTGGGCAAAAACGGCTACCGCTGGGTCACCAACGCTGCCAATCAGGTGGAATGGTACGGCAAAGGCTATATCGTGGGCACGATCACGGATATCACCCCCTATATGGAACTGCGGGAAAAGCTGGAACAGCAGAACCGTACCCAGCGGGAGGCGCTGGAAACCGCCAACCATAATCTGTTGCGGATGATGCAGCAGATGGAGGAGCAGAAGGCGCAGTTTGCCCAGACCGACTGCCCGGAGCATGGAAAAAGAAAAGCGCTACCGGCATCGGCTGAACCACGACGCCCTGACCGGCACCTACAACCGCCGCTTTTACGAGGAAGTGGTGCGCAATAACCTCGGCCCGGCAGGCATCGCCCTGATGGATATCGACGATTTCAAGATCTGCAACGATACCTACGGCCACCACGCCGGAGATCTGGCGCTGGAAACCGTTGCAAAGGCCATCCGCAGCTGCATCCGGGAAACAGATCTGCTGATCCGCTACGGCGGCGACGAGTTTTTGCTGGTGCTGCCCGGCATCCCGGCGGATTATTTCAAGGTAAAGCTGGAGCAGATCCGCACCGCCGTGCAGCAAACGGTGGTGCCGGGCTACCCCCACTTCCGGCTGTCGCTGAGCATCGGCGGCGCGCTGCAGACCCTTGCCGACCCTATGGAAAACGTGGTGCGCCGGGCAGATTTCGCTGGTGCTGCTGGATATCAATATGCCGGTCATGGACGGCTTTGAGGTGCTGCGCACCATGAACACCAACCACACCATCGAGACGTGCCGGTGATCATGATCTCCAGTGACGACTCGGAGGAAGCCATCCGCAAGGCCTACGAGCTGGGTGCCAGCGACTATGTCAACCGTCCCTTTGACGCAAAGATCGTCTACCGCCGGGTGTCCAACACCATCAAGCTGTACGCCAAGCAGCGGCGCTGGTGCAGATGGTGTCTGACAGATCCGCGCGCGGGAAAAGAACACCGATGTGCTGGTGGGTGTGCTGAGCCAGATCGTGGAGTTCCGTAACGGCGAGTCCGGCTCTCATGTGCGGCACATCCGCATCATCACCGAGACGCTGCTGCACCGCTGATAGAGCTGACCAGCCGCTACGACCTGACCCCGAGCAGCAGATAACATCCCGCTGGCGTCGGCGCTGCACGATATCGGCAAGATCGGCATTGACGAAGCATCCTGAATAAGCCCGGCAAGCTGACCGCAGAAGAATTTGCGGTGATCAAGACCCACAGTATGCTGGGCGCAGAGATGCTGCAAAAGACTGAAAGCTTTGCAGACCAGCCGCTGTTGCAGACCGCCTACGAGATCGCCCGCTGGCACCACGAGCGCTGGGACGGCAAAGGCTACCCGGACGGGCTGAAGGGCGACGATATCCCCATCAGCGCCCAGCTGGTCTCCATGGCGGATGTGTATGACGCACTGACCAGCGAACGGTGCTATAAAAAGGCTTTCCCGCACGAAACGGCTGTCCAGATGATCACGAACGGCGAGTGCGGAGCCTTCAACGCTGCTGCTGCAGTGTCTGCTGGACGTGCAGGGGGGAACTGAAACAGGAAATTTTACAATGGTAATGTGAGGACATCTAGCGTGACAAAACAGCGATTCAACCATAAAATACCCCGCCGTACCTTTTTAAAGGTGTGCGCGGCGGCAGCGGCAGCCGGGCTGACCGCTTGCGGCAAAACACAGGCGGCGGCAGCGCTGCCCGAGCTTACGGTGGGCAGCGATAACTACCCGCCTTTTATCTACCTGAACAATGACAGCACGCCCACCGGCATTGATGTGGACATTGCCACCGAGGCCTTTGCCCGCATAGGGTATGCGGTACGGTTTGAAATCATTGACTGGGAGCAGAAAACCAATCTGGTGGAAAGTGGTGCCATCGACTGCATCTGGAGCTGCTTTTCCATGGATGGGCGGGAGCAGCTGTACCGCTGGGTAGGGCCGTATATGGTCAGCCGTCAGGTGGTGGCGGTCAATGCCGATAGCGGCATTGAAACGCTTGCCGACCTTGCGGGCAAGACCATGATGGTGCAAAGCACCACCAAGCCGGAGGAAATCTTCCTCGCCGGCACCGACCCCCGCATCCCGCAGTTTGGTGAACTGCTGAGCGCCGAGGACCGCAGCGTGCAGTACGCCATGTTGAACTGCGGCTATGTGGACGCCATTGCCGCCCACGAGGCCGCCATTTTGCGGTATATGCAGGATTGCAATGCCAATTTCCGCATTCTGGAGGAGCCGCTGCTGGTCACCGGCATCGGCGTGGCCTTTGCGCTGAACGACACCCGCGGGCTGGACGAAAAGCTGACCGAGACCTTTGCCGCCATGCGCGCCGACGGCACGATGAAGCAGATCGTAGGCAAATATCTGCCGGACCCGGAAAAATATCTGGAGGTGGACGCCCTTGAACCGTAACAAGAAAACGTTCACGCCCAATATGCGGGTGGCGGCGCTCTACCTGCTGATGGGCGTGCTGCTTTTGCTGGCAGTGACCCTCTTCTCCGGGCGGGAGTCCATGCGCGCTACCGAGGAATACTTTGACCGCACCATCAACTTTGTAAAGGTGCAGTCCACCAGCTACGAAAAATATAACGATACCATCACCGCAAAGTCGCTGCGCCGGATGGCGGTCTCGGTGCGGCAGCTGGCCGAAAATGATACCTTGGATCTCTACGACCCCGAAAGCCTCCGGGCAGAAACGGAGCCCCTCTGGCTTACCGGCATTGCCGTGCTGGACGAAAATGGAGAATCACTGTGCGAATATACGGATGGTAATATCGGCTATGCGCAGTTTGCGGAATCGCTGCGAGAGCAAGCCGCGCTGAACGTGCTGCAAAACCCGCAAAAGACCTACCTCAAGCGCATTCTGTTACAGGATGGCACGGCGGTGGATGTTGCCACCCGCGCGCCCGCAGCAGGGGACGCCGTGCTGCTGGCGTACCGGGTGACCCCGCCGGAGTTTGTGGAGGGGACAGCGCTGTCCATCCAGAGCGTGCTGGACGGCTACCCGAAGAACATCAGCGCACCATCTTTATCGTGCAGGACAACAAGGTGATCGCCGCAAACGACCCGAGCCTCATCGGACTGTACACCACGAACAGCCCGCTGGTGCAGGGCATCCGCAAGGCCGGTGCGCCCGACATTCTGACCCACACCCGCGACTGGGCAAATTCCGGCTGCTATTTCGGGATGTACAGCAACGGACAGAATTTTGATCTGTATCTCTATATCGACGAAAAATCGGTGTTCCGCAATTTCAGCAGCGCACTGCTGACGGCACTGATCTTCTATCTGATCTGTGTGGCAGTGCTGCAAACGCTGCGCCGCCGCTCCATGAAGCTAGCGGAGCAGCAAAAAAGGGAGCAGGAGCAGAAGTATCACGCCCAGCTGGAAGAGCAGAACCGCAAGCTGGAGCTTGCGTCCGGCACGAGGCAGCGGCAAACCGCGCCAAGCGGGAGTTTTTGTTCAACATGAGCCACGACATCCGCACCCCGATGAACGCCATTATCGGCTTCACCTCGCTGGCGGCGACCCATGTTGATAATAAGGAACAGGTGCTGGACTACCTGAAAAAGATCTCCACTTCCAGCCAGCACCTGCTCTCCCTCATCAACGATGTGCTGGACATGAGCCGCATCGAGAGCGGCAAGGTAAAGATCGAGGAAAAGGCAGTGCACCTGCCGGATCTCGTGCACGATATACGCTCCATCATCCAGCCCAACATCAGTTCCAAACGGCTGTCGCTGTTCATCGACACCATGGACGTGGTGGACGAGGACATCATCACCGACCCGCTGCGGTTGAATCAGGTGCTGCTGAACATCCTTCCAATGCTATCAAGTTCACCCCCACCGGCGGCATGGTGAGCATCCGCATTGCTCAGAAGCCCGGCACGCCCAAGGGCTGCGGCAATTATGAGTTCCGCATCAAGGACAACGGCATCGGCATCAATAAGGAGTTCCAGAAGCACATCTTTGAGGAGTTCACCCGGGAGGAAAGCTCCACCGTCAGCGGCATCCAGGGCACGGGTCTGGGCCTTTCCATCACCAAGAATATCGTAGACCTGATGGGCGGCACCATCGCCCTTGAAAGCGAGCCGGGCAAGGGCAGCGAGTTCATCGTGAACCTCTGCTTCCCCCTCAGCGGCAGAAGGCAGAGATCAAGCAGCTGCCCCAACTGGAAGGGCTGCGGGCACTGGTGGCGGACGACGACACCAACACCTGTCTGAGCGTCAGCACCATGCTTTCCAAGATCGGCATGCGCCCGGAGTGGACCATCTCCGGCAAGGAGGCGGTTATCCGCACGAAGTACGCCGTGGAGCAGGGCGATGCTTTCAGCGTGTATATTATCGACTGGCTCATCCCGGATATGAACGGCATCGAGATCGTGCGGCAGATCCGCAAGGTCATCGGGGACAGCTGCCCCATCATCATCCTGACCGCCTACGACTGGGCGGATATCGAGGAGGAGGCGCGCGCCGCCGGTGTGACCGCTTTCTGCGAAAAGCCGCTCTTCCTCTCGGAGCTGCGCAAGGTACTGGCAGAGCCTTCCGGTACAACCGGAGCAGACGACTGCCCCGCAGCCCAAGGCAGACTTCAGCGTAAGCACCTGCTGCTGGTGGAGGATAACGCCTGAACCGGGAGATCGCCATAGAGATCTTAAAGGAAGCGGGCTTCCTTGTGGATACCGCCGGAGACGGCGTTGAAGCAGTGGAAAGATGGAGCAGTCCGTGCCCGGGCAATATGACCTGATTTTGATGGACATCCAGATGCCCCGGATGGACGGCTACGAAGCCACCCGGCGTATCCGCGCCCTGCCCGACCCCCGCAAGGCGGGCATCCCCATTTTTGCCATGACCGCCAACGCCTTTGAGGAGGACAAGCAGAACGCCCTGAATGCGGGCATGAACGGCCACATCGCAAAGCCGCTGGATATCCCGCACCTGCTGAAGGTGCTGGAAGAAGCGCTGAAATAAGAATCCTCTCAGTTATCGCTGCGCGATGACGGCTCCCCCGAAAGGGGGAGCTTTTTTGTTTCTGCCGGTCAGCATCTTTCCGTTCACGCGGTTTTATCTTCCTGCATAGGATGGTGCACAGCGGAAAAGGGGAGATGACGACATGAGGCAGACAAAGCGGTTTGCGGTGGTGGGCAGCGATGCCCGGCAGGCGGCGGCAGGACGTGCACTGGCGCGGGCGGGGTATACGGTGGGCGGCGTGCAGCAGCTGCCGCA
>ENA-OQIM01000515-OQIM01000515.1-human-gut-metagenome-genome-assembly--contig:-NODE-515-length-14587-cov-1.317635_pt1 | contig 14587 bp, 19 predicted proteins | sample MGYA00242579_ERZ504744 | MGnify/ENA primary metagenome ERZ504744 (study PRJEB26092, sample SAMD00036441) | human gut metagenome | host: Homo sapiens | study: EMG produced TPA metagenomics assembly of...
ATGTCTATTTTCTTGTCGTCCGGTTGGCGGCGGGTGTTCCGGCGATAGTCGATGGTGGCACGTCCGTTTTCTATTTTACAGTGGGTCTCGGGAGAGGAACCGAAAATACGAAGCCCCGAAATCGAAGTAAAATAAGTAGGGGGACGGTTGATGCTGCGTAAAGCAGGTAAAGTTTGAAATCATCTCCTTCGTAACGTTGGATAAAACGGCGTGAAAGGACGATTTGGAAAACATCACCGCGCATACAGTGGCAATGCCTTTGCGGATGTTCGCCTTATGCTCTTCATCGGTCAGGGTGCTGGTAGTTTCGCCCACGGCACGGAAGTCGTAAGTGGTATAGTTACGGTTGTGGATTGCTTTTTCCACATAATCCAGATGGCTGTCCTCACCGTCCTGCAACATTTCCAGTAATAACATTTCATTGCGGAAGTCATTGAAGACGATCAGGTATTTATATAAGATATACAACATATCCGGAGCATCGTTCTTAGGGTCACGGCTGTCTTTTACATTGATATGTTCGAAGTAGCGTACGGCATTGAACGTGGTATAACCATACAGTCCGCAGTAGTTGTTGTATTCTCCGCTTACCTTGAAACGATTCAGAAATCGGAGATCGCATGGTCTGCCCGGAAATGTTCGGTGATGGGATGTTCTTCCATGCTGCCGTCAGGTAGGTGGCAGTGGCTATGCATGGTTGATTCCGATGCTGGCTACAGGATTCAGTCCGATGAAAGAACGGTTGTTCTCACTTCCATGATAGTCGGAACTTTCCATCAGCGCACTCTGTGGGAAAATGTCGCGTACTTTCAGATAAGTACTGACCGGTGTATGTAGGTCACCCAGTATGGTTTTGTATCGGGTGGTATAGGTAAAAGTTTTCATTGTTTCTTTTCTGTTTATAGTTGTCCGTATAAGATTTTTTACTCTCGTGGGTTTCTATGTGTTATTGCAGGGAGGCCCTTGTGCTGGATTCTTTCAAGTAGGTTTCAATATCCTTATCTCCGCGTCCTGATACGGTGAGAACCACTATATCCGTTGGCTTGAATCTCATTTTGTCCAGTGCTCCCAATGCATGAGCCGATTCCAATGCAGGAATAATACCTTCCAGCCGGGTCAGTTCAAATGCGGCACGGATGGCTTCATCATCGTTTATGGCGAGTACCAAAGCGCGTTGCTGTTTGGCTAGATTGGCATGCATGGGCCTATGCCCGGATATCCAGACCGGCAGAGATGGAGTAAGGTTCCTCTATTTGTCCGTCCTCGTTTTGGATAACCAAGGTCTTTGCTCCGTGGATAATTCCCATTTTCCCCAGTTGGATGGTAGCGGCCGAGAAACCGGTGTCTATGCCTTTGCCTCCTGCTTCGGCCAGGACAATCTGCACACGTTCATCATCTATATAGTGATAAATGGTTCCTGCCGCATTGCTTCCTCCTCCTACACAAGCCATCAAGTAATCGGGATATTCCCTTCCTTCCTGTTCTTTCAGCTGCTTTTTGATTTCTTCGCTGATAACGGATTGCAGACGTGCCACCATATCAGGGTAGGGATGAGGCCTACGGTAGAGCCGATGACATAGTAAGTATCTGCAGGGTGGCAACACCAATCGCGGATGGCTTCGTTTGTAGCATCTTTCAGTGTCATGTTGCCGGAAGTGACCGGGCGGACTTCGGCTCCCAGCATTTTCATCTTTTCTACATTGATATGCTGGCGTTCTACATCGGTCTTGCCCATGTAAACAATGCATTGCATGTTCATCAAAGCGCATACCGTGGCGGTGGCCACACCATGCTGTCCAGCTCCGGTTTCTGCAATGATACGTTTTTTTCCCCATACGTTTTGCCAGTAACACCTGCCGATGGCATTGTTGATTTTGTGTGCTCCGGTGTGGTTCAAATCTTCACGTTTCAGGTAGATTTTACAGCCGTATTGTTCGCTTAGCCGGTTTGCCAGGTATAGAGGTGAAGGGCGTCCCACATAGTCGTGTAGTAACTGGTGGAATTCTTTTTTGAATCCTTCACTTTCCAATACTTTGGAATAGGCATTTTTTAACTCTTCCACACAGCGATGAAGGATTTCGGGAATATAGGCCCCGCCAAATTCGCCATAATAACCTTCTTTGTTTACCTGATAAGTTTTCATTGTCGTTCTATATTAAATTTTGATTGTTAATTGCACTAACGAAAAAAGGCCTGTCGTAAGTACGACAGGCCTTCAGTTTGAATATCCTTATTAGAATGTCAGGTATATATACATGGTCTGGTTCCCTTACGACTTGTTTAGTTGTAAGAAACGCCACCAATATGTATTTACCATGATTCTATTCATAAAATCTGTTTTTATTTGGGGCAAATGTAAGCGTTTTGTTTTAAACTCCAAAGAAAAACTTACTTTTTTTTTTATTTATTTGCAGCCTCGTGTATTTTCCCTTTCACTTCTTCCACTTTCTCACCTACTTTTCCGGCTACTTCACTGCTTACTTGTTCTGCTTTATGTTTTGCATGATGAGCCAGGTCTTTTGCATCTTCTTGTAAGTCCTGAATGGCATCATACACGTCTCTTCTCAATTTGCGGCCTCTGTTGCTGTGCGCAAAACAACTTAATGCACTGCCGACCAGCGCTCCTAGTGCCAGTCCGGCAAAGAATTTTCCATTATTCATAATCTTATTACTTTAAATTGGTTTTATGAATGAACATTTCGGGTGGCGGAATGGTTTTAATACATCAGTTAATAAATCATTAAAATGAAGTGTATGAAACGTAAACTTTGGATAAGGATAGGTGCCGTGTTGTTGGCAGGATTGCTGTTATGGTGGCTCTTTTGGGCTATTTTGATCGATGAGGACGAGAATGAACAAAGTCTGCCTGAAACAGAACAGATAGAGTGATTTGCCATATGATAAAAGGATGATCTTCAGGCATGGGTACGAAAGAACATATTGGAATAGTCGGTAGAATATTCTGTTTGCTAAAGTCTATAGAACAATAGAATGTAGTTCTAAGCTTATGACAGGAAAATCTGTTCCGGCTTTCTTCTTTTGTTCTTCTGTCTGAAAAATTAATATCCATTTTGCATCTGTCTTCTCAGAAATAATCAGTATATTCGCTTCATTAACCAATTAGACATGATTGAATATGAAAACAATGAATTATTCTATAATCAGATGTATCTGTGCATTGGTCATCGGTGTGTTGCTGGTGGCATGGCCTGAAGCTGCCATTCTTTATCTGGTTATTACAATCGGTGTCCTGTTTCTAGTACCGGGACTCTTTTCTGTATTTGGGTATTTGATTCGTGGCAAGCAGGATGGTCAGCAGTTTCCCGTATTGCCGGGCTTTGGTAGCCTTTTGTTCGGATTATGGTTGATGATTATGCCGGCATTTTTTGTCGGTATTCTGATGTATGTGCTGGGTGCTGTTTTGGTACTGGCGGGAATCAGTCAGATTGTGAATTTGTCTGCTGCGCGTAGTTGGACGGTGGTACCGGGAGGTTTCTTTGTGATACCTGTGTTGGTGCTGATTGCAGGTATTGTGGTATTATTTAATCCATTTACGGCGGCGGCTGTTCCATTCATCATTCTGGGAGTGAGCAGCATTGTATACGGACTGTCCGATTTGATAAACATCATCCGCTTCCGTCAGAAGAAAGAACCGGGTATGCCTGAAATAGAGGATATTACTCCTATAGAAGAGATAAAAGACTAATCCGATTGATATGAAAATACGAGGGGGCTATATTTTATATCTTTTGATTTTATGTGCGGTTGTAGGTTGTAAGGGAACTTCTTCACCTTCCACCGTATCCGAAACGGATAAGTATGCTGGGACATGTGAGGGGGAAAAAGCGAAAGCTATTTTGTGGGTGGATTATAAAAGAGGACGTAAGATAGCGGACGGGACTCCGATAAGAACGGTAAAAGTCTATGCGGATGTTCATGCCGATGGAAGTTTGAAAGTGCTTTCTTGGTGTAAAAAGCAGCCGATGAAGGTAGAAAATTACTTATTGAAAAGGGTGGCAGTTTACCGGATCAGGAAAGAAATGTTCGAAGGGGGGTATCTGAAACCGGGAGAACAGTATTTGCAGTTGCGCTATCTGCCGGGAGAGGTGAAATAATATGTTGTAGGAAGCATTGAAATTCGTAGAAAAAGGTTTTTGTTTCTTTTATATTTCGTATCTTTGTGTAACACAAATTGTTAGAAATATGAAGAAACAAATCTTATTGTCTTGTGCATTTGCCTGGGCTGTGATGGCAGGTGCTGAAACGATTGACATTACTACTTTCCGTTATGCCGGCCCCTACATTGTACAGGCTCCTTTTCAGGTGGACAGCGTGGATGTGAATTCAAAGACTTTTGTATCCGGACGTTTGTTAGATACTCATCTTTCTGTGGACGTATTGCAGCAGGGAACTTTATTTACAGGCGGAGTTTTGCCGGGAAGTGACTCGGGATATGCCTTGCACATGGTGGGCTTTGTGTTGGAGAATACTCGTTATGCTACGGCCAAGTTGAAGATTGACGGTCTGGAAAAATACCAACTTTATGTAGATGGGAAAAGCAGGAAGGGACTGAACTCGCTTTGGAGCCGGCCACCCATTCTGTAGTTGTTAAATATCTTTCTGAAACAGGGAAAACAGATTCCTTGAAAGTGAGTGTGGATACGGATCAAGAGGGAAGCATTTCACTTAAGCAAGATAACAAAAAGCTATATACTTTGGCGGATGTGTTGCATGGAACTCGTTTTGCCGGAGTAGGACTTTCTCCTGATGGCAGATATCTGATTACTAATTATCGTACGACTTGTGTAGGTGGCCGGTCGGCGGCAGTACGCGTATTACTGAACTTGCCAGCGGTAAGGTTTTGGCGGAGCTACTGAGAATATGCAATGGATGCCTCGTTCTAACCGTTATTATTATACCCGTACAGGAGTGGATGGCAGGCAGCTGATAGTTGTGGATCCACTTACCGGAGTGGAGGCCGTGCTGGTGAATAAATTACCTGACGGGTATTTCCAGTTCGCACCTACGGAAGACTACCTGCTTTTCACCATGACCCAGGAAGGACCGAAAGAACGTAAAGAAATTTATGAGGTACTGGAGCCGGATGACCGCCAGCCGGGATGGCGTAACCGTTCTTATCTGGCTAAATATGATTTGAAGACCGGTTTGTTGCAGCCACTGACTTTCGGTTATCACAATGTCTGGGCTGCCGATATTTCCAATGACGGCCGGTATCTTTTGATGATGACCAGTCAGAGCCGTCTGACCAAGCGTCCTACTACTTTATTCTCACTATATCGGTTGGATATGCAGACTTTACAGGCGGAACGCTGATAGATAAAGATGGTTTTATCAGTGGAGCCCGTTTTTCACCTGACGGAACGCAGGTATTGGTATCCGGCTCGCCTGAATCGCTGGGTGGAATAGGGAAAAATGTAAAGGAGGGGCAGACTCCGAGTATGACGGACGGTCAGCTTTATTTGCTGAATATAGCTGATAAGAGGGTCACTCCGCTGACGAAAGATTTTAATCCCAGCGTACAGCGTGCCGTGTGGAATAAGGCCGACGGGCAAATATATTTCACGGCCGAGAACCGTGACTGTTACAGTTTGTACCGGATGAATCCCGCTGATGGGAAAATTCTGCAACTGGAGGTTTCAGAAGATTTGGTCAATTCATTCTCATTGGCGCAAAATGCTCCGGTTATGGCCTATTATGGACAAAGCGCCTCAAATTCCGACCGTTTGTACACCATGAATACCAAAAAGATGAAATCATCTTTGTTGGAAGACTTAAGTAAGGACATCTTGAAAGATGTGGAGCTGGGCGAATGCAAGGCTTGGAGTTTTACCAATTCGCGTGGTGATACCATTTACGGCCGTTATTACCTGCCGCCTCATTTTGACGCTAACCGGAAATATCCTATGATTGTGAATTATTATGGTGGGTGCAGTCCGGTCAGCCGTAATTTTGAAAGCCGTTATCCGCATCATGCATACGCGGCATTGGGCTATGTGGTGTATGTGATAGAACCTAGCGGTGCTACCGGTTTCGGACAGGAATTCTCTGCCCGCCACGTCAATACAGCCGGGGAAGGGGTGGCACAGGATATTATAGAAGGTACAAAGCTGTTTTGTAAAGAACATGCTTTTGTCAATGACAAGAAAATAGGCTGTATAGGTGCGTCCTATGGCGGCTTTATGACACAATACCTGCAAACACAGACCGATATTTTTGCAGCGGCCATCTCTCATGCCGGTATCAGTGACCATACCAGTTATTGGGGGGAAGGATATTGGGGATATTCGTATAGTGAAGTTTCCATGGCGGATAGTTATCCGTGGAGCAATCCTGATCTTTTTGTAAAACAAAGCCCGTTGTTCAATGCGGACAAGATACATACGCCTTTGCTGTTCCTGCATGGTGATGCGGATGTGAATGTACCGGTGGGAGAGAGTATTCAGATGTTTACAGCACTGAAATTGCTGGGACGCGAAACAGCTTTTGTGGCGGTAACGGGGCAAGATCATCATATTGTAGACTATGGCAAGAGGATCCAGTGCAGAATACAATCTTTGCCTGGTTTGCCAAATGGTTGCAGGACGATGCGACTTGGTGGAACGCTATTTATAAGCCGAAAAACTTATAACTTTTATGGTGTAAGAGACTTTGGACATGTGTTTTTACATTGTTAGTATGTATAGCTTATACGTTAGTATATGTAGGCTTATACGTACTGATGTATGACCTTACACGTACTAACGTGGGCTGAGTCTGTTTTCACTATCCGTTTTCCCTATACTGTTTCGGTGACATTCCTGTATATCTTTTAAAATATTTCCCAAAGAATGAGATATCTGGGAAATTAAGTGAATAGGCTATCTCCTGAATAGTAAGATCGGTGGATTTTAGTTTGGCTTCCGCATCTGTTATCACTAGTTTGGCGATGATATCTGTAACAGTTTTTCCCGTAATCTTATTGACAGTAGTGCTGAGGTGCTGAGGGGATATATGAAGCAGATCGGCATAAAAAGCTACACTCCGTTCTTTCGTATAATGTTTGATGATATATTGGACCAGACGTTTTACAATTTCTTCTCCACGATTGAAAGTACGTGTGGTTACATTGGTGTTCTGATGAATGCTGCCTACACCATGCAATATAGTGAGCAGCATGGTGCTGATTAAGTCTTTATTGGGCTTGGCTCCCATACGTTTCATTTTTATCAGCAACATAAAATAGTCTTGAAACAACTCGGTTATTTCGGGACGCAGAGGAATAATGGGCGTGTCAATCAGGGCTGAAAGATAGTTCATGGTGGAATTGAAGAGGTTTATTCCATTCAGCAACTCTTTGTTGAACCCTATCAGGTACAGACGCAGTCGGGACTTTGCCGGTGGACATGTACAAAGGTTTCTGGCAAAATAGTGACAATGTCGTTCTTTTGTATCTTGTGTTCAGACAGATGGATCGTTATGTCACATTCACCTCGCAGGCACAGAAGGAACAAGCATCCTTCCATTCGTTGCGGGTAGTGGTAAATACGGCCTAATGATCCTGTCATGTCAATTTCTGCAACGAAATCCTTATTTGATTTAAATAGGTTAATGTCATCTATATACTTCATAAAAATAAAGAAGATTTTGATTATGCACCACAAATATAGGACAGTTAAAGCAGATAACAAAGAAAATGCTTAAAAATAGACTAATATATCTTACTGTTAGCACTTGTACGCCTTTAATAATTATGAGAACTTTGCAGCGGAAACTAATAGTGAAGATTAACAGTATGAAAGGTAAAAATTTGTCTATCATGGCAATGATTGCAGCAGTGTTCTGTTCTTGCGGACAGCAACCTGCACAAGAAGCGGTCCCCGTCCCGTGAAATTGGCGGAAGTGACCTCGTTAAGCAGGATCGAAAAATCGTATTCAGGTGTTGTGTCGCCTGATCAGTTCAGTGACTTGGCCTTTAAAATGTCCGGTCCGCTGGTAGCAATGAATGTACTCGAAGGACAGCGGGTAAAGAAAGGACAGGTAGTGCCGAAATTGATCCGACAGATTACAAATTGGATTATGACGCTAAGAGGGCTTCATTTCAAAAGGCGGCATCACAGATGCAACGCGCGGAGAAACTATTGGCTAAGAACGCCATTTCCATGCAAGAATTTGAAACGACCCAAGCTTCGTATACCAATGCCAAATCGGCATTTGAAGATGCGCAAAACACATTGAATGACACAAAGCTACGCGCTCCATTTGATGGTTTCATCCAAAAAAATACGTTGAAAACTATCAGCGTGTACAACCAGGACAAGGAGTAGTGTGTTTGATTAATCCGGCTAAATTGCAAGTGGAGTTCACTATCCCCGAAACGAATATTTCTTATGTAACTTCTCCTTCTACTATTTACGTAGAATTTGATGCCTATAAAGGAAAATTATTTCAAGCAAAAGTAAAGGAGTATGTAGAGGCTTCTCCCGATGGGGCAGGAGTTCCTGTATTCCTTTACATTGATGATCCGGAATTTGATTTGAAAAAATACAAGGTATCGGTGGGGTTCTCATGTCGTGTTATTGTCAATATTGAGAATGATGTGGTAAAAGAAGGGATTACAGTACCTTTGTCGGCTGTAGTGTTTGACAATACATTGAATAGTAAAAAGTATTTGTTTATAATCCATCCACACAGAAAGTGGAACAACGCAAAGTCAACGATAAGGGTACTATTGTTGGACGTAATGACTTGATTGTTACCGGAGATGTGAAAGCGGGTGAACAGGTCGTTTCTGCCGGAGCCTCTTATCTTGTGGATGGCCAGCAAGTAAAAATATTAACAGAATAAAAAAGGAGAAAGCATATCATGAATATTCCAAAATATTCTTTGGAGAACCGGAAGGTTATCTATTTCTTTTTGGCTATTTTGCTGATAGGTGGAGTAATCTCCTTCTTCAAGCTGCCTAAGAAAGAAGATGCGCCTTTTGTGATAAAGACTGCGGTATTGGTTACCCAGTATCCGGGAGCGAACCCACATGAAGTGGAGAAACTGATTACGGAACCGATTGAACGTGAAATTCAGTCCATGACAGATGTATATCAGATTAAATCGGAATCTTATTTCGGACTGTCCAAGATTTCTATTGAACTTCAGCCTACGATTGATCCGGATTATATGCCTGTGAAATGGGATGAATTACGTCGTAAAGTGGCGAATATACAACCCAAATTGCCCAGTGGGGCGTCTACCATTACAGTGAATGATGACTTTGGTGATGTGTATGGCATTTATTATGCTTTGACCGCTGATGAGGGATTCTCGTATACTGATTTGCGTGACTGGGCCCAGCGTATCCGTACCCAGTTGACTCCGATTGAGGGAGTGCAGAAAGTGATGTTGTATGGGGAACAGACAGAAGTGATCAATGTCAAGATATCCACCTCCAAACTTTCGGCACTGGGCATTGATCCCACTTCAATTATGGGCATCTTGCAGAAGCAGAATATACAGGTGAATACGGGAGATATAGCGACAGAAATTTATCAGTTGCGCTTGCGTACGGAAGGAACTTATACCAGTCTGGAAGATATAGAAAATCAGTTGATTATCAGTAAGGACGGACGGGAAGCCCGTTTGGGGGATATTGCAACAGTGGAGCGTGGATACTATGATCCGCCTTCAACCTTGATGCGGGTCAATGGTAAACGTGCTATTGGTATAGGTGTGGCCAGTGGAGCAAAGGATAATGTGGTAGCTGTGGGTAAAGCAGTGGACGAAAGGTTGGCGGAAATAGAGCAATTGTTGCCTATCGGTATTGAACTTGCTCCCTTTATCCTGAGGATAAGATTGCCGATGAGGCGAATAATGGCTTTATCCTGAATTTGATAGAATCATTGGTTATTGTTATCCTGATTATCTTTGTGGTGATGGGATCGCGTGCCGGTATGCTGATAGGTAGTTCGTTACTTTCTCAGTAGGTGGTACTTTGCTTATTATGTTGATGTGGGGAGTAGGATTGAACCGTACTTCTTTGGCGGCATTTATTATCGCATGGGTATGCTGGTGGATAATGCCATTGTGGTGACAGATAATGCGCAAATAGGTATCAAGCGCGGAAAATCACGTTATCAGTCATTGATAGAGGGGGCCATCAAGCCGCAGTGGGCATTGCTGGGCGCTACTTTTATTGCTATCTGCTCTTTCTTGCCTTTGTATCTGGCACCGGCATCCGTGGCTGAGATTGTGAAACCGCTATTTGTTGTATTGGCTGTGTCACTGGGATTGAGTTGGATTCTGGCTTTGTGCCAGACTACGACTTTTGGTAATTTTATTTTGAAAGAAGCTGTTCCCGGCGGTGCAATGAAAGATCCGTATGATACTAAACTCTATCATAAATTCGAGAAGTTTCTGACCTTGCTGATTAAACGCCGTTTTGTGACATTGACCACCGTCTTTGTGACTTTGGTGCTTTCTTTGGTTATTATGGCTGTTATGCTCAGAGTTTTTTTCCGAAAAATGAATAAGCCTTATTTTCGTGCTGATCTGGTATTCCCTGAGGGATTCAGTATTCATGCGGTAGATCAGGATGTGATGAAGGTGGAGGGTTATTTGAAGAATCATGAGAAAGTTAAATCATATTCGGTGACATTGGGTGGTACTCCGTTGCGTTACTATTTGGCAAGTTCTTCTTTTGGACCGAAGTCTAACTATGCTAATGTGATGGTGGAAACTAAAGACCCCGAAGATGCAGCCGAAGTAGAACAGCAGTTTTATGAGCACATGACCCAGAATTTTCCCAATATCATTACCCGTTCGGCACTTTTTGCTTTGTCTCCGGTGCCTGAAGCTGCTATTGAGATCGGTTTTATCGGTGAGAATCCCGATACATTGACCGCATTGGTTGAAAGGGCGAAGAAAATAGCCCGCCAGTGTGATATGGTGACGGATATCCGTTCTAATTGGGGAGATAAGGTGCCTGTGTGGAAACCGATGTTCTCTCAACAGAAAGGTTTACGCTTGGGAATTACCCGTCAGCAGGTTGCTAATTCATTCCGTACGGCTACCAATGGTTTGCTTTGGGAGAATATCGTGAGGGGATGTTTCCTTGCCTATTCTGTTGAAAGATGAGGATGTGGAAAAAATGAACTTGAATGATGTGAAAAGTGTGCCTGTATTCAGTACGAAAGGAAATTCCGTGAAAGTGGAACAGGTGATCGATAATTTTGCTTTGGGTTATGATTATAATGTAGTCCGCCGCTTTAACCGCGAGCGTTGTATGATGATGCAATGTGAACCTAAACGTGGAGCCAATACAATGGCTGCGTTTAAACAGGTGCTCACTGCCGTACAAGAGCAGATGCGGTTGCCGAAGGGTATAAAATGAAATATTTCGGCGAGCAGGAAACACAGGATGTGAGTAACGCTGCATTGGCGAAGAATATTCCGCTGACCTTCCTGTTGATTTATGTGGTTCTGCTGTTTCTTTTCCCCAGCAACTACCGCAAGCCGGTATTGATTATGCTTATGTTGCCGCTGGTGTTTATTGGTGTGGTATGGGGATTGCTTTTGTTTGGTAAGTCATTTGGACTTCTTTGCCATCCTCGGTCTGTTGGGATTGATTGGTATGAATATCAAGAACGCCATTGTGCTGGTCGATGAATCGGACTTCAGTTGAAGGATGGAAAGGGTGCTGTGCCTGCCGTGGTCGAGGCTACCAAGACACGTATCGTTCCGGTGACCATGGCTTCCGGAACTACTATTCTGGGTATGCTTCCATTGTTGGGCGATGCCATGTTTGCAGGTATGGCGGCTACCATTATGGGTGGTTTGTTCGTATCAACGGTACTGACCTTTTTGTTCTTCCGGTAACTTATTGTATTTTCTTTAAAATCAGAGCAGACAGATAATGAAAACTAAGATGATCTATATTATAAGTATGGCTTGTATGACCGGTACACTTTCGGCTCAGACTGTCGTGGATTATTCTACCTTTGAACAAAAGGTACTGGATTATAGCCAAACCTTAAAACAGAGTGTGGCGCAACGTACAGCTATGCAGAAGGCTATGAAGCGGCAAAAACCGCTTTCTTTCCGGCTGTTGATGCAACGGGAAGCTATCAGTATCGTATTAACAAATACGAGATGGATTTTGGCGGAATGGCTGTCCTATGGAGCACGATTCATACAGTGCCGAAGTAGGGGTATCACAACCTATTTATGCCGGTGGCAGTATCTATCACAATTATAAGGCTTCCCAAATACAAACTCAGATGGCGGATAAGTCGGTGGATTTGACAACGGATAATATTATCTATGCCGCTGAAGCCAGTTATTGGGGAACAGCCGCACAAAAAGAAATGTATGAAACGATGTGCCAGTATGTACAGATTATTGAGCAGTTGACCAAAGTGCTGCAAGATAAGTACGATGATGGCTATATCAGCAAGACGGATCTCATTCAGATGCAGACTCGTTTGAAAGAGGCTGAATTGCAACGTTCCAGCAGCTATCAGTCTTATCAGGTCGCCTTGCAGAATATGAATGTACTGATGGGATTGGAACCGCTGGCTGAAATGGATTTGACGGATTCTATTTCTACCATATTGCCTATGCCTGCCTTTGTTGGAGCGGAAACAGCCTTGAATGTGCGTCCCGATTATGCTATCTCCCAATTGGATGTGGATTATCAGAAAAGACAGGTAAGTCTGGCTGCCGCCAAGTACAACCCTTCTCTTTCTATCGGTTTTAAAGAGACATGGGGAACACAGATGTTGAACATTTCGGGCGAAACTATGTTTAATAGTAATGTGTATGCCTCTATTAAATTGCCGATTTTCCATTGGGGAGCCCGCTTTAAATCGACGGCTGCACAGAAGGCTATTTTATTGGGCAAGCAGTATGCATTGCAAGATAAGCAAGACCAAATAAGCAAAGAAGTGGCGAAGGCGTGGACTAGTCTGACAGAGAATACCCGTCAGATAAGTATTGCTGAGGAGAACTGCAAACTGGCAGAAGAGAATTTGGATTTGAACACTTTTAGTTATACTGAAGGTAAGTTGACTATTTTGGATGTGCTTTCTGCACAGCTGACATGGATACAGGCATATACAAACCTTATCCAATCTTATTATGAGCAGAAGATTGCGTTGGCTGATTACAGAAAAGTGACCGGTATAAGGTATTTAGGACAGAAATAGGTAAATTCAGACCAGATTCTTATTATAAAAAAAGTCACAATAAAGCAGGTTTGGCTATCTTTGTATCCCAATCTGCTTATTGTTTTATCAGTTTATGTTTACTGTAAAGCTTGTTTTAACAGTGGAAAAAATAACAGGTTACAATGAAGAAAATATCATTTTTGATCGTAATCTTTATATGTATGGCAGATGCGGCTTTGGCAGTCACGCAAGAGGCGGTCTGTTTTATTTGCCTGAAGATACGACAATGCAACACAAAGACAGCACAGTACAGAAAAGGACTTTTTTCAAAAGATTTCTGGACTATTTTAATGATGCTAATAAAGATAAGAATCATAAGAATTGATTTTAGTATTATTGGCGGACCACATTACAGTACGGATACCAAACTGGGGCTTGGACTGGTGGCAGCGGGGCTTTATCGTGCTGATAGAAGTGACATGCTTCTTCCCCCGTCCAATGTATCTTTATTTGGAGATGTTTCCACTGTTGGCTTCTATATGTTGGGGATACGCGGAACTCATATCTTTCCGCAGGACAAATACCGGCTGGATTATACTCTTTATTTTTATTCCTTTCCTTCCAAGTTTTGGGGAATAGGGTACGATATGGGTAATGTAGATGCCAATGAATCTGATTTAGATCGCTGGCAAGCACAAATTAAAGCTAGTTTTTTGTTTCGGATAGCGGATAATTTATATATAGGTCCTATGGCATCTTATGATTATGTGCATGGTAAGAATATGGAACGCCCCGGATTACTGGAGGGAATGAACCTTACTACTGCTAATTATGGAGTGGGCCTTTCTTTGGCATATGATTCGCGCGATGTGTTGACTAATCCCCATAAGGGATATTATTTGAATATTACCCAATGTTTCCGTCCTAAGTTTTTAGGAAACGATTATGCATTCAGTACTACGGATTTGCGTACCAGTTATTATCATCCTGTATGGGAAGGAGGATTGTTGGCAGGAGAATTACGCGGTACTTTTAATTTCGGTAATCCGTCGTGGGCTATGATGGCGCTGTTGGGAAATTCGTATTCCATGCGTGGTTATTACGAAGGGCGCTATCGTGACAAGCATAAAATAGAGGGGCAGGTGGAATTGCGTCAGCATGTATGGAACGTAATGGTGTTGTAGTTTGGATAGGGGCCGGAACTGTATTCAATAAGTTCAGTGCTTTGCGCATGGACAGAGTGTTGCCTAATTATGGAATAGGTTATCGTTGGGAGTTTAAAAAGAATGTAAATGTTCGTCTGGACTATGGATTTGGAAAAAATGGACAGTCTGGTTTTATTTTTAATATAAATGAAGCATTTTAAAGAATTTATTCAGTGGTGTTGTGAGCCACAACGATTGTTCGTTCTGTTCATCGTTGTCTTGGCCATT
>ENA-OQIM01000516-OQIM01000516.1-human-gut-metagenome-genome-assembly--contig:-NODE-516-length-14577-cov-1.792734_pt1 | contig 14577 bp, 22 predicted proteins | sample MGYA00242579_ERZ504744 | MGnify/ENA primary metagenome ERZ504744 (study PRJEB26092, sample SAMD00036441) | human gut metagenome | host: Homo sapiens | study: EMG produced TPA metagenomics assembly of...
GTTCATTTGAACCTAATGGTGTGGGTGCCTCTGATGCGATTGATTCTATTCTTATTCAGTTAAAAAATATAATAAAACTAAAACCTATACACTATTTAGAGATTATCAAGATGTCATCTTAACTCAGAATTATTCACTTATTAAACAAACAACAGGATTAAATAAAGAAGAAATAGATCATTTATTCTATGAAATACGTTCTTGTAATCCATTCCCTTGTAATATGTATAACACGTCTCATGATGACTATGTATCTCCTGATATACTCATTGAAGTAGAGAATTCAGATATTACTATTACACCTATTAACCAACCTGCTCTCATGGTGAATGACACTCTATATGAAAAAGTAAAAAATGATGAGAATATGAAAGCTTATTTTAATGAGGCACATTTCTTAATGGAGAATATGACAAAGAGAAATCAAACTGTTCTTATTGTCGCAAATGCGTTAGTAAATATACAAAGTGGATATTTCTTATATGATGATGAATTATATCCATGTACTTTATCACAGCTTGCAAGTGAGACAGGATTCCATGAATCTACTATTTCACGTACTTTAAATAATAAGTACTATAGCTTTAATGGTGAGGCTTATCCTCTTAAAAAACTTCTTGTTTCTCAAACTGCTTCAGGAGATAGCAGTGATTCTATTAAAAAGGCTATTGTTGAGTTAGTAGATGATGAAGATAAAGAACATCCACTTTCAGATAATCAGATTCTCAAAAAACTAGAGGAATTAGAATTACATTGTTCACGTCGTGTTATTGTCAAGTATAGACAACAATTGAACATTCCTTCTTCTACTAAACGTAAGGTGCTTAAGAAAGTAGGCTAACCTATCACTAGGCTAGCCCCTTATCAAACCGTACGTGCACTATTAATGCATACGGCTTACCAATTTACTATTTATTTAATTTATGTACGGACTATCTTGATAAAGAATCGTCCATTTTCTTTAATCTCTTTTTTGTGTAGAATGCTATACCTAGTTCTTTGAATTTTTGAATGCGTTTTTCCATATCAACCTTATTTCTATGCATGTGACCTTCGAATACTTTGAGAACCTTGTAGACATTCAAATAATAGTTGATCTTACCAACGATGATAGGATTTATATCCTTTATCCATTCTTCTTTTGGCTTAGTCCATCTATAAGCCATATTGACCTTGATTTCTTCACCGGTCATTCTCATAGAATTGATACCAAATGTATAATTGATAAAAATCATTTTAAAAAGTCCCACAGGATCAATAGAACATCTGCCAAAATCACTATAAAGTGATTTTACTAACGGATAGATGAATTTCCAGTCTATCGTAGCTTCCAGTGTTCTAACCAAATGATCTTGTGGTACTAAGTCATCTAAAGGTAAGCGTCAAATAAATAAGCGATTATAAATAATTGATGAATTCAATACAATAAGGATGTACTTAATAAGGAGGTGCATCTTTTTTTGATAATTAGAGGAAAAGAAAAATGGAAGGAAGTTATCGAAGCACAGAAACAAAGTGGTTTGACAATTAAAAAGTATTGTAATGACAATCATATTTGTATTTCCAGCTTCTATAAACAAAAGGCTTTGATCCTTGAAGAAGAAAATACTTTTCTACCTGTCATCCTTGATAAAAGTAATGACGTTATTGATTTTGATATTGACCATCATCATATTTCCTGTTCCAAACAAAATCTCAAGATTTTATTGGAGAACCTGCTATGATTATCAATACCGATGAAATCAAAAATATTTATGTTGCCAAGCAGTTTTGTGACATGAGAAAACAAATTGATGGTCTTGCTTTGATTGTTACATCTCAGTTCAGCATGACTGTCTTGATCATAGCTTGTTTATTTTTACCAATGCTTCACGTAATAGAATCAAGATGCTTTATTATGAAGCCAATGGCTTCTGGCTTTTTACAAGAAGACTTGAAAATGGAAAATTCAAGTTTAAAAAGCATGAGGAATCAGGCGTTTTGATGATTACACCCCAACAGCTCAACTGGCTGATTGAAGGATGTGATGACAATGAAAAAGGATAAAAGAATCAGACAGTTGGAAGCTGAACTTGAAGCAAAAAATACAGTCATAGAAAGTCTGAAACAGGAACTGAATTATGTTCGTGAACAGCTGGTTCTTTATAAAAAAACATTTTATGGATCAAGAAGCGAAAAGATCGAAATACCTGATCAACTGACACTCAACCTTTTCAATGAAGCTGAAACTGAATCAACAGTATTAAAAACAGAACCAGAACTGCAGGTAAGAGTTACATCACATTCAAGAAAGAAATCAAAGAAAAGAGGGATTGAAGATCTTCCTGAAACAGTTGTTGAACATGATTTGGAAGATAAAACAGATCCTCAAACAGGGAAGCCATTAAGACTGATTGGAACGAATGAAAGAAAAGAACTTGTCCATCATAAAGAATATTATGAAATCATAAAACATATTCAATATGTTTACAGCGGGGAGTATGATGAAGAAATTGAAACAACACCAATGTACAAAGGTGATATGCCTAAAGCAGTCATACCTAAAAGTTTTGCTTCACCATCATTGCTCGCATCGATACTTGATAAAAAATACAATCTTTCTTTGCCATTATACAGATAGGAAAAGGCACTTGAACGCATAGGGATTACATTATCGAGGCAGACAATGTCCAACTGGATCATGAAACTCTATGATCTTTACTTTCAAGAATTTGTTGAGTACATGCATGATCAGCTTTTAAAATGTGAATATATCAATGCAGATGAAACAAAGCTGGAAGTATTAGAACTCAAAAAGAGTGAAGGAAAACAGGACTGTTAGATGTGGGTGTATAAAACAGGAAGAAGCGAAGAAAAGAAGATGGTGCTCTATCAGTTTGAAAACGACAGAAAATATGATAGAGCCAGCGATTATCTTGAAGGCTTTAATGGAGTAATTCAAAGTGATGGCTACCAGGCCTATGCAAATATAAAAGATATAAAAAAACATGGGATGTTTTGCTCATATTAGAAGAAACTGGTAGAAGTAATGGATGTTGCGCCACATACACCAAAGAAATCACATTTGGATACGGCAATGACATATGCCATCAATAATGAAAAATATTTAAGATATTATATAGAAGATGGGCGAGTTGAAATAAGCAATAATTCAGCAGAAAGATGTTGTAAGAGCTTTGTCATTGGCAGAAAAAATTTTCTGTTTTCAAACAGCATCAATGGAGTCAAAGCAAGTGGAGCGGCGTACAGCATAATTGAAAGTGCAAAAATAAATGGTCTAAAACCATATGAGTATATAGAATACATACTAACAAGAATGACAGGAAATAAGCTGACAACAGATTTACTTGAAAAAATCATGCCATGGTCAGAAGAATTACCAAAAAATCTATACAAAAACAAAAAGGCATAGAAATATGTTCTTTTTGTGCAACAATAAAACAAACAGGACATTTTCTTCATTATGAAGGCTTACTGCTTGTTTTTTATTCTATGCTTATAAATTGATGCTTACTATTCAATACATGTATATAAAACCAATCAATGATCATAAATAGAAAAGGAATTCCTACCCATATCATAGTTTCTATAAAATGATATCTTTTTGCATTCATCCTCATCACCTCTTAACAAAATATTACTCTTTTTTATGTTAAGAAAATATCCATTAAATGTAAAAAAAGAACTTCTTTCGAAGTCCTTATGCTCTTGAATTCATTGTATTTTGTTTTAAAGAATTTACATATTCCATTTGATTGTTTAGTATTTTCTCTTAATTCTTTTTCCATTCCTTCTAATGTCATATGTTGTACTTCTTTAGTTTCTGCTTTTTTTCCACATACTTTTTCTAATGCTTCTCTAGCATCATGTTGTAATGTGTTTCTCATTTGCTTTCTTTGTTCTAATTTCATTTCTGAAGTTTTGATTTCTCCCGCTACTGATTGAAAGATTTCTTCTTTTGTTAATTCTTCTCTTCCTTCATTTCCATGTTTTACATCATTACTATCTTTAAAATACTTCTTAAAGATTCTTTTGCTTCTGCGTTAATTTCATTGATACTCATAATATTCATCCTCTCTTTCCTAAGACACTTGTAACATAATCTTTTTTAATTTTTCAGAAAAGAGAAATGTATACAATTTTAATTTCATTAACAAAATATATAAAATGTAAGAGCTTTATTTGTTAATGAGATTTACAATAGCCAAAAGAAATTCTTGAAGCAATAAAGCAAATAAACGCTAAAAATAAATAAACATAAAGCATAGCCTGCTTGGAAAAAACTCATTGCCCTGGCAAGTCCTGAAAAAAGATTTTCAATCAAAAAAACAATGCCATTATTGAAAATAATTCTAAATAAAGAAACACATCCTGAAGATAAAGCTGGTATAAGCATAATCATTTTATGTTTATTTTTATAATCTTCCAATAATCCTACCGATAAACGTAAAACCGTTTGTGATATCCCATAAGTTCCTATAATAATTCCAATAAATGACTCCCCTTCGCTACATTGATGTTATGTTACATCAATATCATTCACTACTATGAGATTGTCTGACTCCTCATGATGTACCTATCACTTCGAATTACACTTATAGATAAGTACCTTGATATACACCAAGTAGTCATAAGGTCTGACAGGGTCATCGCTATTTCCTTAATATCATGCCAACAGACTTCACAATAGAAGGCCTATGTTATCGTCTAGTTCATTGATAACACAGTAAATAGACTTCCACATTTATCGCAATGTCGTCACACATTCTACTGTCGCACCTTCAGTTCACACTTCGTTTCGACCTAATATTTCATCTACATTTCTCTCGAATACTGCATCTCCTTCACACACCGCCTTACGTTGATGCATTAGATTAGACTTCTCGAATAGCACTAGCGCGCACGAGGTAGGACTTTCACCTACAGGATTTTACATTCCATGAAGCATTTCAAGTTAATAGAGCCCTATTTTGAATAAGCATTTATAAGTAGAAAATGTCATGCCCCTGTTGACATAACATATAAGCGACTGCCTGTCGCACGAAAAGACAACCCATTTAATTAGGTTGTCTTTCAGTGCGAGATTTTCTCAATCATCCTATTAATTTTGAGATTTAATTAAAGATTCATATACAGTTCCTTTACTGTCTTCTAAGGCTCTATTTTTATATTCCTTGCTTTTTGATTCATTACCCATATTTTTGTAGATAACTGATAATAAGAATTCGAGATAGGGAGTATCTGCATTGTTTTTAGTATATTCTACATCTTCTAGATCAGATTTTAATTCATCATAATACTTAATTCCACCACTAATTAAAGTATCATTGACCATATCCATCTGTCTATATAGGGCATGATCATTTGTAGTGCTAACCATTTCCAACAAACGATCAATCATAGATGCATTCTTCTTATCTACATATATATAGAATACTGATTTTGCGAGAGCAGACTTCTGCTTAGAATTCATAGGAACATGGTCCATTATATTGTTTACTTGAGTATCTATTTGTTTGTTATCATTTACTTTTAGATAAGCATTTAAAAGTAAATATTCCTATTAAATAGAGGAATACATATCTTAGCTAGTTGAGTTGCTATTTAAGTCTTTTATTGCCTTAATATCATTTTTTTGGAGTAATGTAAGATATATTTTTAGAAATTTCTTTCTAATGATCACTGGAATAATTCCAATAACAGCAATCACTATAACAGCAACTAACATAGCATTCATACTTTTATGCCCCTTTCTCAATCAACTTTATAATATCATTTAATTCATCAATAATTATATCTGCCTGGCTTTGATCCAAGCCAAACTTATCATCTTTTAAAGCCAATACCTTAATACCGGCTCTATTTGCAGCTAATATTCCTTTAGGTGAATCCTCAATAATAATAGCTTCATCTTTATTCACATTCAATTCTTTGATTGTATGTAAATATATTTCTGGATTGGGTTTACTTTCTTTGAATTGTTCACCACTTACTATAAGTGTGAAATACTTTCTTAAATCAGCTTGAGCTAATGCAGTATTAATAGCATTTAAACTTGAAGAGGACGCTAACGCAATTTTATAATGTTCACTTAAGCTTTCTAAAACAGAATAGATCTGTGTCTAACGACTGCTTATAATCACAATCAAATGAACGAAAATATTCTTGAAGCATATTTTTAAATGTAATGAAATCTGTTTTGTTGTTCCACATTGTGTATGCTTGTTCATAATATAATTTACTATCAATACCAATAAGAGGAATGCAATCACTTACTTGTATTTCTATATCATGCTGTTTAAAAAATCTTATCAAATCATTTATATACATGGTTTCACTATCAAAGATCACACCATCCATATCAAAAATAATCGCTTTAATCGTCTCCATCATAATTCACAAAATTCTCCGTTTTTGCAGCTGCGATAGCCTTAAATTCTTTTAATAATGGGTGTTGATAAATAGAGTGTAAGTCATTTGAAACAATAAAGCTTAATAATTGTACAAATGGTAGATATACAAGTGGACTTAATTCACTTGATACCGTATCACTCAAACTTAAAACATGATCATCACTCGATAATTGAGGGTTGTTTGAAATCAAATAAGCTCGATTTGTGACTTTTCGTGTAGCCTTATATACTTGTTCTACTCGTCGACTTGCACCATCGTTTCCATCAAAGAAAATCACATTGTATTGTGGCGTTAATTGAAGGTTTGGTCCATGGATATACTCTTCAATTTCATAGCAGCAACTTGGAATATGAATGGTTTCACCCATTTTTAATGCACTTTCAAGTGCTGTTCCATAATTAGCACCCGCTCCACAACTGTAAACCCAGGACATAGATGAGAAATTCTTATAATGTTGCTGAATAAAGTTTGTAGCCTGATCAATCATTTCTTCATTTAAATCAGCTGCTTTCTTTAATTCATCCAAATACTCAGTCTTTCCAGAATACGCAATTGCGAATAAATCTAAGAATAACGCAAGTGAAGAAACACCTTTTGTGACATAGCCAACTAATTCTTCTCCAACACCATATTCAATCACAACATCCGCAACATCTTTTACATCGCTGTTTTTATTTCCTGTTAAACAAATAGCTCTACATTCTTTTTTCTTGGTGATTTTTAATGCTTCTATTGCATTTGTACTTAACCCACTCTGTGTAACCACTAAAACTAAGTCGTTCTCTTTAATGTCATTTTCATAATACGTAAATGTATATGGCGTAATGATTCTTACTTCTAAACCACTTACTTTTTCCACGAAACTTCTCGCACAATAACAAGCATTATGACTTGATCCAGAAGCAACAAGTAAAATACGTTTTATTTCTTTTGTTGCACTTCTTTCATCAATGGATCAACTAGTGTAGTATATTGTTCAATATTTGTTCTTAATACGTCTGGTGTTTCTTTAACATAATCAAACATTGTTAATTTATTCATAATATACCTCCAATTATTAAGGTATAAGAGGTGGAATGAATCCACCCCTTATATTTTAGTATTCTATCTTCTGTAATAACGACGGATTTCCATAGGGTGACGAGTTTCGATTTCCATATGAACATCGATTCTGTTGTTTACAGCATGCATTACATGGTGAGATAAGTGTTTACGATATTTTTCACTAATTCCTTTTAATTCGTAATCTTTAGAGTCGATGATTGTGTAGTTTTCACAAATTCTTGGAATAAAGTTAGCTACACGTTCAGATAATGGACGCTGAGCATCTTCACCAATATAGATAGTAACTGGAGTTTCTTTAGTTACGATTTCGAACATACCGTGGAAGAATTCATTTGATGTGATTGATTTAGTTTTTAACCATAACTGTTCTTCCCAATAGCACATCGCATATGAGTAAGTAGCACCCCACTGATTTCCAGCACCTACAAAGTAGTGCATTTCATCATTCCAATGTTTTTTAGCGAATTCAACAGCAAATGGTTCAGCCTTCTTTTCAACTTCTACTAAGCTTCTGCTAAGTATTTGTCAAATTCAGCATACATATCTTCGTAGTCTTCTAATTCACCATTGTTGAACATGAAACGGTCAGCAACCATGAAGAACTTTAACTGTTCGTTAACTGGGTAAGAGATCTTGTAGTCTCCTAAATCTAATAAAATAGCTTCTTTAGCATCTACAAATGAAATAACTGTAGAACCAACTTCAGCTTTGATCTTTTTGATAGCATCAACTACTTCTTTAGTATTTCCAGTTACAGAAGAGATAATAACAACTGTATCTTTAGTAATACGTTTGTTTCCTGTAGTTAAGTATTCAGCAGCATTTTCTGCCCAAGTTTCAATGGCACTCATTTCTTTCATATGTACTGTAGCTTGCATTGCACTTGCCCAAGTACCACCAACACCTAACCAGCAGATGTTTGAATATCCACGTTCGCAGATTTCATCAACGATTTCGTTGATCTGAGGGCGTAGAGCTAATGCGCCATTTACGCTATCGATTTTTTCCTGTTCATTAAATTTAATCATTTCCATTTTCTTTTCCTCCATTTATTTTAAATTTATTAACAACCTAAGATACCAAAGAATGCTCCGACCAATCCGATCACAACACAGATTAACAACAATGTAGTTGTCTTAACATTTTTCTTTTTCAATAAGTAGTAAACTAGTAATGTGAATAATAACGGCATTAAACCAGGCATGATATTATTAAATACATCATTTAATGTAGTTGCTTCATTACCAGAACCAAACTTCAATGGGAAACTGATTGATACGTTTTCAGCAGTCATACCACCAACGACCATCAATCCTAAAACACTTGCTGCATAAGTAAGTTTTGCCATTAATCCATTCTCCTGGATCTTAGCCAAGAATCCACTACCTAATTTATAACCAGCATTCATTAAATAATAACGTAATCCCTGAGCTGGAAGGTTGAAGATTAATAAGAATAAGATAGGTCCTAAGATATTTCCTTGATTTGCTAATGATAGACCCACTCCAGTAGCGATAATACGTAATGTTCCCCAGATGAATGAATCACCAATACCAGCTAAAGGTCCCATTAATGAAACTTTTACACTGTTGATACTTCTGTATCAAATTCAGGATCATTTGCGTTACTTTCTTCCATAGCAGCACTAATACCTAAGATTAATGTTGCCAATTGTGGAGTTGTATTGAAGAATTCCAAGTGACGCTTCATAGCTGCAACCTGGTCTTCTTTATTTGGATATAACTTTTTGATAACTGGTAACATACTATAGCAGTATGACATATTCATCTGTCTTTCATAATTCCAAGACCATTCCAAACCGAATGAACGCCAGAATACTTGATTTAATTCTTTTTAGTTAATTTATTAGAAGTCGTCATCTTCATCCACTCCTCCTTCTATAGCTGTTTGAACCGAATTACTACGTAACTGAGTTAATACGATAGCAATGATAGCTCCAAAGATTGCAATCGCTGTTACTGGAACCTTTAGGTATACGCTTAATGCGAATCCTAAGAAGAAGAAACATGCAACGTCTTTGTCCATAATCATCATTAATAATAAACCGAACCCAATTGCAGGTAATAAGCCCATTGTAATTTGTAAACCATTTGAAATCCATTTAGGAATGACATTTAATAAAGCCTGTACAGCAGGTCCACCAGCATAGTAACCACATGCTACGATTACACCGATAATTAAGTTAACACCGAAGAATCCACCTAATAAGTGCATTCTAGCAACTCCAGCCATATTTCCCTCAGCTGCATATTTATCTGCTTTGTGAACAAACGGAGGTAAGATGAATACCATTCCAACGTTCTTTGCGATTAATACTAGTGAAGCAACTGGTAAACCTACAGTTAATGCGGTTTCTGGTCCAGCTCCTGTTGTAATTGTGAAAGCTGTTCCTAATACAGTTCCTGAAATCATTTCAGGTGGAATACTAGCACCGATTGAGAAAGCTCCCATAAATGCTAATTCTAATGTTGCACCTAAAGTAACACCTGTTTGAACATCACCAAGTACAATACCTGTTAAAGTACCCATAACCAATGGTCTTGACAGCAAACTTGTACCGAACAAATACTCAGCATTTCCAAGCATTGCTACCAAGCCAAGTAAAATTGCTTGTAGTAACATATTTCTCCTCCTATAAAACTTTTTCTACATTTACTGGATTATCTTCTGGAACCATCTGAATTGTTACATCCACACCTGATTCACATAATCCTTTTAAAATTGTTTCTTCTGCTTGTGTAATATTCATTGCTTTAGAAATATTACGAGTTTCAGCAGTTGCCTTAGTACCACCAAGATTTAATTTTTTAATGTTGCACTCTTTACATAATCTTTCAGCATCCTTAATAGATTCAACTACAGTCAATAATTTATATTTGTCTGTAACACCACTATTGATTGCATTTACTGCATCATCCATACTTTTAATAACTAATTTCACACCACTTGGCTTTGCATCTTGATTGATGTTTTTCTTAAATCATCTTTCATAACTGCATCACACGCAATTAAGATACAATCTGCTTCAACTGCATTTTTCCAAGAAAAAGCAACTTGACCATGTAACAATCTGTGATCCACTCTTAATAATTTAATCATTTTCTTCTCCTCCTATTAGAAATCTTCATCATCTTCGCTTGTCATTCCACTCATAACAGTCATTCCATCTTTAGCTGCTTCGATCAAATCGTTCGCTTCTGCTAGTTCAATTTTCCGTTCAAGCCTTTCATTACTGCATCTAATACTAGTCCCATGTTCATTCCTGAAAAGACCAGTACATTATCTAATACTGCAAGTTTAGATAAATGCTGTGTGAACACTTCCACCTTTAATATCACACAAGATTAAGATTTGTTCTTCACACTCTTTTGCTTCTTTCAAAACTTCTTGATAAAAGTCTTCAGGATTTTCTCCAGGAAGCAAGCTATATGTTTCTATATCCTTAGCTAAATCTCCAACAATCATAGAAACTGAATCTTTCATCCCTTTAGATAATCCTCCATGTGATGCAAGTATGATTTTTGCCATATTCTCTACACTCCTTTCTTTTTCATATAAGTTCAAGCTTCATGTCAGTTTATAGATTCTTTCGCTTAATCTGTACAACTAACTTCCACTTATACCCTAGCAAGCTTCGTGCCAATTTATAGATCTTTACGCTCAATCTGTACAACTAACTTCCACTTATATTTAAGCAAGCTTCGTGCCAATTTATAGATCAATACGTTCAATCTGCACAACTAACTTCCACTTATATTCAAGCAAGCTTTGTGCCAGTTTATAGATCTTTACGCTTGATCTGTACAACTAACTTCCACTTATACCTAAGCAAAAAGTGTGCCAATTAATAGCACACTAATCATTAATAATATAGTTGTATATATATTCTATTTCTTCATCTGGAATCTCAACGTTGTAGTATGTCTTAACTTCTTTCATTGAAATATTTACTTGATCTATAAATTCTTGATGCTTTTCTTTAAAGTCTTGATCAGTAAAGTTTGAAATAGCCTGTCTTGTAACTAATCTTTCTACAAGACAGCAGATATGAACATATAATCCAAAGCATGTTCTATTTTTAAATCTCTTATGTAAGATATTCTGTAGATGGTCAATTGCTTTCGCAACATGTTCAAGTAGTTTATCCGGATTTAATATAGTTAAGTTATTCATGACATTGGATAATGTGAAATTACGTAAGATATTCTTTTCAAATATCTCCATCTGTTCTTTTTCATATACTTTCCAAAGTATATCTCTACCGCATTCTGACCTTCATTAATGATCAATTCCTGTATACCAATATACTTCATAGATTCAATGTTAGGATCAAGTGTTCCAATAACACATACAACCTCATAATCATTCATTAACTGGTCATAGACCTGTTTACGTATTAAAGCAGGATAATCATAAGTAATAATCTTTAGATTAGAATCTTCAGGTAAAGAATTGAATAAGATTTCTTTGATCTTATGCGCTGCACCTAATCCTGATGCACAAGAACAGATTACAATAGGTTCTTTGTTTTTCTTAAGTTCTACATGTGTTTTATAGATGTTTTCCTTAAGAATAGAATCAATGACTTCAGTCACTGTTTTATTGAATTTAATTCCCTGTCCTATTTCTAACGCACATTTAGTATTAATATTGTTTACTAAGCAATATCCGCATTACTTGTATCTAATCCCTGATATATTTCTTCAAGAGAACCCATATCAACTAATAAATAAAGTTTTGAGATATTACCAACATGTGCAATGTAATCATTGATCTTTCTTGTAATAGTTTGTACATCCACATCTAATGGCATATCAATCGCATCAAATATATAACTATTCAACATTCTATTGGCTGCTTCTGCAATAGAACTAGCAGTTGAATAACCATGCGCAATAATAACCGCAATTGTGAGATCTTCACCAGAATGTGCAAAATACTTAATCATACAAATACAGATAATACATTCTACAAAGTCATCAATATCCTGATTCATATTATTCTTTAAGTAATGAGAAACATCCTGTCCTATTTCATATTCACGATGGAATTCAAGTTTAAGATATTTCTTTAAGTTCTTCACTTCATCATAATTCTCATTGATCCAGTTATTTGTCAGATATGTATTCTTAGAGAATTCTGAGATATATGTAGCGAGTGCTATCAACTCATTATGTGAAGTCCTAAAGCCATAATGTTCAGTGATATTATTAAATATCTTTTCTAGATAGTTAGTAAGATAATCAATTGAACCTGCACGATTATCATTAAAGATTAATTTTTCAAAATATCTATCTACAGTCTTCTGTGCATTTATCGCAAATGAAGTATCTCTCTTTATATTAATTAATGATTGATAAAAATCTTTAATGATACCCTGATCTGATACAGGAAGAAGTGTATTAAGAGACACAAGCTTATGCTTCTTCATAATCATAGAAGAGACATCTATACTATTTCTAATACTGTCAGGTAAATCATAAGCATGAATTTCTAACGTATCTGAATTACTTTTATATAATGCACTCACACAGCTTGCCTGAATCGTATTAGTCAGTTCACCAATATTACCTACAAATGTATGATTCAGTAACAACTCATAGACATTAGATGAAATAAGAATTGTTTTGTTGATACGCTTCTCTTCATTCTTTAAGAAGTTTATACATGAGTTCTAGCTTTTCATTTTCTCCTCTTTGGGCAAGAGATGGAATTGTAAGAATAACAGGAATACGTCTAAGGAATGTTTTTAATAATGCTTTTTGTGGTATTTCTGTTGTTGCAAATATAATTCTACATTTTGATTTATACCACTTATTATTATCACCTACTAAGTGATAGATTCCCTGGTCCATATAAAGGAATAGTTTTTCTTGGCATTCCGCATTTAAACAATGCACTTCATCTAGGAATAATACACCACCATCCGCAAAATGTAATAAACCTAAGTTATCACTATCTGCACCTGTAAATGCGCCCTTCTTATAGCCAAATAGGTTTGCTGTGAGTAGTTCTGGGTTATTGGCATACTCTGAACAGTTCACCTGTACAAAATTCTTAGATGCATCAATTAAGCCTGTATCTACACAATATTCATACGTAAGTTTAGCCATAAATGATTTACCAGTACCAGTTGGTCCATAAAACAACATTGGTAATCCAACTGGTGGATATGCTACTGTTGCCTTAATCTTCTCAACAATCTGATACATACTTTCATTAGACCCAATAAGCTTTTCAAAGTTCTGTAACTCTGTCTGATTATTTAATTCAGCTTCCAATTCATCCAATGATTTGTATTCATCTGATGAAAGTTTCTTCTTATATTTACTTTCAAGAGAAGCTCTTGAAAGATATAAGATAGGACTTGCTTTAATTTTAATAAGTTTTTTCTCATTAAAAAGTTCATTTAATAATCTTATCACTTGATTTCTACCTAGTTTTAATTCTTTTGATAATTGGGTGGATTGACATTCATCATATGAATTTTGATCCATTTTTCCATTAATCAACAACATTATTTTTTCTTCCAATGAAATCACCTCATTATTCATCATAAAACAAATAAAACTTGTACGCAACAATAGTTATTCGGTATACTATTCAAGTAAATATCTAAACATTAATTGGCACGAATTTGCTATATATTGATGAGAGGTGATGGACATGAAACAGAAAATGCAATATATTCAAAACATTGAAACAAACTTTAAAAATTGAATCAAAAACTATTAAAATCCTTAGATTTCTTGACTGACAACATTGATGATATCAACAAAGTAATACAGGATATACTAGAAACGAATCCTTTTTTTAGAATTAAAATCATCAAAGAATTATGATAATCAGCAGTTTATTGAAAGTATTTCTAATAAACGTTCTTTAAAAGATGATCTCTATTATCAGTTATATGCCTATACACATCCTTATAATGAAGATGTAATGACATATCTGATTGAATCATTGGATGATAGTGGATTCTTATCTTATCCTCTTATCAATATATGAGTGATCTTCATATCGATCAAGATATGCTTGATGCACATTTAGATATATTTACGTTCATTTGAACCTAAT
>ENA-OQIM01000517-OQIM01000517.1-human-gut-metagenome-genome-assembly--contig:-NODE-517-length-14566-cov-2.661472_pt1 | contig 14566 bp, 18 predicted proteins | sample MGYA00242579_ERZ504744 | MGnify/ENA primary metagenome ERZ504744 (study PRJEB26092, sample SAMD00036441) | human gut metagenome | host: Homo sapiens | study: EMG produced TPA metagenomics assembly of...
CGCCCTCGATGACGTCGCCGTCGCGGGAATCTGCTCTCCGGCGCGTACGATCACCAGGTCGCCGCGCGTGAGCTCGGTGCCGGGAACGACGATGAAGTGCTCCTTGCCTCAACGGACTCGATGCGATGGGCTCGACATCCTTCTTGGCCGCACGCAGGGAATCGGCCTGGGCCTTACCGCGGCCCTCGGCAAGCGCCTCGGCGAAGTTCGAGAACAGGTCGGTGAGCCACAGGATGACCGCGATGGCGACCACATAGTAGGTGGGCACACCCGCGTCCTGCACACCGAAAATGGAAGCGACGGCCAGGACGGAGGTCATGACGGCGGAAAGCCACACCAGGAACATGACCGGGTTTTGAATCTGGACGCGAGGATCCAGCTTGGCAAACGAGTCGCGGACCGCGCGGCCCATCATGTCTTTTTGCATAGCCATAAATCTGCGCCCTCCTTTACGCAATCATCTGAAAGAACTCGGCAACGGGGCCAAGCGCCAGGGCCGGGAAGAAGCTCAGGGCACCGATCAGCAGAACGATGAACACGAGCAGGAATACGAACATGCCGTTGGTGGTAGACAGGGTACCGGCGCTCTCGGCGACCTTACCCTTCTTGGCCAGCGAGCCAGCGATAGCCAGCGTACCGATGATGGGCATGAAGCGGGCGAACAGCATCTCGAGGCCGAGCATGACGTTGATCCAGGGAATGTTGCAGTTCATGCCTGCAAACGCCGAGCCGTTGTTGCCGCCGCATGAGGTGAAGGCATACAGCACCTCGGAGAAGCCGTGCGCGCCACCATTGTTGAGCTGGTCGGCAAGACCGGGCACCATGCAGGCGATGGCCGAGCACACCAGAATGGCAAACGGAGTTGCCAGGCACAGGACAACTGCCCAGCGCATCTCGCCCGGCTCGATCTTCTTGCCCAGGAACTCGGGCGTGCGGCCGACCATAAGGCCGGCGATGAACACTGTGAGGATGGCGAAGCGATCATGCCGTACAGGCCGCAGCCCACGCCGCCGAAGACGACCTCGCCCAGAGCCATCTGCAGCATCTGGACAAAACCGCCCAGCGGGGTGTAGGAGTCGTGCATGGAGTTAACCGAGCCGTTGGAAGCGGCGGTGGTGTAAGCCGACCACGTGGAGGAGGTGGCGATACCGAAGCGGCTCTCCTTGCCCTCCATGTTGCCGCCGGCCTGGCCGTCGGTCATCTCGATGTTGACCGCGCCGCCATCGGCCAGCTGCGGCGTACCCATATGCTCGTTGACGGCGATGATGCCGGTGAAGATCACCAGCAGGATGAACATGGCGGCAAAGATGGCCTTGCCCTGCTTGGTGTTCTTGACGCCGATACCGAAGGTGAAGCAGCAGGCAGCCGGGATCAGCAGCAGGCTGGTCATCTCGATGATGTTGGTGAAAGCACTGGGGTTCTCATACGGATGGGCGGAGTTCACGCCGAAGAAGCCGCCGCCGTTGGTACCGGACTGCTTGATGGCGACCTGGGGAGCCGCAGCACCCTGGGGCAGAAACTGCTCGGTGACCACGCGCGCGCCCTCGACAACCTTGCCGTCGACCTTGACCGTATCGCCCTCGATCTGGGCGCCGTCGATGACGCTCCAGCCGCCGTCTGCATTAGGCTGGACAGCGACGGGCTCTACGAGCTCAGCCTTCTGAGCCGGCTGGAAGTTGGAGATGACGCCACCGGCAGCCAGGCAGATGCCGAACACGAGGTTCAGCGGGATGAGCACATACAGGACGGTGCGGGTGAGGTCGACCCAGAAGGAACCCAGACCCTGCTCCTTGACCTGACGGAAACCGCGGATGAGCGCGAACATGACCGCAATACCGGTGCCGGCGGACAAGAAGTTCTGCACGGTGAGGCCCATGAACTGCACAAGGTAGGACAGGGTGGTCTCACCGGAATAGGATTGCCAATTGGTGTTGGTTATGAAGGAAGCGGCCGTATTGAACGACAGGTCCCATGACACACCCGGCAGGTGGCTGGGGATTGCCTGGCAAGAAGGACTGAAGCGCCTGGAGTGCCACAAGGGCCACGAGGCCGATCCCCGAAAAGACCAGCACGCTCGCCAGATAGCGCCTACACCCCATCTGCCCTGCCGCGTCGATGCGAAGCAGACGATAGACGCCACGCTCCACAGGAGCAATCACAGGCGACAGGAACGTATGCTCGCCATCCATGATATGGGCCATGAACCGACCGAGCGGAACGGCCAGGACGACGAGCACGGCAAAGTACAAGATGTACTGAATCGCAGCGTCCATAGTTTACGAATCACTCCTCATCAGAATGTAGATGTAATAGATAAGGAGTCCAATGCAGACGACTCCGATAATGGGAATGAGGATGTCCATTACCGCCCCTTTCACGCGCGGTCCGATGTCTCGGACGCCTGCTCTCGCAAGCGCCTGGGGACAGTAAACGCTTCTAGGGATTAAAGAGGCGTGAGGGCCGGGGCTCACGACCTTAAGATGCCGTAAAGATGCAGGTAGAAAGCACTATTGCGGCTGCAGTGCGCCTATACTCGACCTCGCGAGCATACAGTGGCGTCCTCACCGCGTATGCACGCATGGACAACGTTTCAGAAAGGCTACGCTATGCAGCGCGACGCATCGGACACTCGCGTCAATCCAGACTCATCCTCAAGGCAATTGAGAAAGACGAGGTCGCCGATGACGCTCGAACCAGCCGGGGACACCTCAAGATTTTCTTTGGCTACGCTGCTGGTGCAGGCAAAACCTATGCGATGCTTCAAGCCGCCCACGCCGCCAAGCGGCGAGGTGTCGACGTCGTCGCGGGATACATCGAGCCGCACGAACGTCCGGCAACTGCCCATCTTGCACAAGGGCTTGAGAACGTGCCTGTAAACTCATCGAGCACAACGGCATTGCGCTCAGCGAGTTCGATCTAGATGCGGCTATCGAACGCGCCCCTCAGCTCATCCTTGTCGACGAGCTCGCCCATACGAATGCGCCGGGGTCTCGCCACGACAAACGCTATCAAGACGTCGAGGAACTTCTACATGCAGGCATCGACGTCTATACGACCGTGAACGTTCAGCATATCGAGAGCCTAAACGACATTGTTGCATCCATCACCGGCGTTGTCGTGAGCGAACGAATCCCCGACCGCATCTTCGATGATGCCGACCAGGTCGAGCTCGTTGACATAGAGCCCGAAGACCTACTTGAGCGCCTTCGCGCCGGCCTCGTCTACCGTCCCGCACAAGCCGAGCGAGCGCAACAGCATTTTTTTACCGTCGAGAACTTCACCGCACTCCGAGAAATCGCGCTGCGCCGCTGCGCCGATCGCACCGGCCACCTCACAGACGCCGCACGCGTGCTGGGAAACCGTGACTACTACACCAGGGAGCGTATCTTAGTCTGTGTCTCCCCGGCGCCGACCAATCCCCGTATCGTCCGTGCCGCCGCACGCATGGCGAAAGCATTTCGCAGCGAGCTCGTCGCCCTGTTCGTAGAGAGCCCGCGCACGCAAGCCATGAGCGATGATGAGCGCGCCAAGCTTGCAGCCAATATCGCCCTAGCCGAGCAGCTCGGAGCACATATGGAAACCGTCTATGGCGACGACGTCGCGTTTCAGATCTCCGAGTTCGCACGCCTGTCGGGTATTTCGAAGATCGTCATGGGGCGCACGGGCGAGCGTAGCAGCGTCCGTCAGGCCCTCTTCGGCCGCAAATCTCTCGTAGAGCAGCTCATAGCATTCGCCCCGAACCTCGACATTTACATCATTCCAGACCAGTCGACTCCGCCCTCCCGGCCCAAAGGACACCGCCGTGCGCTCGCCCTGCAGCCGCCCAGCAGCCGAGACGTGCTTCGCACGCTGACCCTCTCTCTTGTCGCCACGGCGATCGGCATGGCTTTCCGCCATCTGGGATTTGCCGATTCCAGCATCATATCCCTCTATATCCTCACGGCCCTGCTGACCGCCGTCACCACGACGGGGCGTATCTGCACGATCGTATCGAGCGTGCTCTCTGTAGTGCTTTACAACTTCTGCTTCGTCACGCCTCTGTTTTCGCTCGCCAGCTACGACCGAAGCTATCTGGTCACGTTCGGCATCATGTTCGCTACCGCTATGGTCGCCGGCGAGTTAACTGCGCGCATTGCCGACAACGCCCGCACCTCCGCCGAAAACGCATTCAAAACGCGCGTACTCCTCGAAACGAACCAGCTCTTGCAGCAAGCCCATAGCGCGGAGGAGTGCGCCCGCGTCGCCATGAACCAACTTGTCAAACTGCTAAAACTCGACGTGGTCTTCTACACCGCCGAACACGGCACGCTCGGCAAGACGCTCTATGAGTCCGCTGGCACCGAAAACCGATCCGCATCGCTGCTCACCGACTACGAGCGCGCCGTTGCAACCTGGACCTACACCAACAACAAGCGCGCAGGCGCAAGCACGCGGACCCTGCCTGAGGCGCGCTGTCTCTACCTCGCGGTTCGCACCGGCGACAAGGTATTCGGTGTCATCGGCATCGACCTGGAGGGGCGCGAGATCGAAGCCTTCGAGCATTCGATCGTCCTGTCTATCGTAGGCGAATGCGCTTGGCGCTCGAAAGCGACCGGGCGGCGCAAGAGCGCGAAGAGGCTGCGGTCTTGGCGAAAAACGAGCAGCTGCGCGCCAACCTTTTGCGCTCCATCGGCCACGATTTGAGGACACCTCTCACGGCTATATCCGGATCTGCGGCAATCCTTCGGAAGAGCGACGAGAAGCTCAGCCTCGAACAACGCTGCGATCTTGCCGATGCCATCTACGACGACTCCCTCTGGCTTATCGATACCGTGGAGAACCTCCTCGCCATCACACGCGTCGAGGACGGCACCATTCGCCTCAACTTCACATCCGAGCTCATCGACGAGGTCATCGAGGCCGCCCTCAGCCATGTCGCCCAAGCATCGCATGGACGCGCCGTCACCATCGAGCACACTGACGACATCCTGCTGGTACGCATCGACGTCCATCTCATCATGCAGGTGCTTACGAATCTCATCATGAACGCCTTCAAATACACGCCCGAGGACTCGACTGTCACCATCAGTGCACGTCGCGAGGGTGCGTTCGTCGTGGTGGACGTCGCAGACGATGGGCCGGGTGTGGCAGACTGCGACAAGCCTCATATCTTTGAGCGCTTCTTCACCTCAAGCAATACGCGGCCCGTGGATTCGCGTCGAAGCATCGGCCTTGGGCTGTCGCTCTGCCGCTCTATCGTGGAGGCGCATGGCGGCGTCATCGAAGTTCGCGACAACCACCCCCATGGGCCGTCTTCCGTTTTACCCTACCCGCCGAGGAGATCGAGATTCATGAATAATGCCGCTAAGCACGCATCCTCCTGGTCGAAGATGACCCGACCGTTCAAAACCTCGTTTCGACCGCGCTTGACCTCCACGACTATGTCGTGAGCAAGGTTTGTAACGGCCAGGCCGCCGTCATGGATGCGGTGTCGCACGGCCCCAGCCTCATCATGCTCGACCTCGGCCTTCCCGACATTGACGGTATCGAGGTCATCACGAAGATCCGAAGCTGGTCGGCAGTCCCCATTATCGTCATTTCGGCGCGCACCGAAGATTCCGACAAGATTGCAGCACTTGACGCAGGGGCAGACGACTACCTCACCAAGCCCTTTTCTGTGGATGAGTTGCTCGCGCGCGTCCGTGCGAATTTGAGGCGCTCCTCGATGGCGTCGAGCGAGTCGACAGAAGCGAGCACGTTCGACAACGGTCCGCTGCATATCGACTACGCCGCGGGATACGCGACGAAAGACGGACGCGAGCTCTCGCTCACCCCAACCGAGTACAAATTGCTCGTCCTTCTGGCGAAAAACGTCGACAAGGTGCTCACCCACACCTTCATCACCCGCGAGATATGGGGCACGAGCTGGGGCAGCGATCTGGCGAGCCTGCGCGTGTTCATGCGCACCCTGCGCAAGAAGATCGAGACAGACCCCTCTCACCCCAAAATGATTCAGACGCACATGGGTGTCGGGTACCGCATGCAGCGTCTCTAGCCCACCCCACAAAAAGTTGCGGTGGAATACGGAGTAGATAAGGCCTTTGACAGCAAAAACAGTCCGTATTTCACCGCAACTGATTTAACGATACCCCAAAATGGGTCTTCAACTCGCCGCGCTCGCCCCCAAATGTGCAAAGCGCCCCGCGAACGGATGCTGCAGGGCGCTTGGGTGCCTGGATGTCCGGGCCTTATTTGATCCCACGGCCCAAGTCTTCGGCGATTTTGTCCACGCCCTTAAGTGCGGCGCAGGCCTTTTTGTTGGAACAATGTCCCGTGCAAACGCCACCCTGGGCGCAGTCGGCGCAGGTTCCCTTGCGGTAGATGCGTACGCACACGGCGACAAACGCAATACCGATAACAGCCAGTACAACAATATCGATAGGTGCCATAGCAAGCCTCCTCTAGTTAGCCACCTCTTACTTTACCCCATTCTCCACCTACCAAAAGGGACAGGTTTATTTTGGTCGGTTTTATCTGCGGAAACGCCACATCTCCCCACCAAAAAGCCGAGTGTCGCTGGGACACCCGGGCTCGTGGAAAGGGGCTGATCCTTATTCGGACTTAAGCGGAAACTGCGGCGGAAGCGGTGTTGGTCTCGTCCTCGTCGGTCCAAGCATGCTTGGGCATGGGACGGAAGATCTGGAAGAGCATCGCAACAAGCAGCACAATGGCCACAATCGTCCAGATACCAAACTGTCCAAGGACCAGCAGGTTGTAGAACTGGTTGATGAACAGACCGATGACCCAAGCGAAGGCACACTCGTAGCCGATGGCAATCGCGGTCCACTTGCCGGAGTCCATCTGGTTGCGGATAGTTCCCATGGCGGCAAAGCACGGGGCGCACAGCAGGTTGAAGGCACCAAAGGCAACGCAAGCGCCCATAGTCGGGAACATGCCGGCAAACGCGGTCCACAGGCTCGGGTCGGTCTCGGCGGCGTCGGCAACCGACAGCAGCGAGCCGGCGGTGGCGACGACGTTCTCCTTGGCGACAAGGCCAGAGACAGTCAGCGCAGTTGCCTGCCAGGTGCTAAAGCCGAGCGGGGCGAAGATCCAGGCGACCAGGTTGCCCAGCATGCAAGCACGGAGTAGTCCATGAACTCCTCGGGGATGCCGTCCATCGCGGGCAGGAAGCCAAAGGAACCGTTATAGCTACCAAAGTTGGAGAGGAACCAAACAACGACGGTAGACGCGAAGATGACCGTGCCAGCCTTCTTGATAAAGGCCCAGCAGCGCTCCCACACATGCAGCGCCCAAGAGCGAATCGCCGGGAAGTGGTAGGCAGGCAGCTCCATAACGAACGGCGTGGGACGGCCGGCAAAGATCTTGGTCTTCTTGAGCATGAGCCCGAGGCGATGACGCAAAGACGCCCAGGAAGTAGAAGAGCGGGCTGATCCACGCAGCGGTAGTGGAAGAATCGCCGATGATGGAACCCATGAGCAGGGCGATGATCGGCAGCTTGGCGCCGCAGGGGATGAACGTGGTGGTCATGACCGTCATGCGGCGGTCCTTCTCGTTCTCGATGGTCTTGGTGGCCATGACGCCGGGGACGCCGCAGCCCGAGGACACGAGCATGGGGATAAAGGACTTACCGGACAGGCCAAAGCGGCGGAACACGCGGTCCATGATAAAGGCGACGCGGGCCATGTACCGCAGTCCTCCAGGAAGGACAGCATCACAAAGAGCAGGAACATCTGCGGGACGAAGCCGAAGATGGCGCCCAGGCCGCCGACGATGCGTCGCAGACAGCGAATCGACCAAGCCACCGTCCTCGGTGCCGCCCGCCACGAGGGCGTCGTGCACCACGGTAGTGATACCCGGGACATAGGGGCCGTACTGTGCCGGGTCGATCGAATCGGCAGCGTCCTCGCCCACGGCCTCGACGGCCGCATCGTAGGCGTCGCGGCCCTGACCGAGCACGTACCAACCGTCGGTGCCGAAGAGCTGGTCGTTGGTGAAGTCGGTCACCGTACCGCCCAGGGTGGAAACGGCGATGTAGTACACGCAGAACATGATGACCACAAAGATCGGCAGGCCCAGGATACGGTTGGTAACCACACGGTCGATCTTCTCGGAAGTGCTCATCTTGGCAGGAGCCTTGGTGAGGCACTCGTCGATGATGTGCGCGATCACGCCATAACGCTCACCGGTGATGATGGACTCGGCATCGTCGTCGCAATCCTGCTCGCACTGGGCGACCAGCTGCTCGACGCGAGCGGCCTTCTCCTTGGTGAGGTTGATGAGCTTGCAGGCGTCCGCATCGCGCTCAAACAGCTTGACGGCGTAGTAGCGACGCTTGTTGGCGGGAACGCTCGCCGGCAGGTTGTTCTCGATGTGGTCCAGAACGTCCTCGATAGAGGAATCGAACTTGTGCTCCGGCACCTGGCCCTTGGAAGCAGCGGACTTCTTGACCTGCTCAAAGAGCTCGGTAATGCCCTTGTTCTTAAGGGCCGAGATCATCATGACCGGGCAGCCGAGCTTCTTGGAAAGCTTGTCCGTGTCAATCTTGTCGCCGTTTTTCTCCACGAGGTCGGCCATGTTGAGGGCCACGACCACGGGCAGACCGGTCTCAATGACCTGAAGCGCCAGGTACAGGTTGCGCTCCAGGTTGGTGGCGTCGACGACCTGGACGACCACATCGGGCTCGCCGCTCATGAGGTAGTCGCGCGAGCACTGCTCCTCGGGGCTGTAGGGGGAAAGCGAGTAGATGCCGGGGAGGTCCGTAATCGTGACGCTCTTGTCACTCAGGAGCTTGGCTTCCTTTTTCTCAACCGTGACGCCGGGCCAGTTGCCAACGTAGCCGTTGCGCCGGTGATCAGGTTGAAAAGCGTGGTCTTGCCGCAGTTGGGGTTACCCGCCAGCGCGACATGGATCTGAGAATCCGCCATTCAATCCTTCTTCCTTGTGTGCCCGCGCTGTCATCTCCGAGCGGGCTGGATATTGTGCTTCAACGTTGCATTGCTAAGTTAGAAAAACCTAACTTTACCTGCAAGAATACATGCCGCTGGCCCTTACTGGACCTCGACGACGGCAGCCTCCTCCTTGCGGATGGAAAGCTCGTAGCCGCGCACGTTGATCTCGACCGGATCGCCGAGCGGTGCAACCTTTACGACCTTAAACGACGTGCCTTGATGAGCCCCAGGTCCATAAGGTGGCGGCGAAGTGCGCCCTCACCGTGAAGCTTGACGATGGTGGAGCTCTCGCCCACCTTAACGTCACCCAACGTCTTCATATTCTTTTCCCCCTTTCAGTTTTTGCGGAATGTTGCGAACTAACCGACGGTCATGATGTGCATGGCGACCTTGGAATCGATGCCAAAGCGTGCGCCCAGCACGGTGACGATGATATTGGCGCCACTCGAGCTCACCACGTGAATCTCGTTGCCCTCGACAAAGCCGAGGTCCTTGAGGTGGTGCTTCATGTCCTCATTGCCCTTTACGCGAGACACGCGCACGGTTTCGCCCGCCTTTACCATCGAAAGCGGCATAGCCGGCATCTGCGGTCCGCAAGACATGAGTGAGCTCCTAACGTCGATTCGTCCTCAACATCGACGCAGTAAAAGTTAACCACGTCTATGTTCGCTATAGTAAACTAGCACGTGGTTAACTTTTTGGAAAGGGTTCCTATTCAGTTTTCGAAAAAGTTTCCCATATGAAACAGATGTGACAAGGGGACAGCCCCTTTGTCACATTGTTGCGTTTAGAGGGAGAGGTTTCTGATCGACGTGACACACGAGGCCTCGTCTACGCCCGAAACGCGAAAGACGATGTCCTCGCCGCACTCGCCGTAAAGCGCCATGAGCCCATCACATCGCGGCCGTCGGTATGGCGGTCGCCGATGCTAACCGACACGTCGCTGCGATGCTTGGCAATGATGTCGTAGAGCAGCGCGACCGGGCGGGCATGCAGTCCCAACGGATCTTTAATCGTCTTCGTAAACTCGACCATGTCCCTCCCGCGGCATCGCACATTCGGCCGGCAAACCCAGCCACGTGGTAGTTATTGTAGCGTTAGATGCTTGTCGGGACCCGCTAGAAAGCTCATCTCACTCTGGGCGCGAATTCTGGGACGCAGTTTCCGCGACGCCCAGTCAACCTATGCCCTCGCAACGCCCGCGCATAAAAAACGAGGGAAGGCACACGTCCTTCCCTCGTTGCAAGCAATAGGTAGCTGCTCGCCTACATCAGGCGCAGGCTGACGTCCTTGAGCTGGGCGCCGCTAACGGTACTCGGGGCGCCCGACATGAGGTCGGAGCCGCTGGCCGTCTTGGGGAACGCCATGACGTCGCGAATGGAGTCGGAGCCGGTGAGCAGCATGCACACGCGGTCCAGGCCCAGGGCGAAACCGCCCATCGGGGGCGCGCCAAACTTGAGCGCCTCCATGAGGAAGCCAAACTGCGACTCGGCACGCTCCTCGGTAAAGCCAGGAGCTTGAGCATGGACATTTGCATCTCGGCGTTGTGAATACGCATACCGCCGCCACCGGCCTCAAAGCCGTCCATGACAAAGTCGTAGGTGCACGAACCGGCTGCCAGCGGGTCGGCCTCGATCTTGGCGATGTCGGTCTCGGTCGGCAGGGTAAAGGGCTGATGCTCGGCTGCATAGGCCTTGCGATCCTCGTCCCAATGGAACAGCGGGAAGTTGACGACCCACAGGAAGTCGTGGCCCTCGCGCTTGATCTCGAGCGCGTTGGCCATGTGGGAGCGCATGCCGCCCAGGATCTCGTCGGAAAGCAGGCGCGGGCCGGCGGCGAACATCACAAGGTCGCCGGGCTCGACGTCCATGCGCTCGCGCAGAGCGGCCATCTCCTCGTCCGAGAAGAACTTGACGATGGGGCTGTTGATGGAGCCGTCCTCGCGGAAGGCGATCCATGCCAGGCCCTTGGCGCCAACGTGGAGGCCACGCCGGCGAGCTATCGATCTTGGCACGTGCCAGGCACCGGCGCCTTAGCGTTGATGGCCTTGACGACAGAGCCTCCTCATTTGCGGCGGTCGCAAGACCTTGAACTTGGAGTTGGCAAAGATGTCGGTCAGGTCGACCAGGTGCACGCCATAGCGGGTATCGGGCTTGTCGGAGCCATAGGTGTCCATGGCCTCCCAGTAGTCCATGCGACGCAGCGGCGTGGGCATCTCGACGCCCATGCGACCGAAGGCATCGGCAAGAACCTCTTCGAGCGCGCTCATGACATCGTTCTGGTCCACGAAGGACATCTCGATATCGACCTGGGTGAACTCGGGCTGACGGTCGGCACGCAGGTCCTCGTCGCGGAAGCACTTGGCAACCTGGTAGTAGCGCTCGACGCCACCGACCATGAGCAGCTGCTTCAGAAGCTGCGGGGACTGCGGCAGGGCGTAGAAGTTGCCCGGCTGGATGCGGCTGGGAACGATGAAGTCGCGGGCGCCCTCGGGCGTGGACTTGAACAGGGAGGGCGTCTCGACCTCCATGAACTCACGGTTGTGCAGTGCCTCGCGAATGGCAAAGGTAAAGTCGGAGCGCAGCTTGAGGTTGGCCATCATCTCGGGACGGCGGAGGTCCAGATAGCGATAGCGCAGGCGGGTGTCCTCGCTGGTCTCGATGCCGTCCTCGATCTGGAACGGCGGGGTGACGGACGTGTTGAGAACCTCGGCGTGGTCGGTCAGGACCTCGATCTCGCCGGTCGCGAGCTTGGTGTTGGTGGTCTCCTCGCCACGGGAGCGCACGACGCGTGGATCTTGATGGGCCACTCGGGACGCATGGTCTCGGCGATCTTAAAGGCGTCGCCGTCGGAGTGCTCGGGGTCGAAGGTGAGCTGCGTGATGCCCTCGCGGTCGCGAAGATCGCAGAAGATAAGGCCGCCGTGGTCGCGGCGACGGCTCACCCAACCGGTGAGGGTGACCTCTTCGCCCACGTTCTCGCGGCGAAGCTCGCCGCAGGTACGGGTGTGCATGGAATGCTCGTCGATGGGACGGGTCTGGCTCATACCAGTGATCCTCCTTTATGGATCTGTGCCGCCCCGTGTCGTTCCGGGCGGCGTCGTACAGATTTGCCCAGCCTGCGTAAACCGCGCAGCCAGACATGGCGTTCTATCTTATCGCACCTGTGTCGATGTGCCGCGGAAAAGTAGCTCCTGCCCAAAGACTTGACGGAGACGAAACAATTGACGCACCGCGGCACCCGCCCGCGCTCGTCACGTGCGACAATATGCCCCAATAAAACAGCACTTGGAAAGGCCCGTCATGACTGCACGCCTCATTGTTATGGATATCGACTCCACGCTCATCAACCAGGAAGTCATCGACCTGTTGGGCGAGGAAGCCGGCGTGGGCGAGCAGGTAGCACAGATCACCGAACGCGCCATGCGCGGCGAGCTTGACTTTAAGCAGGCGCTCGAGGAGCGCGTGGGGCTGCTTGCCGGCTTGGATGAGAGCGTGTTCGAGCGCACCTTTGAGCGCGTGACGTTTACTCCCGGCGCGCTGGAGCTTGTGCGCTCGGCGCACAGCAAGCTGGAAGGTCGGCGTGGTGAGCGGCGGCTTCCACGAGGTCGCCGACAAGATCGTGGCCGCCGCGGGCATCGATTTTTGCCTGGCCAACCGTCTGGAAGTCGTGGACGGCAAGCTCACCGGCAAGCTGGCGGCAGACATTGTGACCAAGGAGTCCAAGCTCATCCAGCTGCTGGATTGGGCGGTTGAGTGCGGTGTCGACATGGCCCACACCGTCGCGATCGGTGACGGCGCCAACGACATCCCCATGATTCAGGCCGCGGCACGGGCATCGCGTTTTGCGCCAAGCCCAAGACGCGCGAAGCCGCCCCGTTTGCCATCGATGAGCGCAACCTGATGCTCGCCATGGACATCATCCTGCGCGACTAGTCGATCCTTCTAACAAGAGAATCAGTCTGTCCTATAGTTTCCGAACAATTTTGTCTTAGTGTTCGGAAACATACCCTTTGAGTGCTAGACTTTGCGCCGTCGAAGGGAACATATATGGATAAGCGAGATCTTGAGCAATTGCTGAGCGATGTTGCCGACGGAGTAGTCACCCCGGCAGTCGCCTCACGCGCCTCCAGACGGCGCCAACCGCCGATCTGGGTTTTGCGCAGCTCGATCTTTCGCGCGGGGTGCGCCAGGGAGCCGGCGAGGTTGTCTACGGCGCCGGTAAAACCGCCGAGCAGATTGCCGCCATTATCAAAGCATTACTCAATGCCGGCCAGGTGCGCATCCTGGTCACGCGCCTGGACGCCGAAAAGGCAGCCCGCGCCTCGAAGCTCCTCGGCAACGGCATCGACCTGGGATATGTCCCAGACGCACAGCTCGCCCTCGTGGGCGGCAAGCCCTCCCCTACCGGCAACGGACGCATCGTTGTCGCCTGCGCCGGTACGAGCGACCTGCCCGTCGCCGAGGAAGCCGCGTTGACGGCCGAATTCTATGGCAACGAGGTCGACCGCCTCTACGACGTAGGTGTCGCAGGCCTGCACCGCCTGCTCGCGCATGCCGAGGAACTTGCCCAGGCGCAGGTGGTCATCGCCATCGCCGGCATGGAGGGCGCCCTGGCGAGCGTTATCGGCGGTCTGGTGAGCTGTCCGGTCATCGCCGTTCCCACCAGCGTGGGCTACGGCGCAAATTTTGGAGGCGTAGCGCGCTGCTCGCCATGCTCAACTCCTGCGCCAGCGGCGTATCGGTCGTCAATATCGATAACGGCTTTGGTGCCGCCTACCAGGCAAGTCTTATCAATCATCTGAGCGCCGGCACATCCTGCGCCCGTTAAGGAGCATTCCATGTCCAACCATCAGCACACGCTTATCATCGACGGCACTTCGGGCATCAGCGGCGATATGACCGTCGCGGCCCTGCTCGACCTGGGCGCCAGCGAGGAGCACCTGCGCGAACAGCTCGCCACGCTGCCGGTCGACGCTTTTCGATCGCTGTAACGCGCGTAAACAAGCATGGCATCGACGCCTGCGACTTTGACGTTCAGTTGGCAGAGGGGCTCGAGAACCACGACCACGACATGGCCTGGCTCTACGGCAACGAAGCAGCTGCCGAGCACGCACATGAGCACGAACACCATCATCATGACCATGACGAGCACGAACACGAGCACACGCATGAGCATGAGGCCCACGGCCATGGCCACGAGGGCCATCATCACGCCCACCACCATCACCACCGCTCTTTGGCGGACGTCACCGCCATCATCGACGGTTCACAGCTAAGCGATGGCGCCAAGCGTCGCGCCCTCGCCATCTTTACCGCGCTCGCCGCTGCCGAGGCAAAGGCTCACGGCAAAACGCCCGACACCGTCATGTTCCACGAGGTGGGCGCCGTCGACTCCATCGTCGACGTCTGCTCTGTCGCCATCTGCCTCGACGACCTGGGTATTGAGGACATCGTAGTCGAGTCGCTCTCCGAGGGCCACGGAACCATCCGCTGCGCCCACGGCCTCATGCCCATTCCCGTCCCCGCTGTCGTCAACCTGTGTCAGGCGGGCAATATCGCCCTCACGCCTGCACCGGTCGCCGGCGAGCTCGTGACGCCACGGCGCCGCCATCGTCGC
>ENA-OQIM01000518-OQIM01000518.1-human-gut-metagenome-genome-assembly--contig:-NODE-518-length-14562-cov-2.356702_pt1 | contig 14562 bp, 19 predicted proteins | sample MGYA00242579_ERZ504744 | MGnify/ENA primary metagenome ERZ504744 (study PRJEB26092, sample SAMD00036441) | human gut metagenome | host: Homo sapiens | study: EMG produced TPA metagenomics assembly of...
TTTAAAACCAGGTAAAAAAAATTCTGGAAATACCTTGATATTTTTTTACCCATATGACCTGATTCCTCCCCGGAATATATGAAATCTGTCCTGAAGCAAAAAAAGTTTTACCCTGAAAAAACTTTTCTGCAAACCCTTGGATCTGTTTGTTGGCGAATGTTATACTTATAGCGAACAATAAAACAGAGCAGATTTCAAATGTTTGGGGAGGACTTTTTTTTATGAGAGAAGAATATTTAGCAGAAGAAATGAACGAGCGTGATGACTTATTTGAGGACATCCCGGACGACGAACTGGAAGAAGTGGAAAGAGAGGCAAGAGAGCTGCGCAGCTGGTTCGAAAATCCCGATATGTGGGCGGGAAAATCTGTCCATGATTACATGGAAGACGGATGGAGCGAAGATCACTGGTATGAAGAAGATGAGGACATTGATGATTCAGACGTGGATATCTTCACAGATGAGTTCGATTATGATGATGCTTCCCTTTTGAATCTTATAAGCGAAGAGCCTGACGAATCCAATGAAGAGATGTTTGAAGAAGAGGATGATGAAACATTATGGAAATCTGACGAAGAGGATGTAGTCGAGATGGATCTGGATGATCCGGATGTGTTTGCATTTCTCTACATGTTTTATATGGAACATGCAGATTGCACCGGATGTAAAATGCAGGAAGGTGATGAAATATGATATATATAACGGGCGACTGCCACCAGGATTTTGAAAGATTCAATATAGATGTTTTTCCAGAACAAAAAGAAATGACCAAGGATGATTGTGTGATCATCTGTGGAGACTTTGGCGGTGTCTGGAACAGAAACGAAGAAAGCAGCAGAGAAGCAAAGCTCATGGACTGGCTGGAGAACAGACCATTTACAACATTATTTGTGGATGGGAATCACGAGAATTTTGATCGGCTTATGCTTATCCGGTCGAAAAATGGCACGGGGGCAAGGTTCATAAGATACGGCCGTCCGTTATTCATCTGATGCGTGGACAGGTGTTTGAAATTGATGGGAAAAGCATATTTGCATTTGGCGGAGCCAGCAGCCATGATATTGCCGGAGGCATCCTTGAACCAGATGATCCCGATTTTAAGAAAAAGAAGAAGAAATTGGATCAGGCTGGTATCCATACCGGGTAAATCATGTGAGCTGGTGGAAGCAGGAACTTCCATCCGAAGAAGAGATGCAGGAAGGAATCGAGAACCTGGCAGCACATGATAACAAGTGGATTTTATTGTAACACATTGCTGTGCATCGAGTACGCAAACCTTACTTGGAGGCGGGTTGTACAAGACGGATATTCTTACAGAATATCACGAAAAAATCCGCCAGAATACAAGTTTTAAGAAATGGTTCTTCGGACACTATCACGATAATCGAAATGTGAATATGGAAGAAATTCTGATCTATGAGCAGATGATTAGAATCTGGTAAGATCATGAAACAGGTTTACCAGTTACAGAGATTGTAGCGGCACAGGCAGGTGCCGCCATAGCAGGGAGGAAAAATGTCTTTAAGAATACCTTTAAGATCAGAAAAACCAGGAAACGTACAAATATCCGAAAAAGAATTCTGGAGAGAGTCATGCGGGAAATCCTCTATGTCAATGAACGAAGACAGAGAATGGTCGGAAGACGATATGGACTGGTCATTTAAAATTCAAGATGAAAAGCAACTGGAACAATGCCTGCAAATGAAAACAGACGATATACACTGGGATATCTTTAAAGACGCATATGAGTGTCCAGGAGCAATAAAAGTAGAGGTCTGGTCATGGGAGACTTTAATGGGAGAAAGATCCTTCTTTTATGTGGAAAGACCACTGACGGCTGCGATTCTGTTAAACAATCAGGCTGAAACTGAAAAATTTGTGGAAGAACAGCCAGTCACAATGAGTCCGGGACTGGAAAGTGCGATTGCTTTTCTGAACGAAGAACGTACTGAGAAATTTATAAAAGAATATGGAGAACTGGCATCACAGGTGCGGTTATCTGCCATTTATGAGGCTCAGAATACCACCCTGCTGAAATATTACATAAAAACACACCGTAGCCGGGATCTACAGGAACTGAGAACTTATCTGGAATGGCTGAATAACAGGAGAAAAGATAAAAAAAGCATAGAACGAAAGCTGTACGAATGGAACGCATATAACGAGAACGAAAATTTCTGGTTTTTTAAATTATTTGTTCGAACCTTTGAAATAGAAAGAGAGCCAGAAATAATAATCATAAGGGATATTCAGCGACGACTTCTGGACTATCTGAGCAGAACGATAATGGCAGAAGGTGAGATGCGTGAAATCTTTTGGACAAACCTGAACTGGGATGATCTGGATGATATGACAGAATCTAAATTTATAAATTGTGTCCGATATTTCATGTTGTTGACAAAGAAATATGGACCGCTTGATATCACAGATGAAGTACAGGATATCATATCAGGTGAGATCGTTGCACTGGATATGATAAGATTAAATCTGGCATAAGAAAAAACTTCGTGAAGCTGAATCAGTATGAAGTAAAGATGCCAAAGGATAATGCAAAGGCTGGAATCATGCGTGGGAAATGGCTAAACGCCTGATGCGATATGCAGTTTCGGAAACACTGTGGGAGAAAACCGATCCGGTCACAGAGTGGATCATACAGAGAGATGACTGGAAACTTGTAAAACGCGCAATCAGACAAAAATATATTGGGAAGGAAAATGCAGACAAACTTCTGGAGTATGCAGCCACTGTGGAAAATACAGAAACAGATCCACGAATTGTTCAGTTGCTGCTGGCAGAAAGATAAGATACAAACAGCTTTTGCACAGGGAACCCGAAAATTAATAAATACTATTCAAAAAGAAAGGAACAGGTTAGTGAGAAGTAATATCAGCTACAGACCATATGCAAACGTAGATTATGAAAAAATTTATAAAAAAGTAGTAGAAATGGATCCGTCCATAGAAGAATTCATAGACGAAGTAAGAGAAATCGAACTTCCGGAAGATGAGGAAATACAGCAGTTGGAAGCCGGGCTGAGAAAAAAGGACAAAAAAGCAACGGAAAGCTTATAGAACTGTATACGAGATATGCGGTAAGACTGGGTTTACAAAGAGCGGAAGAGCACGAAATGAATATCATAGATGCAATTTCGGAAGCGCATATAGGGCTTGTTGTGGCAGCAAACAACTACAATATTGACAGATGCGGTATATTTGAGGAATATGCACACACTTATATCATAAGCAGATTTGACAGAAATCAGGAAACAACAAGGAAGACAATGCATTATCCGGCTGGCCCAAAAGGAAATTACTTTAAAGTATACCGTAAGTTGAGAGATAATGGATATAAACCTGAAAAGCTTAAAGAATCAGAGAAGAAGGAAGCATTTGAACTTCTTCGGAAGGAAACAAATCTGTCAGTAGAAGAGATAGAAATTGCTATGGATGCAATGATTCCGGAAGAATCCATGGAGCAGTATTTTGTAGAAAACTACATAGAAGAAAGCAATTGCTATACAAATGACGTGCCAGAAGAATTCATTACAGAAATGGAAGAAGTAGAGAAAGAAATAGACATTCATAAAGCTGCTGAGGCACTGGATCAGGTGATGGATACACTGGCTCCGAGAGAAAAAGAAATCCTCAGGCTGAGATATGGGCTGACAGATGGAAAAGAATATACACTGGAGGAAGTTAGCCAGAAATTTGGCGTAACCAGAGAACGTATAAGGCAGATTGAAGCGAAAGCATTACGCAAACTGCGTCATCCAGTCAGAGGCAGAATTTTACATAAGTATATAGAATAAAAGAAAAACGACAAGAGTTGGTTAACAGACAGGAGCAAAAATGGGCTTAAAATTCTCTGGAACAAACTATGAAGATCAGAATGGGATAGAAAAGTATATAAAAGACGGAATCATCATCATGAGTCCGGAACTGGAGAGCACCATTGCTTTATGGATGAAAAACACAGTGAGGAATTTATAAAAAAGCACAGAGATCTGGCAGATCAGGTACGGCTGTCTGCTATTTACGAGGCACAGAATATTCCACTGTTAAGAGAATATATCAGAAATCATTATAAGGATGAGGTACACGAAGAACTTCGGGCATATCTGGAATGGCTGAATGGAAAGAAAAAGCGGAAGGAAAAAATAAAAAGAAGACTGTATGTACGGAAAAAGGATAGTTATACAGAAGATTTTCGATTTTTCAAAATATTTCTGCGTACCTACTGGATGAGAGAGAATCCGGATATGCTGATCATCAGAGATATACAGAGAAGACTTCTTGAGTATCTGGAATCAGAAATAACAGATGAACTGGCTGGTTACAGTTTTTCCGGGATAAATCTGAACTGGGATGATCTGAATGATATGGATAAACCAGATGCCATAAATTGTGTTCAGTATTTTATGCTGCTGACACAGAAATATGGTCCGGTTGATGTTTCGGATAAAGTTTATGATTTCGTGGATGACGGTGTGTACGTGCTGGACATGATAAAATTAAAGTCCGGTGTAAGAAAGAACTTTGTGGCATTGCATCAGTATGAGGTGGAGATGCCGGAGAGCAGACAAAAGGAAAGTATCATACAGAAAAAATGGACAAAGAGGCTGATGCACTACGCAGTTCCGGATAAGCTTCGGGAAGAAACCGATCCGATTACAGAATGGATCATAAAGAAAAATGACAGAAAACTCATAAAGTATGCGATCAAACAGAAATATATCGGAAAAGAAAATGCAGGGAAACTTCTGGAATATGCTTTTTCTCTGAAAAATGTGGAAACAGATGATTGGATCATTGAACTGCTGACAGAAGAAATGACCGGACATAAGCAGCAGTCTGTGGAGAAATCCGTAAAAACTCAATGAGAAGGAGCTGGAAATGGAAGAGGACCGCTTTGAAGTAATTGATCAGGATGCTTACGAGGCTGTGAATGCAAAAGAAAGAACAAGAATAACTTCTTTTGATGATGCCAGTTTTTATTATGTAGATGGCAGTCTGACGGAAGCAGTTATAGCTGGAAAGAAAAGACAGATTCGGAAACTGGCACAGAAACAGCCCGTCAGAAGAAGTCCTGCACTGGAATGTGCAATTGCACTTTCCACAAAGGGACTGACAGAATTTATGATAAGAACAATACCGGAAGTAACAGATCTGGTAAGAATGTCAGCAATCTATGAAGGCCGAAATCAACCATTACTGCAGCGATATATGGAAAACCATCCTGATCCAAAAGAAGCGCGCGCGAACTCCGGACGTATCTCAGATGGCTGGCTAAAAGGAAAAAACAGGGCGGACAGATCAAAAGAAGTTTTTATGTTTTGCAGAAATATATGCATACAGAAAATTTTGCTTTTTTTAAGATGTTTGAACGATATATGGGACCGGAAACCGCCAGTATAATAGTACAGGATATTCAGGGAAAACTTATCGGTTATCTGGATAGGATCATAGATTATAAGAGGAATCGGAAACTGAAAATTCCAAGATCAAAACTGGGCTGGGGACATGTAGAAGAATGGAATCTGGAAGATGTAGAGAATCATGTATCGTATTTTATGAATCTGGTGTGCAGATATGGTCCGTATGATGTGACAGACAGAGTGGAAGAGTTTATGGAACAGGGAGTCTTTACCCTTGATCTAATCCGGCAGAGATCCGGCATGAAGAAAAATTTTGCAGCGATACATCAGTACATGGCGCAGGTATCAAAAGAGGATCCGAGAAAAAGGATCATGCCGGGAAAGTGGATGAAGCGTCTGATGCGCTATGCGGTTCCGGATAAGCTTCGGGAAGAAACAGATCCGATAACGGAATGGCTTATACAGCGAAATGACTGGAAACTTATAAAGTATGCGATCAAACAGAAATATATCGGCAAAAAGAATGCAGATGCGTTATTGAAATATACAGTTTTTTCTGGCAGGGAGGACACAGATCCGAGAATTATCGATTTACTGGTGGCACAAAAGAATGCGCAGTGATAAAATAAAGCTGATTTTATTGTAAAGTGAGGAATCAGAGATGTTATATTTTGTAAATGATTATTCAGAAGGTGCGCATGAAAAAATTCTTCAGCACCTGATTGACACCAATATGGAGCAGCTTGCCGGTTATGGCATGGATCACTACTGCGAGTCAGCCAAGGAGAAGATTAAGAAGGCCTGCGGCTGTGAGGACGCAGAAGTCTTTCTGCTGACAGGAGGAACGCAGACCAATCAGATTGTCATTGACACACTTCTGCAGCCATATGAGGGCGTTGTAGCGGCTCAGACAGGACATGTCAGTACACATGAGGCCGGTGCAATCGAATTTACCGGACATAAAGTTCTGGAACTTCCACAGAAGGATGGCAAGATCTGTGCAGCAGATCTTCAGAAACTGGCAGAGAGATTTTATGGAGATGAGAACCACGAGCATATGGTTTTCCCGGGGATGGTCTATATTTCTCATCCGACAGAGTATGGAACCCTGTATTCCAGAAAAGAACTGGAAGAGTTGTCAGCCGTATGCAGAGAATACAAAATGCCCCTGTACCTTGACGGTGCAAGACTGATCTATGGAATTGCATCTACAGAGACCGATGTGACATTACAGGACATTGCAAAACTCTGTGATGTATTTTATATCGGTGGAACCAAGGCAGGCACACTTTGTGGCGAGGCAGTTGTATTTACAGGAGACAGCATGCCGAAGCATTTTCTCACAAGAGTAAAGCAGCACGGAGCACTGCTTGCCAAAGGAAGGCTTGTGGGAGTGCAGTTTGATGCACTTTTTACCGATGAGCTTTATAAAGAAATCGGCAGAAATGCGATCGAAACGGCAGCAGTTCTGAAAAAAGGTCTACAGGAAAAAGGATATAGATTTCTTTTGGAGTCTCCAACAAATCAGCAGTTTATTATCCTTGAGGATACACGGTTGGAGGAACTTCGAAAGGATGTGCAGTTCAGCTTCTGGGAAAAAACAGATGCTTCTCATACAGCAGTCAGATTTGCCACAAGCTGGGCAACCAGAATGGAAGATGTGCAGAAACTTCTTTATTTGTTATAGATTGTAAAACCTTTTTGTTTGTCGTATAATAAGGCTACTCAGACATGAAAAGGGAGGTAAAACATGAATAAACACGGTAAACGACTGATAACTCTCGCAGCACTGGCAACAACGACAACAGCTATCATCCACATTGCGAACAAAGTGGTTGCGGCATCAGCAGGTCTGAAGGAAATGCTTGATACAAATGGCAAAAATTATTACCATTGGCGTTTTGGTGATATCTATTATACAAGAAAAGGCAAAGGAAGCCCGATCCTTCTGATCCATGATATGCTTCCAGGCGGTTCCGGATATGAATGGAGTAGGATAGAGGATGATCTTGCACTGGAGCATACCGTGTATAACATAGACCTTCCAGGTTGTGGACGTTCCGAGAAACCAGGTATGACTTATACAAATTATGTATATGTTCAGAGCATCTGCGATTTCATCAAAAATGTGATCGGAGAGAAAACCGATGTGATCGTCAGCGGTTATTCAGGATCCTTTGTTATTATGGCATGCCGCAATGAAGAAAAACTGTTCAACAAGATCATGATGGTCAATCCGGTCAGTCCGGGAGTCCTGAAACAGATGCCGACAAAGAAAGATAAAATTTTCCGCAAGTGTCTGGAAGTTCCGGTATTTGGTACTCTGGTTTACCATATGGTTGTGTCCAGAGCCGCGATCAATAACGAGTTATTGAGAACTTTGCCTTTGATCCATTCCACCCGCTTCGCGATCTTCAGGACGCTTATTATGAGGCTGCCCACAAAGGCGGATGTTATGCAAAGAATGTATATGCAAACAAAATATCAAAATACATGAATATCGATATCACCCGTGCACTGAAAGAGATTGATAACAGTCTTTATATTGTAGAGGGTGAAGCTGAGAACAATGGAGAAGCGACAGTAGAAGCTTATCAGAACATTAACCCATCTGTGGAAACAGTTACTCTTAACGAAACAAAACATTTTCCACAGGTAGAGGATCCGGAACATTTTCTGGAACAGGTTGGAATTTTCTTTTAATGCACAAGCCCTGTAGCTGACTGAACAGTTGATAAACAAATTCAGCCAGCCACGGGGCTTTTTTAAATTGAGGAGAAAATATCAGCCCTGCTGTTTATACTTCGAAATCGCCAGAATCATAAATACAAAGGCAGCAATAAACATAGCTCGATTCCCATGGATTTCCAGATTTCTTCTGCAACAGGTACGGGCAGGGTTTTGTATTGTGCAAGTGTTTCATTTATAGATTCATACCAGTAGACCGGCAGAAACTGAGCAATCTTAAGGACGCTTTTGTTCATAATACTCATTGGGACAAATGCTCCGCACAGAAAGCACATTCCCAGTGAAAGCAGGTTGGAGATTCCATTCAGCATATTGCTGTTTTTGACAAAAATCCCCACAAGATAGGAGAGCGAAAGTGCAATACCAAGCATCAGTGCCGTATTCAGAATATAGTATCCGATCAGAGGAGAAGTAAGGAACTCCTTATCAAAAAGGACACAGACACCTGCGACTGAGATCAGCCAGAGTACAGCTCCGAGCATAAACATTGCGAGCAGTCCTTCCATATTCTGACGACGCAGCGAGACTGCTGAGGCGCGTATTCGTTTCAGGATATCTTCTTTCTGAAAAGCCAGGAGAACATACCCCATGGAATAACTGAGCACAGCAAGAAACAGATAAGGAACATAGCGGAAATAGTAAATATAAGGTGGTGTTTCAAGATTATTTTCCGTACCTTTGTACATAGTTACTTCCGAGGCAGGCAATTCCATGGATGCATCCATGGCTTCCTTAAGGGAAAAACCTGCGGCTGTATAAGTACGTATGGAATTGATCCATGTACTGATCTGCTGATCTACGTAAAAAGAGGTATAAGAACCAGGGACTTTGGTGACGGAGAGAGGTTCTTCCTCTTCAATACATGTCTGGTAAAAATTTTCCGGGATCTGCACGATATAAGATGTATTTCTGTAAAAAAGTTCCTCCTGCATAACGGATGGTTCACTGGAGATTTCAGATACATTGTGGATAGTACTGAGGTATCTGATAAGACCCCGGGAAAGTTCGCTCTGATCTCTGTCTGCGACGGCAACATTGATCCGTGTCTTTTCAAAAGTACCGAGATGCTCTTTGCGGGCAGAAGCCTGAAGTGCGATGGCAATTGCAAAAAAGATCACCAGATATATCAGAAGCATTCCGAGATTTTTCTTTAAAATTTTTAAGTATCCTTTAAATACTGTCATAACGTTCCCTCCGGATAAGCAAGAATGAAGCAAGAACAAGCGCGGCACTCATGACGATCAGTGTGATCAGATTTCTGTAATAGCGTGAGGCATCGTCATATACATTAATACAGTAAAGAGCATCGGAGATCAGTGCAGCAGGATTGAACCTGTTGATGATCGGAGCGTGTTTTTCTACGGTGTCTTTCATAGAGCCGTTCATAAGTCCTGACAAAAAACAGCAGGACATGGAGATTGCGAGCATGATTCCGATCTTGATGCCTTCATTCAGTCTGCTAAGACTTCCGATAAACAATCCCATAGATACACCGATCAGGCTTCCGAACAGAGAAATAATCAACATTTTGCCGAACTGTCCCTGAAAATCCAGGTTCAGGATATTTCGCAGATACAGAAGCAGAACGATCACATCTGCGTACCCCAGCAGAAAAGAGGCAATCTGTTCTGAAAGGATCAGTTTCAGCTTGTGGGTAGCGTGATGCAGCGACGTGCCGCCAGAGCCGTTAAATTGGCCTGTAAAGTGATCACAGAGCCAAAGCCGATAAAACATCCATAAAGACATCCCATTGCGACCAGAGCGTAAAAAAACTGCGAATTCCCATCTATTGTTTTGCCGCCGAGAGAGACTTCCCGGACAAGGTCTTTTGTATCTGACATCTGCCGGAGAGCGGAGAGAAGTCCGGAAGGATGTTTTTTCAGGATGGTCTGCAGCGTATGCAGATTGTTTTCATAACTTTCCAGGACGGACTGTAGAATGCTCTCAGGAATTCCCTGTCCATTGAGTGTAAGGCCTGGGATAGCCTGTTCATAGTAGATGCCGGAGATCTTTTTCTGACTTAATGCGTCAAGCGCATCCTTTTCACTCATTTCATGAAGAGCGATCAGTTCAGAATCTCCGCTTTGAACCTGATCAAGGAAAAAAACAAATACAGGATTGGCAGACTCTTTTACAAGCGCGACCTGCACGGTTTCAAAGTCCGCATCATTCAGATTTCCAAAGGCAAAAAAGAAAAAAGTAGCCATGATCAGCGGAAAAACAAGCGGCCAGAAGACCATATTAAAATTCGCAGCTTGATCAGAAGATTATATTTTATTAAATGCAGCATAGAAAAGATCCTTTCTTAAAAATATACATAATAATGCATAATTATACATCAATCACGAAGCTGTTTTCCCGTTATTTCAAGAAATACATCATTCAGTGTAGGAAGTTCAGAGAGAACCCTGCCAAATGTGAGATTCTGGCTCTGGAGGTAATTCAGAATCCGGATCAGGTTATGCTGTGCACCGGTGCAGCGAAGAGTGAGGATCTGATTTTCGTAATGTACATCAAATACATGAGGAAGATTTCGGATATCCTGAAGCTGATTTTCTGTCAACAGAAGAGCTTCAACGGTGATCGTTTCCCCTGTCTTGATCATTTTCTTTAATTCTTCTGTAGTTCCGGATGCGATGACGCGCCCGTGATCCATGATCGCAATCCGTGTGCAGATCTGTTCAACTTCTTCCATGTAGTGTGAAGTATAGATGATCGTGGAACCCTGTCGGTTGAGCTCCTGGATCCCTTCCAGAATCTTATTGCGACTTTGCGGATCTACGGCGACAGTTGGCTCATCGAGGATGATAAGTCGTGGTTTGTGAGCGATTCCGCAGGCAATATTGAGCCTTCTGAGAAGACCACCGGAAAGCTTTTGAGGTCGTGTTTTGCGGTAGTCTTCCAGTCCGACAAACCGGATGGCTTCTTCGACAAGTTCCCTTCGCCGATTTTTGTCATGTATGTACAGACCGCAGAAATAATCGATATTTTCAGATACAGTCAGCTCATCAAAAACCGCTACATTCTGAAGTACAATACCAATCTGCTGCTTGACTTCGTAGTTGTCAGGCGTCATTTTCTGTCCGAAGATCTCGATGTCGCCCTTATCATATTTCAGCAGAGAAAGGAGACAGTTGATAGCAGTTGTTTTGCCGGAACCGTTCGGACCGAGAAGACCGAAGATCTCTCCTTCTTTGATATCCAGATTCAGATGATTCAGAGCGACCAGATCTCCATATCGTTTTACAAGATTTTCTATATGAATCATAATAGTTCCTCCGGTTTCATATAATTTGAGGTTATGAAATGATTATAAAAGAAATCAGAAAGAATACCAAGTGTGCGATGTCATCAAAGAGACGTGACATTTGTCACTTTGTATGGGGCAGGGGAATATATTATAATGATCTTGAACGATTTTACTTATCAATAAATAGTAAGGAGCTGTGTGATGAGGTATTTTCGAGATACAGGAATACTTTTTCTGGGAGGAATCCTGCCATTATGTACACTCGGCTTGAACAGAGGCTGGTACTGGCAACGCTGGAAGCAGTGATATTAATATGTGGCAGCTATTTCTTTGACAGGAAATATACCAAAATCTTATTATGGAGTATATTCACGGCATCATTTTTGACAATGCCGGAAATAAGATTGTTCTGTCCCGTATTGATCTACATTCTTGCAAGAGAACAGGAGCCGGTGCTGATACTTCAGGAGGGCTTTTAGGAACATTGATACTGGCAAAAATGGAAAATCTATACCAATAATGACAATTGTATTGCTGCTTGGTGAGATCATAGCGTGGATCCTGGCAACCGATGCAGAAAAGCACAATAAAATGTACTTTGAAATAAGAAGAATAAAAGATGACAGCGAAGAACGTACCCTGCTTCTTGCAGAAAAAAACAAAGCATTGCAGGAAAAACAAAATTATGAAATTTATGCGGCAACACTTCGTGAGAGAAACCGAATTGCCCGCGAAATCCATGATAATGTAGGACATTTGCTTTCAAGGACTATCTTATTAACCGGCGCGGCAAAGACCTTAAATCGGGACAAGAATATGGAAAGTCTGTTGGAAGGACTGGACACATCACTGAATTCTGCTATGAACAGTATACGTTCAAGCGTACATAATCTTCATGATGAATCTGAAACTCTCAGAGAGATAACAGAGGGAATTATAAAGGACTTTGAAAATTGCACGATGGAATACGATATGTCCGAAATAATACCCAATAAAATTAAATACTGCTTTGCGACAATTATAAAAGAAGCACTGTCGAATGTTATAAAACACAGTAATGCGACAGCTGTAAAAATAGTACTCAGAGAACATCCGGCATTGTATCAGCTTTGTATCGAAGATAATGGAAAAGGATATTCAGAAAAGGAAGCAGACAGCAAAGGAATAGGATTAAAAAATATGCAGGAACGGGTGACATCACTTGGAGGAACCTTGCAGATCAATGGAAAAAATGGATTTCGGATATTTGCCGTAATTCCAAAACAACAGGATTAGAACAGTAAAATGAGGATAAAATTAAGATGAAGATAGTAATTGTAGATGATGATTGTCTGGTTACAGAAGCGTTGAAGACGATCTTACAGATCAATGGGGACGTTGAAGTGGCTGCAACTGGAATCGATGGAGAGGATGCGTGCAGACTGTACAGACAGTATTGCCCGGATGTACTGCTGATGGACATTCGGATGAAAGGAATGAACGGATTGGAGGCTTCTGAACATATTCTGCAGGAGTATCCGGAGGCAAAAATCCTGCTTTTGACGACATTTCTGGATGATGAATATATAGTAAAAGCACTTCGGTTAGGGGCAAAAGGATACCTCTTAAAACAGGATTATGCCAGTATTCTTCCTGCGCTGCAGGCGGTAAATTTAGGGCAGACGGTTTTTGGAAAAGAAATCGTATCTAAAATACCAGATCTGATCAGGAAGGAAGAAAAGTTCGATTACAGTAGTTATGGGATCAACGAACGGGAACAGGAGATTATCCGTCTGATCGCTGATGGATACAGCAACAGAGAAATTGCGGCAGAGCTGTTTTTGAGCGAAGGAACTATCCGAAATTATCTGAGTGCCATATTAGATAAACTGCAATTAAGGGACAGGACTCAGGTGGCGGTGTTTTATTATCAACACAGGTGAATAATTATTAAAAAAATATACAATTATGTGGAAAAAGGTGCCAGAGAGGAGGCATATACAGGGAAAAAAGCGTGTGATGAAGCAGATAGAAAGGGAAAATGGGAAGAATGAAAGAAGATATCAGGCATTAGGGAAAAGGAAAGAAAAAAGACAAATGTATTTAATAGAAAGACATGTGAGGCGACACTTCTTAACGAACAAATATTATGTAAACTAAAAGATGCCGACAAAGCTCATTCGTGATGCACTTTACCAGGACTGTTCAAAATAGATGAAACAGAAATGATTAATATTGTATGTTTCACGCTTATAAAATGTTTCACGTGAACATTGACGGACGCGCTGTAAGATAGATGATATAGAAAGATATATTTGTAAACTTGTAAATTATAAACAATTCGTTGATGAAAATTTTCCTAAATTTTAATGTTTCACGTGAAACATTATGTGGAACATTAAAGGCAAAAGTGCTATAATTGATAGGTCGTAAATGATTTTGAAAGGAGGGTGAACTTTGGGAAGAATTATAGCAGTAGCCAACCAGAAAGGCGGTGTTGGTAAGTCTACAACGGCAATTAACCTTTCTGCATGCCTTGCTGAAAAAGGGAAAAAAGTTCTGGCAATTGACATAGATCCGCAGGGAAACACAACCAGTGGGTTAGGCGTTGATAAAAATGGCGTAGAAAATACGCTTTATGAATTGCTTCTTGGAGAAGCTGACATTAAAAAACAGTTATAAAAGATGTAGTGGAAAATCTTGATTTAATTCCATCCAATATAAATTTATCCGGAGCAGAAATCGAATTGATTGGTGTGGACGATAAAGAGTATATTTTAAAGGGAATTACGGATAAACTTCGAAGAAAATATGATTATATTATCTTGGATTGTCCGCCGTCTTTGAATATGCTGACAATCAATGCATTAACAGCTGCAACTTCTGTCCTTGTTCCAATACAGTGTGAGTATTATGCTTTGGAAGGCCTTTCTCAGCTGATACATACGATTGATCTTGTAAAAGACAGATTAAATAAGAAACTTGCAATGGAAGGCGTTGTATTTACCATGTATGATGCCAGAACAAATCTTTCTTTACAGGTAGTCGAGAATGTAAAGGATAATCTTCAACAGAATATTTATAAGACCATTATTCCGAGAAATGTAAGACTTGCAGAAGCACCAAGTTACGGACAGCCTATCAATATATATGATTCAAGATCTGCCGGTGCAGAAGCTTATCGCCTTTTAGCTGAAGAAGTTATTAACAGG
>ENA-OQIM01000519-OQIM01000519.1-human-gut-metagenome-genome-assembly--contig:-NODE-519-length-14541-cov-1.411822_pt1 | contig 14541 bp, 17 predicted proteins | sample MGYA00242579_ERZ504744 | MGnify/ENA primary metagenome ERZ504744 (study PRJEB26092, sample SAMD00036441) | human gut metagenome | host: Homo sapiens | study: EMG produced TPA metagenomics assembly of...
CTGGAATAAATGCATGTATGAAAATTTCTATATTGAAGAACTTCTGGATAATGGAAGTACATGCGCTTTTCAAAAACAGGACAGAAATCAATGGAGTATGTCTGATGCAGGGAGAATTTCCCAAAGCAACAGGGGAAATTGCAATTGACCGTATGTATGCAGACAATAATGAACTGAAGGTGGGAGACACCTTGAAGAGCCAGAGCGGTAAGCAGACCTGGAAGATTACAGGGCTTGTGGCTCTGTCTGATTACAGCTGTCTTTTTCAGAATAATAATGATTCCATGTTTGATTCTGTGAAATTCGGAGTTTCTGTGGTAACACCGGAGGAGTTTGATACCCTGGATCAGGATAAGCTCCAGTACAATTATTCCTGGATCTATGACAAACAGCCCAAAACAGAAAAAGAGGAAAAGGACGTTTCAGAAGAACTGATGGAAAATATAGGGGAAATCGTTACCCTGAAAGCTTTTGTACCCAGATATCTGAATCAGGCCATCACCTTTACCGGAGATGATATGGGAAGTGACAAGGCTATGATGATTATATTGTTATACATTGTAATTGTCATTATGCTTTCGTATTCGGAATTACCATCAGTAATACGATTCGCAGGGAATCAGGGGTGATCGGCACACTCAGAGCTTCCGGCTATACCAGGAGAGAACTGATCCGGCACTATATGCACTGCCTGTCCTTGTTACACTGGTGGGAGCCTGGTGGGAAATATTCTGGGATATACAGTATTTAAAAATGTATGTGCAGGAATGTATTATGGCAGCTATAGCTGCTACCTATGTGACCGTATGGAGCGCAGAAGCTTTTCTGCTTACAACAGTAGTTCCGGTGATCATTATGCTGGTGGTGAATTATGGAGTTCTCCGACACAAATTGCGTCTTTCCCCGCTGAAATTCCTGCGCAGGGATCTTTCAGGCAGAAAGAAGAAAAAAGCAATTTATTTAAGCCCTGTTATAAAAATCTTTTCCAGATTTCGCCTTCGTGTGATCTTTCAGAATATGAGCAATTATCTGGTACTGTTTATCGGGATTATCTTTGCCAACCTGCTGTTGATGTTTGGATTACTCCTTCCTTCGGCCTTATCTCATTATCAGGTGGAAATCCAGAATAATATGCTGGCAAAATACCAGTATATGCTTCAGGTTCCGGTAAGTGCAGCCAGTGGAAACAAATTTGACAGTCTGTTTTCTATACTGGAATTCTATATGTCTGCGGAAACAAAGAATGAAGATGCAGAAGAGTTTTCAGCATATTCTTTAAATACTCTTCCCGGAAAGTATAAGAGCGAGGAGGTTCTTTTGTATGGAATCGAGCCGGACAGCAGATTATGTAAAGGCTGATCTTGATAAAGGAATCTATATTTCCAGTGCTTATGCGGACAAATATGGGATTCATCCCGGAGATACCATTACCCTGAAGGAAAAGTATGAAAAGGAACAGTATTCTTTTAAGGTAACAGGAATTTATGATTATACGGCAGGCCTGTGTGTATTTATGACCAGAACTCAGCTGAACGAAACCTTTGATCTGGGAGAAGATTATTACAGCGGCTATTTTTCTGATACCAGGATTACAGATATCAAAGACAAATATATTGGGTCAGTGGTGGACCTGGATGCACTGACCAAGATTTCCAGACAGCTGGATGTATCTATGGGAAGTATGATGGGAATGGTAAATGGATTTGCTATTGTGATCTATATGGTACTGATCTATCTTCTTTCCAAGATCATTATCGAAAAAAATGCCCAGATCTATTTCAATGGTAAAAATCCTGGGCTATACAAATGGCGAGATCAGCAAGCTATATATTATGTCCACGTCTTTGGTGGTGGTGTTCTGTCTGCTTTTGAGTCTGCCGCTAGAAACAGTAATCATGAAAGTTCTGTTTCGGGAGATGATGCTGTCCAGTATTTCCGGATGGAGCACGCTCTGGATCGACCCGATGATCTATGTGCAGATGTTTGCAGCAGGAATCATTACATACGGAATCGTGGCCTTGCTGGAATTTCGGAGAGTGAAGAAGGTTCCTATGGATGAAGCCTTAAAAAATGTTGAGTAGGACAAAATTTGATAAAAATTTGACATTGTCTGGAATTTGTGGTACGGTTACACAGGAAACTGTTAGAGCGACACGCTCTAGACCAATCAGTTGGAATAGGAGATTATTATGAGAAAAAGAACAACTTCAAGAGCAAAGGAAACTATTAAAGAAGCAACAACAAAGGCTGCAGAAGCAGTCAAAGAGACAGTTGAGAAAACAACTGTAAAGGCTTCAGAAGTAATTGAAGAAGCAAAAGACGCTGCAGCTGATATTGCGAAGGCTCCGGTTGTAGAAGAAGCAAAAGAAACTGTAAAGAAAGCAGTAAAAGAAGTGGCTAAAAATATCGACATCAAAAATTCGCAGAAACAACTATCGAATTACCTGGTTTTGCAGTTACAATGAGCTCCATCGAGGAAGCAATCAAAAAAGACATCAAAGACAAAGGCATCGAAGGAAAAGAAAATCAGCGTTTATGTAAATGTTGAGCAGAAAGCCGCTTACTACACAGTAGACGGACAGGGCTCTGACGATTACAGAATCGACCTGAATACATTATAATCTGTAAGCATTTTTTATAAACCGAAAATGGATGTCTGCAGGGATCCGGAAAGAAAATCTGCAGACATAAAAACAGCAGGATTGTTCATAGAATGGACAGACCTGCTGTTTTACTTATTTATTATAGAACACACTGTGGCGGATATGGATGATATCTCAGGAAGCTTTCTGCTCAAACAGATCCTCCCTTGTAATATTCTGTGCCCATTTCCCCTGGCGGTAATGATGGAATACCCATGGCCATTTCACAAACTCATCTGTACAGAGCAGGAAGTAGACCCACAATACCGGAAGCTTCAGGACAAAGGCCGCAAAAAATCCCAGAGGTACCGCATATACCCACATATCAATGGTATCGCAGATCAGTCCGAACTTCGTATCACCGCCTGCGCGGAATACCCCGGCGATCAGGGCTGTGTTTACCGCAGAACCCATAATATAATAGGTATTGATAAGTAGCATGTACTTCAAATAATGCATTGCCCCGTCACTTAAGGATGCAAATCTCAGGACCAGAGGCGTGATGGCAAATACGATCACACCGCCAATGGCACCGGCTATAATGGTCATCTTCAGCATTCTGGAAGCATACACCTTCGATTTCTCCAGATCCCCTTTTCCCATTACATTTCCAAGAAGAATCGTTCCCGCACTGGCAATTGCAAAGCAGAACACAGAACCGATATTGCGGACAACCGTAACCAGAGAGTTGGCTGCAACGGCATCTGTTCCGAGATGTCCCAGGATCACAGAGTACATGGAGAAAGCAACACTCCAGGAAACGTCATTTCCAAGAGCGGGAAGTGACAGCCGGACGAAGTCGCCAAACAGCACCTTACTGCGGATAAACATAAAGGTCAGGTTCAATTTAACATCTTTGCTCAGGAAAGAAACGATCACGCATGCTGCCAGTTCGATCAGTCTGGAAGCAGCAGTTGCAATGGCAACACCTGTAGCCCCCAGCTTCGGTGCGCCGAAAAGCCCGAAGATAAAAGTGGCATTCAGGATAATATTCAATATAAAAGCCAGCATATTCAATGCCATACTGATCGTTACACGTCCGATACTGCGCAAAATCGCCAGATAAATCTCTGTAATTCCCCAGCAGAGATATGTAATTCCCATAATCCTAAGATAAGAAGAACCGATAGAGATCAGTTCCTGATCAGAAGTAAAAATCTTCATCATAAGCTGAGGAGCAGTAAATGCGATCAGTGCTACGATTCCCGAGATTATGATGGAAAAGCGGAGAGCAATTCCCTCGATCGCATGAATAGCCTGCATATTATTTTTTCCGAAATACTGCGCACACAGAAGAGATGCGCCTGTACCAAGTCCATAATATACCATAAACAGGATATTGGAGTAATTGGCAGCCAGAGACACCGCAGAAATCGCAGACTGTCCCACATAATTAAGCATAATTACATCTGCGGAGTTAACCGCTGCGCTGAGCAGATTCTGGATAATGATCGGAATCGTCAGTTTAAGCATCTGCCGGTAAAAATTATCCTTACCGGCCGATAATGTGTTTATCATATTTACCCCCGTAATAAGTATTTGCCCGATCAGGCAGTTTTATTAGTCTGCTTTCAGCATAATCCTTCCGGCAGAAAAACGCTATCGGTATTTTGACTGATTTCTACGTTATTTTGACTTTTGAGTCCTTAAACAAATCAACTTTGCTTATAATACCTTGCACAAAAGAAGTCGGACTGATATAATTCGTATGTATTTTGAGAGGAATACATACTGTGACTGATAAAAAATATAATGGGAGAAGTTTATGGCGACATTACAGCAATTAGATATGAATATTTACTGTGGATCCAGGAACATTTAAGGGTGGATGCCCTGACTCCGTTCTGGAGAGCAGTCACCTTCCTCGGAAACGGAGGATGGTTCTGGATCGTATTATGTGTGCTTCTGATCTGTTTTGGGAAAACACGCAAAACAGGAGTGACAGCGGCACTCTCGCTGCTGTCAGGGTTTCTGATCACAAATCTGCTGATAAAAAATGCAGTAGCCCGTCCAAGACCTTTTGATACTTATACACAGATCATTCCGCTGATTACCAGACCGAAAGACTATTCATTTCCATCCGGCCATACCTGCGCTTCCTTTGCCGTTGCACTGGTCTGTCTGCGGATGCTGCCCGGGAAATGGGGAATTTTACCTGTTGTTCTGGCCGGAATGATTGCTTTTTCCAGACTCTATCTGGGCGTACATTATCCGGGGGATGTTCTGGCAGGATTTCTGGTGGCATTGCTCACAAGTACAGTGGCATGCAGGCTGATGCGGAGAACATTTTCACCTCAGAAAAGCTGACCGGTTCAGAAGAAAACTTCCGGGGGGAAATACAAAAAAGATATACAAAAATCAGCAGAAAAATATTCGAATGTAAAGTGTAAAGGATAATCTTGTAATGAACAAAAATGAAATCTATATAAAGAGCGGAACCAATTACAAAGAAATGACAAAGGAACTGCTGGCACAGTGCGGCCTGGCGTCTGTAATTTCAGATAAAAAGATGCAGATTGGTATCAAGCCTAATCTTGTATCACCTTCCGAGGCTTCATGGGGAGCTACCACACATCCGGAAATTGTGGCGGGAATTATTGAGTATCTGCAGGAAAACGGATATGGAAATATTGCCATTCTGGAAGGCTCCTGGGTGGGAGATAAGACCACAGAAGCATACGAAGTGTGCGGATATCGTGAACTAACGGAAAAATATCAGGTGCCTTTTTGGGATATGCAGAAAGACAAGGGGATTGAAAGAGATTGCAGGGGGATGAAACTGAATGTCTGTGAACGTGCGGCAAATATTGATTTTCTGATCAATGTTCCGGTATTGAAAGGCCATTGTCAGACAAAGATCACCTGTGCATTGAAAAATATGAAAGGATTGATCCCCAATACAGAGAAGCGTCATTTTCATGCGATGGGACTGCATGAACCGATTGCACATCTGAATGCGGGGCTCCATCAGGATTTTGTCGTGGTTGATAACATTTTGCGGGGATCTGGATTTCGAGGATGGCGGAAATCCGGTAGTGATGAACCGTATCTGGGCGGGGACGGATCCGGTACTGATCGATTCTTATGTATGTCAAATTCATGCATTATACAACGAAAGATGTACCGTATATTGAACTGGCAGAGAAGCTTGGGGTTGGAAGTACTGATCTGAAAAATTCCCGCATCATATACTGTGAGGAAAATGCCCGCAAAGAACTTCCGAAATCAAGAAAAGTGGTAGAACTTCAGGATGCAGTAGAAGAAGTAGAATCCTGCAGTGCCTGCTATGGTTATCTCATCCCGGCTCTGGAAATGCTTAAAAATGACGGCCTTTTCGAGAAACTGGACACGAAAATCTGCATCGGCCAGGGATACCGCGGAAAAACAGGAAAACTGGGTGTAGGTGCATGCACCTGTAAATTTGAACATAACGTAAAGGGATGTCCTCCAACAGAGAATCAGATTTATGATTTCCTGAAGCAGTATATTCTGGGAGAAATAAATAATATGATATCAGGGGCCCAGGTTCAAAAAGTCGTTCGTGCCTGCATGATAAGACTTTTTGAATCTGGAACCCTGTTTGATTTTACAATGCCATCTTTATCATCTGTTATAATTTTATCCTGCTCAAATTTACTGCTGTCAAATGCCAGATGATACTGGGAAATATCTTTCCATTTCTTATCTGTAAAGTACTCATAATAAGTACGCCGTTCTTTATCCACTTTCTTAACCAACTTCTGTGCACTTTTTTCTTCCCGTCCTGTACGCTCGATGACAGTCTGTACACGATACTCAAATGGTGCATGGATAAATACGCTCAGGCATTTATTGTCGAGGATGTGATTGGCGCATCGGCCAACGATCACACAATCTTCTTTCTCAGCAGCATCCAGAATAATCTTTCGCTGAAGATCAAAGAGCACATCATTCATGGGAACAAAGTGAAAATCGCTGTCCATCTGAAGTTCATGGTCAATGGGAAAACGCCACTGGCTGCCACGTTTCTCATCAACCTTGGCAAGCAGATCAAAAGGAATATTCTCTTTCTGAGCTGCAATATCGATCAGCTCTTTGTCATAAAAAGCAAATCCAAGCTCTTCTGCCAGAGCCTTACCGATCAGGCGGCCATTACTGCCGAGCATCCTGTTTATTGTAATCACGCGTTTACTCATAATCAAACCCTCCTTTATGACATCTCTGTTATTGAACGATATAGATTCAGGCGGATATTCGCAAATTGTACCTGTTATCTGCAATTAACAGTGATAAGTCTTTTATTTGTGAACATTATAACATTGATACTTGAAAAAATCCAGTAAAATATATAAAAACAAAATAATATTACGAAAATATTTAGGTACAGTGCACAAAAACGATTCGCAATGAAACAAATGATACAGTTAATCCGATAATATTTTGAAAAGTGTTTTTTGGATAGTTTTATCAATAGACACTTTTGGCTGTCATATGCTAGAATTAGAGTAATATTTACAGCAAGCAGCAAAGCGGATGATATTGTCCGCCTGACCAGGATTACTGCCGAGTCAGAAGACGCCGGTAAAGTGAAAAATTTATTTATGAAATAGAGGATATTTATAGATTTTTTCTTTAAGCTATGGTATTATATTAAATTGGCTGTCTGACGACAGATCCGAGTCAAAATATTACAAGAGATATGAAAAGTATGTAAGAAAGGGATACGATACATAATGCTGAAAATCAAAAGCTATGTAAAGGTAAACAGTCTGGCGGAAGCTTATGAACTGAACCAGAAGAAAACAGCCCGTATTCTTGGGGGAATGGTCTGGATGAAAATGGGCAACAGAGCAATATCCACAGCGATTGATCTTTCCGGTCTGGGGCTGGATGCGATTTCGGAGAATGATGACGAATTTGTCATCGGATGTATGACTCCGCTTCATGACCTGGAGACAAATGAAGCTCTGAATACCTACACACATGGAGCTATGAAAGAAAGCCTTTGCCACATTGTAGGCGTACAGTTCAGAAACTGTGCCACTGTGGGAGGAAGCATTTATGGAAGATATGGTTTCTCAGATGTTCTGACCATGTTCCTGGGAATGGATACATGGGTAGAATTATATGATGCAGGCCGTATTCCACTGACTGAATTTGTAAATATGAAGAAGGACAATGACATCCTTGTAAATATCATCGTGCGAAAAGAGCCACTTCTTACCTGTTACTTAAGTCAGAGAAACATAAAAACAGATTTCCCGGTGCTGACCTGTGCAGCTTCTGTGATCGGAAATGAGGCAAGGACTGTGATAGGTGCCAGACCTGCACGTGCCATGATCGTGGAAGATAAGAAGCAGATCCTGAAGAATTTCCGGAACATGACAAAAAAGCAGAAGGAAGAGGCGATCGAAGCCTTTGCAGAATATGCGGCAGAGAACGTTCCTACTGCAGGCAATATGCGAGGATCAAAGGAATACAGAACCCTTCTTGTAAAAGTTCTTACAAGAAGAGCCTGGGAAGCAGTAGGAGGGATGAAAAATGAATATTAATTTCTGGCTTAACGGAGTGAACCGCCACGCAGAGATCTCCCCGGATACACTGCTGATCGATTTCTTAAGAAAACAGGGCTGTTTCAGCGTGAAAAGAGGCTGCGAAACTGCGAACTGTGGTCTTTGCACAGTTCTTATGGACGGTCGTCCGGTGCTTTCCTGCAGTACACTTGCAGCCCGCATTGAGGGAAAGAAAATCGTTACATTGGAAGGAATGCAGAGAGAAGCGCAGGAGTTTGGAAGCTTTCTGGCGAATGAAGGTGCGGAACAGTGCGGTTTCTGCAATCCGGGATTTATCATGAATGTATTTGCGATGCTCAACGAGATCAAAGATCCCACAGAGGAGCAGATCAAAGAATATCTTGCGGGAAATCTGTGCAGATGTTCCGGTTTTGTTTCCCAGACAAGGAGTATCCTGAAGTTCCTGAAATATAAGAAAGCACAGGAGGAAGCATAAAGATGAAATATGTAAATCAACCTGTACGTAAAACAGATGCAATGTCACTGGTAACCGGAAAGCCTGTCTATACAGATGATCTGGCACCAAGGGACTGCCTGATCGTGAAGATACTGAGAAGTCCCCACGCCAACGCCTGGGTGGAAGATATTAAAACAGGTACTGCCGAGAAGGTGGCCGGAATTGCATGTATCCTTACCTATAAAGATGTGCCTCAGAAACGTTTTACCCTTGCCGGCCAGACTGCACCGGAGATGAGTCCGGATGACAGACTGATCCTTGACCGTCATGTACGTTTTGTGGGAGATGCAGTTGCCATTGTTGCGGGTGAGACAGAAGAGGCGGTAGATAAAGCATTGAAGAGAATCCGCGTAGATTACCGCGTGGAGACACCGGTTCTGGATATCCACAAGGCAAAAGATAATCCGATCCTGGTCCATCCGGAGGATGACTGGAAGCTGAAAATTCCTCTTGGCGGAGACAACAAAAGAAACTTATGTGCATCCGCAGTGGAAGAACATGGAAATGTAGATGAGGTTCTGGCAAAATGTAAATATACTGTAGAGCGCACTTATCATACAAGAGCAAACCAGCAGACTATGATGGAGACTTTCCGCACAGCCTGCTATATGGATCATTTCGGCAGACTGATCGTTCTGTCCTCAACACAGATCCCATTCCATGTGCGAAGGATCGTTGGAAGGGCACTGGACATTCCTGCTTCCAAAGTACGTGTGATCAAGCCAAGGATCGGTGGCGGCTTTGGTGCAAAGCAGACCTCTGTCAGTGAGATCTATCCGGCGATCGTGACCTGGAAAACAGGCCGCCCGTCCAAGATGATCTTTTCCAGATATGAGTCCATGATCTGCTCTTCACCGCGCCATGAGATGGAGATCACAGTACGCGCAGGTGCAGATGAAAATGGTATCATCAAGGCAATTGATCTTTATACTTTGTCCAACACTGGGGCATACGGAGAACACAGTTCTACAACAGTAGGACTCAGCGGTCATAAATCAATCGCTCTTTACAGACATACAGAAGCCCACAGGTTTGCTTTTGATGTTGTCTATACAAATGTGCGTGCAGGTGCCTATCGTGGTTATGGTGCAACCCAGGGTATTTTTGCAGTGGAATCTGCAGTAAATGAGCTGGCACATAAGATGGGAATGGATCCTGTTAAGGTAAAAGAAATGAATATGCCTGTAGAGGGCGGTCCTCTTCCGGGATATCCGGATGTTCCTTATGCACAGAACTGTTCCATGGACCGCTGTATGCGCGCGCCAAAGAGATGATGGACTGGGATCCAAATATCCATGCAGGGATATGGGAAATGGCAAGGTCCGGCGGAGTCGGTGTTGCCATGGCTATGCAGGGATCCTCTATTGCAGGAGTTGACGTAGGCGGCGCAGATATTAAGCTGAATGAAGATGGTTCTTATACACTGGCACTTGGATGTACGGATATGGGAACAGGCTGTGATACCGTTATGGCGCAGATTGCGGCTGACTGTCTGAATACGCCTATGGATAACATAGTAGTATTCAGTGTGGATACGGATATTTCTCCTTATGATTCCGGTTCCTATGCTTCCGCTACAACCTATACCACCGGTGTAGCGGTTATGAAGGCCTGTGAGGAGCTGAAGAAAAAAATCTGTAAGCTTGGCGCAGAGATGATGGAAGTAGATGAGGGAAAAGTTGATTTTGACGGATCCTGTGTATTCTATGATGAGACACTTGAGATAAGCGATGGGGCAGACGGAAATGCAGCAGGTCATATGACAGATGCAGAAGAGGGCTATAGTGTTGATATGGATGCCATCAGTCTGAAAATGCCCAGAAGAAAGTTTCATTGGAAGATATTGCATTAAAGAGCACTTTCTTTAACAATATCGAGCTTCAGGTTGTGAAACAGCATTCTTCACCGATCTCGCCGCCGCCGTTTATGGTAGGTATGGCAGAAGTAGAGGTGGATACAGAGACAGGCAGTGTGGATGTTCTGGATTATGTGGCGGTTGTTGACTGCGGTACACCGATCAATCCGAATCTTGCACGTGTACAGACGGAGGGCGGTATTGCACAGGGAATTGGCATGGCTCTCTGGAAGATGTACAATATACAGATAAAGGTAAGATCCGCAACAACTCTTTTATGCAGTATAAGATCCCAACCAGACAGGATATCGGAAATATCCGCGTGGATTTCGAGTGCAGTTACGAAAAGAGCGGTCCTTTTGGTGCCAAATCCATTGGTGAGCTTGTAATTGATACTCCATGTCCGGCACTGGCTGAGGCAATTTATAATGCAACAGGTGTGCGTCTGACAGAGCTTCCGATGACTCCTGAGAAGATTGCCATGGAGATTTTGAAAAACCGCGAATCCATCCGGTCAGGGACAAAGGTGGAAGAATGAGAGAATTATGCCTTGCCTGTGCAGGTTTTGCCCTGGAGTTTATAGTTTTTTATGCAGCAGGCATTGTTCTGGTCCGGATATTGAAAGTAAAAGGGGATTGTTCCTGACTTTCATACTGGGATATCTGGTTTACTTTGCAGTGTTTGAACTGGTGATCGTACCGATGACACTGAAATGGGTATCCCTGACAGCTGCGGCTTATATATGGGCAGGAATCATGGCTCTGGTTATCTGCGCAGCTGTGATTTGCACAATAAAAAAACAACGGAGAATACGTGCCGGACAAACGGAAACATGTAGTGGGATTTTTGGAAGCATTTCTGAAATATGGAAAAATCACTCTGTGATGATTATCCTTGCAGGTGCCGTAGTATTGCTGCAGTGTCTGATTGTGATCTTTTACGAGGATACAACAGTAGATGCGGCGTATTATGTAGGTACAGTGAGTACTTCTGTATACACAGATACTCTTGGCAGATATAATCCCTTTAACGGAGCGATCCAGAAGGCATTTCAGGCCAGATATGTTTTTTCCGCATATCCGATGCATAATGCAGTGTGGTGCAGACTTCTGGGAATCCATCCCATTGTGCAGGCAAAGCAGGTAATGTCATGTATGAATGTAGTGACTGCCAATCTGATCATTTATCAGATCGGTAAGAGACTGTTTGACGGAAACAGGAAGAAAGCAGATCTGATGCTTGTCTTTGTCTGTGTTTTACAGCTGTTTTGCGGTACGATTTATTCTTCCGGAACTTTTTTTCTTTACCAGAAGCTACGAGGGAAAAGCCATCCTTGCCAACATTGCCATCCCTGCAGTTCTCATGTGTGCCGTCTGGTATCTGCAGGAGAAAAACAGCAGGAATGTCTGGATCATATTGTTTGTCACAGCGGTCAGTGCGCTGACATTTTCCGGTTCTGCTATCATCTTTCCAATCGTGATCGCAGCGGGAATGGCTCCGGCGGCAGTTATGAATAAGAGATTTTCGGGGCTGGTATATTGTGCAGTGTGTATGCTTCCGTCGGCATTATATGCAGCTGTATTTTTTGCATGCAGAATTGGTCTGCTGACGCTGGCTGCATCATAATACAGAAAGGAGAAAAAAATGGCAGGTGTAACAATTCAGGAACTGGGACTGCGCTTTATTGATGCATGTATGAGGCTGTACTGGGGTTCCTGCTGGTATCCTCTTCTGTTTGCTGTAGGACTGATCTGCACACTGGTCCTGGGGAGAAAAAGAAAGTCCGGGATATTTGTCGGCTATACAGTATTTCTGCTGCTGACAGTATATAATCCGCTGGTTGTAAAATATCTTATCGCAAAGGCGAAGTTTGAGAATGAATATTACCGGTTTATCTGGATTCTTCCTGTGATCCCGGCGGTTGCCTACTATGGATCAGACTTGTGACCGCTTTTAGAAAGACCTGGATAAAAGTTCTTATGGCTGCAACTGTGCTGACAGGTTTTGTGATCCTGGGAAATCCGCTGGACGGGGTAGTGACCAATTTTGCAATGGCAGAGAATATTTATAAGGTGCCCAATGATCTGCGTGCAGTCTGCGACGTGATCCACCAGACCAGGAGAATGATTTTCCAAGGGTTGTTTTTGACGGCAGTCTTAACAGCATTGTGCGACAGTATGATGCGGGGATCGCCACTGTAATAAGCAGAAATGCAAGTATCTACAGATCAGGCAGTACAGTGGCGGGAAACTATGATGAGAACAGCAGTTTCTATAAAAGACAGAAAGCATTGCTGGATGTGATCGATTATCATATCTATGAGAATAAAGAAGGGTTTCAGGCTGCGTTGAAGAAAATCAAAGACAGATTTCGTAGTAACACAGATCGGGCTGGTTGACCATGATTTTCTGACAGAGTGTGGTTGTGAACTGATCGCACAGACGGAATCCTGCTACATTACAGATTTGATTATAGCAAGCCTCGTAAATAATGCATATTGATCCGGCTCATCAGAGCGTGAAATTCTGCCAAGCTGTTTCAAATGCATTAATTAAGAGGCGTGCTATGATCGAAATATCATATATCTTACAAGAGAAGGAGAAAAGAAATGAAAAGTAACATAAAAAAGACTTTCGCTCTGCCTTTCAGCACTGATGCTGCTGATACTGGCAAGTCCGCTGACTGTACTTGCAGCAGAGGAAGAGGTGGCTGCATCTGCAAAATTTTACGGCACATTCTGGTCGTTGGTTCCGCCGCTTGTTGCCATTGCACTGGCGCTGATCACCAAAGAAGTATACAGTTCACTGTTTGTAGGAATACTGGTTGGTGCACTGTTCTACTCTAATTTTAATTTCGAAGGAACAATCCTTCATATTTTTGAAGGCGGAATGATCAGCGTTCTGACAGATTCTTATAATATGGGTATCCTGATCTTCCTTGTTATTCTGGGAACCATGGTATGTCTGATGAACAGGCAGGCGGTTCCGCAGCATTCGGACGCTGGGCCAGTAAGAGGATTAAAAGCAGAGTTGGTGCGGAACTCGCAACCATCATTCTTGGTGTACTGATCTTTATTGACGATTATTTTAACTGCCTGACAGTAGGAAGTGTTATGCGTCCTGTGACAGATAAGCACAATGTGTCCCGTGCAAAGCTGGCGTACCTGATCGATGCCACAGCAGCACCGGTATGTATCATTGCACCGATTTCTTCATGGGCTGCGGCAGTCAGCGGATTTGTAGAAGGAGAGGATGGAATTACCCTGTTTGTACATGCAATTCCCTATAACTTCTACGCACTGCTTACGATCTTCATGATGGTGGCAATGGTTCTTATGAAAGTAGAATTCGGAACAATGGGTGTTCATGAGACAAATGCTTTAAAAGGCGATATCTACACAACACCTGCACGTCCTTATGCAAACGCGGCTGAAGATGAGAAAAGTAATCCGCGTGGCAAGGTGATCGATCTTCTGATCCCGATCGTAAGCCTTGTAATATGCTGCGTAATCGGTATGATCTATACAGGTGGTTTCTTTAGCGGAACTGATTTTGTAACTGCATTTTCACAGAGTGATGCATCTGTGGGACTGGTGCTTGGAAGCTTCTTCGGACTGGTTATCACGATTGTTTTATATCTGATACGTCGTGTTATGAATTTCAGAGACTGTATGGCGTGTATTCCGGACGGATTCAAGGCAATGGTACCTGCGATCCTGATCCTTACTTTGCCTGGACATTGAAGCCATGACAGACAGCCTTGGTGCATCTGTATTTGTATCTGCAATTGTTAAAAGCTCTGCAGGCGGGCTGATGAATTTCCTTCCTGCAATTATCTTTGTGATCGGGGCTGTTATCGCATTTGCGACAGGTACTTCATGGGGAACCTTTGGTATCCTGATCCCGATTGTTGTTAATGTATTCTCAGGAACAAATCATGAACTGATGATCATCTCTATTTCTGCATGTATGGCAGGTGCTGTATGTGGAGATCACTGTTCACCGATTTCCGATACAACCATCATGCATCAGCAGG
>ENA-OQIM01000520-OQIM01000520.1-human-gut-metagenome-genome-assembly--contig:-NODE-520-length-14520-cov-2.198638_pt1 | contig 14520 bp, 21 predicted proteins | sample MGYA00242579_ERZ504744 | MGnify/ENA primary metagenome ERZ504744 (study PRJEB26092, sample SAMD00036441) | human gut metagenome | host: Homo sapiens | study: EMG produced TPA metagenomics assembly of...
TATAACAGAAAAGAGGAAAATTATTATGGTAAAACAGAACATCGTCTTCGTAGAAAACACTCCAGGCAGTCTTCAGAAAGTTACAAAGATTCTTGCAGAGAATCAGATCGATATCTACGGTTTCGGCTGCTTTGACGCACCGGAGTTTGCAAACTTCCGTATGGTATGCGACAATCCGGAAAGAGCAGATGAGATCATGGCTGAGCATGGATACATGACTCGTATCACACAGGCTATCCTAGTAGACCTTCAGGATGAGATCGGTGGGTTAGACAAGCTTCTTAGTGTCATGGGCGACAGCAACGTAAACCTTCATTACATCTACACCTTCTTCCACAGAGGCCTGAAAGTTCCGGTAGCGATCATGCACTGTGAGGATCTTCTGGTTGCAGAGAGTGTTCTCCGTAACAATGGATTCCAGGTTCTGAACCGCCTGGTAGATCCGGATGGAGAAGCAGAGGCGTAATCAATCGCATAAAAGGGACAAACAGGAATGAAGTATCGTATTTTTATTGTAGAAGATGACGAAACAATCGCGAATCTTCTGAAAAAGCATCTCAGTTCCTGGGGATATGACGTTTTTCTGGCTGAGGATTTTTCCAATATACTGCAGGAATTTGCGGGGAAAGCTCCTCAGCTTGTTCTTCTGGATCTGAAACTTCCATTTTATAATGGCTTTCACTGGTGTGAGGAAATCCGAAAGGTTTCCCAGGTGCCGGTGATCTTCATCTCCTCCGCAGCGGATAACATGAACATGGTCATGGCCATGAGCCGTGGAGCCGATGACTTTATTGCCAAGCCTTTTGATATGGACGTACTGGTGGCCAAGATCCAGGCAATCCTCCGCAGAACCTATTCCTTCGGAAACCCGGGAAATGTCCTGGAACATAAAGGCGCGGTTCTCAATCTTTCCAGAGCGACACTGACCTGGAACGGGGAGGAGACGGAACTGACCAGAAATGAACTGCGTATCCTGGAACTGCTTTTTTCCCAGGCAGGGAAACCGGTATCCAGAGATGCCATTATGACAAAACTGTGGGAAAGTGACAGCTTTGTGGATGACAACACCCTGACCGTAAACATTACACGCCTTCGCAAAAAACTGGAGGCGGCAGGCCTTGTGGATTTATCATCACGCGAAAAGGTCTTGGATATATGGTGTGAGGTTTTTATGGAATCATTTCGAGCATATTTAAAACAGACAAAATTTTTTTCATCGCCTGTGTTTTTATGGCGGCTGTGTCGACAGCAGTGATCTGCCTGTACCAGCTTCCCCTGGAGGCGGCGGTCTATCTGGCAGTTCTGTGGCTGGGAGCAGGAGCTGCCGTTTTTTTTATACGGTTATGCCTGTTACAGACAGAAGGTGCAGAACTTAATCCTGGTGGAAAAAGCTCCGGAGATTAATCTGGACCGGCTGGGCGAGACCACCGATGAGGTGGAGCTTCTTTACAGGGATATCATCCGGAAACTGGACGGCATGCGGATGGGTGCGGAGACAGAACGGCAGCGTTCTCTGGAAGAAATGACCGATTACTACACTATGTGGGCACATCAGATCAAGACGCCGATCTTTGCTCTACGCCTGCTGCTTCGGGAGGAGCCGGAGGAGAACCGGGAGTCCCTGGCACAGCTTTTTCGCATTGAACAGTATGTGGAGATGGTGTTGGGCTACCTTCGCACGGAGACATGTCCGCCGATCTGAAGCTGACCCGATGCTCGCTGGATCGGATCATCCGGGAGCAGATCCATAAATACGCAGGGATCTTTGTGTCAAAAAAGCTTTCGTTATCATATGAGGGGACAGATGCGATCGTTCTTACCGATGAAAAATGGCTTGGTTTTGTCATTGGACAGATTCTTTCCAATGCGTTGAAATATACAAGAACGGGCGGCATTGAAATCTGGCTGGAGGATGAGCGTGGAAACAGGGTATCTGAGAATCCAAATTTGAAGCAGAATACGGCCCCGGGGATTTGTAATACGGCCCCGGCAACTCTGGTCATCGCAGACTCCGGCATCGGAATCCAGCCGGAGGATCTTCCGCGCATCTTCGAAAAAGGCTACACAGGCGTCAATGGACGGGAGGACAACCGTGCTACCGGGATCGGTCTGTATTTAAGCCGGAAGATCCTGAGAAAACTGGGTCACGAGATCACTGTGGATTCCCAGGTGGATAAAGGCACGGAAGTTCGGATGAGCCTGTGGAAAAAAGATCTGGAGATGTATTAACCTTACACAAATGTAAGCTTCCTCCGTAAAATGTAAGCCACTTCGATGGCAGCCGCCGGAGAATTTTTCTTATACTGAAACCATAACATAGCGTTTCGGGTAATTCTTACATCAGGTTCGATCGCTTTAGAACATGATGCACGACTCCCTGGATCGCTGTAAATACAGATAAGAAAGGAATTAGCGTATGGCATTACTGGAAGTAACAAATGTAAAAAAGATATACAGCACCCGCTTCGGCGGAAATAAAGTGCAGGCACTTTTCAATGTGACATTTTCGGTGGAAGAAGGAGAATATGTGGCGATCATGGGAGAGTCCGGTTCCGGAAAAACAACACTTCTGAATATTCTGGCAGCCCTGGACCGCCCCACATCCGGCGAAGTGCTTCTGGAAGGAAAAAGCATTACTCACCTGACAGAAAAAGAAATTTCCGCATTCCGTCGGAAGAACTTAGGCTTCGTGTTCCAGGATTTCAATCTTCTGGACACCTTCAGCCTCCGGGACAATATTTATCTTCCTCTCGTGCTGGCAGGGGAAGATTATCAGGAGATGGAGCAGAAGATCCGTCCCATTGCAAAAGCCCTTCACATCAACCAGCTTCTGGAAAAATTCCCCTACGAGGTTTCCGGCGGACAGAAGCAGAGAGCAGCAGTTGCAAGGGCACTGATCACAGATCCGAAGCTGATCCTTGCGGACGAACCGACCGGAGCCCTGGATTCCCGTGCAGCCTCCGATCTTCTTTCCATGTTCAATGAGGTAAATCGGGAAGGCCAGACCATTCTCATGGTAACTCACAGCGCGCAGGCCGCCAGCCACGCATCCAGAGTACTTTTTATCAAGGATGGCGAAGTGTTCCACCAGATCTACCGTGGCACAAAAACAAGACAGGAAATGTACCAGATGATTGCAGATACCCTGACGATCCTTACGACAGGCGGTGAGACCTATGCGTAAAGGAATGTTTGGAAAACTGGCAGTGCAGAACATCCGGAATAACCGGAGCACCTATGTTCCCTATATGCTTACCTGCATTTTCTGCATTGCATGATGTATATGATGGAATTTCTGCGGGACTGTCCCACATTGGAGAAAGCAGTGCCCCAGGCAGCAGAAGTGAGGATGATCGTAGGAACCGGTGAAGTGGTTGTTGGAATTTTCTGCGTTATCTTTCTGATCTACAGCAACAGTTTTCTCATGAAACACAGACAGAAAGAAATCGGGCTTTACAACATTCTGGGACTGGAAAAAGGCCATATCGGAAAAGTGATGTTTCTGGAAACAAGCATGACTTCGCTGCTTTCTCTGACGGCAGGGATCGGGATTGGCATCCTTGGAAGCAAGCTCTCCCTGCTTTTGCTTTTCCGTTTTCTTCATGTTCCGGCAGTGCTGGGATTTTATGTTTCCATTACAGGAATCCTGTTTTGCATCGCAGGATTTGGAGGGATTTTTCTTGTTATTCTGGCACTGAATCTTACCAGAGTAAGGATGAATAACCCCATAGAACTTCTGAGAGGCGGAAACACAGGAGAGAAGGAGCCCCGGGCAAAATGGCTCATGGCACTTCTGGGGATGATTTCTCTTGGAGTGGGATATTATCTGGCAGTAACCACGGAATCCCCAATCCAGGCAATTTTCATTTTTCTTCTGGCAGTGATTCTGGTTATGGCAGGAACGTATCTTCTTTTTACCGCAGGAAGCATTGTAATCCTGAAACTTTTGCGAAAGAACAAAAAGTTCTACTATAAAACCGGCAACTTTATCAGTGTCTCCGGCATGATCTATCGTATGAAACAAAATGCGGCAGGCCTGGCCAGCATCTGTATTTTAAGTACAGGAGTGCTCCTGCTTCTTTCTATGACTGTGTCGCTGTATTTTGGAATGGGTGACATCATGGTGAACCGGTATCCTTTTGATACGGATGCCAGGATTTCGGGCATCAGCCAGGAACAGAGTGAACAGATTCAGAAAGTTTTTGCACAGGCAATCAAAAATGATCAGGTGCCGGCAGAAAAAACAGTGGACGAAACTTATCTCGAGATCGGCTGCAGGCAGGAAAAAACGGTATTATGATCGGACAGGCTTACAGTTACTCAGAAGATGGAAATCCGTAGATCTGTATACGATCCGTCAGTCTGAGTATGAGAAACTTACCGGTGAAAAAACAGATCTTCACGACGGCGAGATCTTTGCCTGGTATCCGTCTGAAAAGGAAAAAGACATATTAAAAATTGATGACCGGGATTTTGCAGTAAAAAAATGGCTGGAAAAAGCACCTTTAAGTGCCATGAACAATCTGGTATCCAATATGGCGGCAATTGTTGTGACGGATTCCGATTTCGAGTATATTGACGGGCTTCGGACAAAGATGTATGAAGGTCTTGATGCCTACGAGGCTGGAAAAGATCTCACAGTTCATTTGGGTGTAGATATCCGTGGCAGCGGGGAGGAAAAGATCCGGTATGGCCAGGCTGTTTATCAGGCACTGAAAGATTACTGCAGAAGCGGTGGCTTTTCAGAGAATACCATCGTGATCGGTGGTGTCCGCCAGAGTGAGTACGAAACGTATTATGTAGATAATGGAACGATCCTGTTTATTGGAATCTTTTTGGGAGCACTGTTCCTTATGGGAACGGCGATGATCATTTACTACAAACAGATCTCAGAGGGCTACGAAGATCAGGGAAGGTTCCAGATCATGCAGAAAGTAGGTATGAGCCGCAGAGAGGTGAAAGGAGCTATCCGCAGACAGATCCTTCTGGTATTTTTTATCCCGCTTGTGATGGCAATGGTGCATATTTCCATGGCATTTCCGCTGATCCGCCGGCTCCTGCTGCTGTTCGGAATGGCCAATACAAAATTGTACGTGGGCTGCACTGCGGGAACGGTTCTGGCCTTTGCGCTGGTCTATGGACTGATCTACTCCATGACAGCCAGATCTTACTATAAAATAGTGGAAAAAGCATAAAATCGGTGAAAAAGCACAGCTGTGTTTGCTGTGAAGTATTGAAGTTTTGATATGGCAATGCTACAATAAAGGGGCGTGTCAGGAAGCAGAAAAGTTTCCGGACACGCTCTTATTTACATGTACAACGAACTATAGCGATGCACTAATTTATTGGATCGCTGTAAGACGAGACGCTGGTGATCGCTGCACAGATCGGAGAAGCCTGCAAAGGTGCTTTTCATAGTTGCGTTTATAACGGAATGTACATACAATGGAGGAAATCGATGAAAAGAGAAAGTTTCAGAAAAGGTATGAAGGATGGAGTTCCCATCGCTCTTGGATATTTTGCGGTATCCTTTACCTTTGGCATGATGGCTGTTGCCGGCGGCTTGCGTATCTGGCAGGCAGTCCTGATCTCCCTGACCAACCTGACATCGGCCGGTCAGTTTGCGGGACTGGACATTATTTTTGCAGGAGGCTCCATGTGGGAGATGGCAATGACCCAGCTGATCATCAACTGAGATATTGCCTGATGTCATTTTCCCTGTCCCAGAAATTCCGGCGTGAGGAGTCCGGCATCCTGAAATACATCGCTGCTTTTGGTATCACCGATGAAATTTTCGGGATCAGTGCGGCCCAGGAGGGAAAGGTCAGCGTATTTTATAATTACGGAGCCATGTGCGTGGCAATTCCAGGATGGACTCTTGGAACTCTGGCAGGAGGAATCTCCGGAAGCCTTTTGCCGGATTTTATGCTTAGTGCGTTGAGCGTTGCCATTTACGGAATGTTCCTGGCCATCATCATCCCGCCGTCCAAAAAGAGCAGACCGGTTCTTGGGGTGGTTGTGGCATCCATGGCAGTCAGCACTGTTTTTGCGGTGACACCGGTGTTAAAACAGATATCATCCGGATTTATGATCATTATCACAACACTTCTGGTAGCAGGCCTGGCAGCTTATTTCTGCCCGCTGGAAGAGAAAGGGGAAGCCGTTCATGAGTCGTAATGTATATCTTTATATCCTGGTGATGGCAATTGTCACCTATCTCATCCGTATGCTGCCCCTTGCTCTTGCAAAAAACGAGATCAGAAGCCCGTTTATCAAGTCCTTTCTGTATTATGTGCCATATGCCTGTCTGGCAGCCATGACCTTCCCGGCCATCCTGAAGGCCACAGACAGCATCATCTCCGGTGCAGCAGGTTTCCTGGTAGCACTTATTGCTGCATATAAGGAAAAAAGCCTGATCACAGTAGCCCTGCTGGCATGTGCGGCGGTGTTTATCGTGGAGAGGGTTCTGGTATTTATTTGAAGAGGGGATATGCGGAAATATAATACGCAGGAGGGAGCCTCGAAAAGCTCCCTCCATTTTCATTTATTCACCTAAAAATCCAAGATCAATCTCTCCGTCAAACACCGTAGTTGCAGGTCCTGTCATATATACAAGGTTTTCATCTCTTTCCCAGGAGATGTTTAAGTCTCCGCCAAGAAGCTGTACAGTAACCGGCTTGCTGCCATCAACCTTGTCATTGAGGATGGAGCTACTGTAACTGCGCAGGCACCTGTGCCGCAGGCAAGGGTTTCTCCGGATCCACGCTCCCATACGCGCATCTTTACGGTGTGATGGTCGATCACCTGAACAAACTCGGTGTTGACTCTGTCAGGGAAGCACACGTGATTTTCAAAGGATGGGCCGATCTTTTCCAGGTCAAGGCTGTCCACATCGTCTACGTAGATGATGGCATGAGGATTGCCCATGGAACTGCGGTCATGTGATATTCTTTTCCCTCGACAGTGATGGGAGCGTCGATAACCTGCTCGGTTTCGGCAACCACCGGGATCTCTTTTGCAGTGAGGATCGGGGAGCCCATGTTGACTTTTACCATGGAGGCTTTGCCGTCACGGATGGTAAGATCCACATATTTGATACCGCTTCTTGTGGCAATGCTTAAAGAAGTTTTGTCCACGATGCCGTGGTCGTAGACATATTTGGCAACGCAGCGGATACCGTTTCCACACATGGCACCCTGAGAGCCGTCCAGATTGTACATATCCATCTCGCAGTCTGCGATCTCAGACGGGCGGATCAGGATCAGACCATCGGAACCAATGCCAAAATGACGGTCGCTGACAAATTTTGCCACTGCGGCCGGATCCTTAACAGTCTCTTCAAAACAGTTTACATATACATAATCGTTTCCGATGCCTTGCATTTTCGTGAATTTCATAATAGTAACCTCCTCTTGTTCCTGAATATTATACTTGTTTTTTTTGTTGGAGCACAAGACCCCATGGAAAAAATACGCAGGTTTTTTCCATTTGTTGCCTTTAATAGTATAGTATACTGGATAATTGTTATCGAAAAGTGAATTTTCCCTGTGGAATTCCGGTAAATTAGGAGTGAATTTTCGCATTTATGGATTTTATGTGCTTGCATTTTGTCAGAAACATGGTATCATAAAACAAAGTAATATGCATGGAGATGTATAATTATGCTGTACATTACGAATTGGGCTGACAGAAACAGGAGAGGCAGTTAACGTAAAGTACATAGAATTCAGGAGGAAGAAAAAATGAAGAGAAAATTTATGGCACTTGCACTTGCAGCAGCTATGACAGTTTCTATGACATCCGCTGTTTTTGCAGCAGATGAGATCAAGAGCGCAGATGATCTGGAGGGTAAGAAGATCGGTGTTCAGCTTGGAACAACCGGTGACGCAGACGCTACAGAGGTTAAAGACGCAACAGTGGAGAGATACAACAAAGGTAATGACGCTGTTATGGCTCTGAAACAGGGTAAGATTGACTGCGTAGTGATCGACAGCGAGCCTGCTAAGAAATTTGTTGAGAAAAACGATGATCTTGAGATCGTTGAGGATATTTTTGATAAAGAGGAGTATGCGATCTGTCTTTCCAAAGATAATGCAGACCTTACCAAAGAGTTTAACGAGGCTCTGAAGGCTCTGAAGGATGACGGAACTCTGGATTCCATCAGAGATAACTATATCGGTGATGATGCAGGTAAGACACCGTATGAGACTCCTAAGGATGCAGATCACTCCAAGGGAACTCTTACCATGGCAACAAACGCAACCTTCCAGCCATACGAATACTATGACGGAGATAAGATCGTAGGTATTGATGTTGATATCGCTCAGGCTGTCTGCGACAAGCTTGGATATGAGCTGAAGGTCGAGGATATGGAGTTTGATGCGATCGTAAATTCTGTTAAATCCGGAAAAGCTGATTTCGGTGCTGCAGGAATGACAGTAACAGAGGATCGTAAAAAGAGCGTTGATTTCACTGATCCGTACACAACTGCAGAGCAGGTTGTTATTGTAAAGAAATAATTTTGCATAGAGAAATCAGAGGATTCTGAACGGATAAGCTGAGAAACAGATATTCGTTGCAGGGTTCAGTAGCGAATGATCAGGTTCCGGATATCCGGGTATGTTTTCCGGATTTCGGAACCTGTAGTTTTGGAAAGGGTGGAAATTTTGAGTCTTATTGAACAGTTTCAGTTTAACTTTCTGGACGATAATCGCTGGCAGTTCATTTTGTCCGGTCTGAAAAATACCATCATCATTACTTTTTTTGCTGTACTTCTTGGTATTTTTCTGGGATTTGTCATTGCTATTGTCCGTTCTACACATGATAAGACAGGTAAGCTTAAGATCCTTAATGTGATCTGTCGTGTTTATCTGACTGTGATCCGTGGCACCCCAACGATGGTACAGCTGCTGATCGTATTTTATGTTATTTTTGCAACCATAGATCCGGGTAAGATAGTTGTTGCCATTATCGCCTTTGGTATGAACTCTGCTGCATACGTGGCTGAGATCGTCCGTTCCGGTATCATGTCTATTGATCAGGGACAGTTTGAGGCAGGACGGAGCCTGGGCCTTAACTATACACAGACTATGATCAAGATCATTCTTCCGCAGGCGGTCAAGAACATCCTGCCGGCCCTTGGAAACGAGCTGATCGTACTTTTGAAGGAGACATCCATCAGTGGTTATATCGGACTTATGGATCTGACCCGTGGCGGAGACATTATCCGAAGCCAGACCTACAGTGCACTGTTCCCGCTGCTGGTAGTAGCTGCGATCTATCTTGTGATCGTTTGCTTCCTTACCTATCTGGTAGGAAGACTTGAAAGGAGGCTGAGAACCAATGAGCGTAAGTAATGAAGTGCTTCTGGATGTACAGGGACTTGAAAAGGCCTATGGCGGCAATCAGGTTCTCAACGGGATCACCACACAGATCCGCAGAGGTGAAGTAGTAGCCATTATCGGACCATCCGGCTGTGGTAAATCTACATTCCTCCGTTCCTGAATCTCCTTGAGGAGCCGACCGGGGGAAAAATCCTCTTTGAGGGAACCGACATCACAGATTCCAAGGTGGATATCAACCGTCATCGTCAGAAGATCGGAATGGTATTCCAGCAGTTTAATCTTTTTCCACATAAGACAGTAAAAGAGAACATTATGCTCGCACCTGTGACTCTGAATCTTATGAGTAAGGAAGAGGCTGAAAAAACGGCACTGGAGCTTCTGGAGCGAGTAGGTCTTCCGGATAAGGCAGATTCCTATCCGGACATGCTTTCCGGCGGTCAGAAGCAGCGTATCGCCATTGCAAGATCTCTTGCTATGAACCGGACGTGATGCTGTTTGATGAGCCTACATCTGCTCTTGATCCGGAGATGGTAGGAGAGGTCCTGGAACTGATGCAGGAGCTTGCAAGATCCGGCATGACCATGGTTGTGGTAACTCATGAGATGGGCTTTGCCCGCGAGGTGGCAACCAGAGTCCTCTTCATTGATGAAGGAAAGATCCAGGAAGAAAATTCTCCTAAGGAATTCTTTGCAAATCCAAAGAATAAGAGACTTCGAGAGTTTCTTTCAAAGACATTATAATGACATTATAAATATAAGAATATTAAAAACGGATGCTTGATCCTCCTGTGGAAATGCTGCAGGAGATAAAGCATCGTTTTTTGTAGTGCTAGTTGCAAAAAAATCTTTTTTCTTTCCGCTGCTCAGTGGATTTCTTCACCGGCAGTTTTTTGTGCGGCTTTTATTTCGTTGTAACAGTATTTGATGATAGATTTTCTGGTTATGATCCCGATGAAGGAGCCCTGGTCATCTACCACCGGTACGAAGTTCTGATTAATGGCGCGATCCAGGAGATCTTCCATATTGGAATCTGCATGGACCGGTTTGTAGGTGGCACGGCGTGGGATCGCCATGATCGGGATTCCCTCTGTTTCCTTGATGTCGTGGATATCTGCACGGCGCATGCCCCAGAGGAGATCTCCCTCTGAGATGGTGCCGAGATATTTGCCGTCCATGGTGAGGATAGGAATGCAGGAGTACTTGCGGTGCTCCATTTTTTCGAGGGTCTGGCGAAGAGTTTCATCCTCAAAGATGTAGGCTACTTCGCTTTTGGGAATCAGAAAAAACAGAATGTTCACGTTATTACCTCATTTCCGCGAAAATTATAAATAAATCTGTAGGCTGTTTTAGAGAAGCTGAAGTCCGTGTGTCTCTGCAGCATCTGTGATCTCCTTCGGCCAGAGAGAGACATGTACTTCTCCGATGTGTGCTTTACGAAGGAAGAACATACAGATCCTAGACTGTCCGATACCACCACCGATGGTGTACGGAAGCTCTTTGTTCAGGATGGCCTTCTGGAATGGAAGCTCTCTTCGGTCATCACAGCCTGCTTCGGTAAGCTGGCGGTCAAGTGCGTCCTCGTCAACACGGATTCCCATTGAGGAAAGCTCAAGGGCAATGTCAAGTACCGGATAGTATACGAGGATATCACCGTTCAGTTCCCAGTCATCATAGTCCGGGGCACGTCCGTCGTGGCGCTCGCCGTTGGTGAGGGTTTTGCCGACTTTCATAAGGAAGACAGCGCCCTTTTCACGGGTGATCCGATATTCACGTTCCTTCGGTGTGCAGTCCGGATACATGTCAAGAAGCTCCTGAGTTGTGATAAAAAAGATATCCTTCGGAAGGATCTCCTCGATGTAGTCATACTGTACAGCCATGTATTTCTCAGTTTTACGAAGGACACTGTAAATGGTGCGTACGGTTTCCTTGAGAGTCTCCATGGAACGTTCTTCTTTGGAGATGATCTTTTCCCAGTCCCACTGGTCTACGTAAACAGAGTGGATATTGTCCAGATCTTCATCCCGGCGGATGGCTACCATATCTGTGTAAAGACCTTCTCCGTGAGAAAATCCGTATTTTTTCAGTGCGTAGCGTTTCCATTTGGCAAGGGAGTGTACGATTTCGGCGTTGCTTCCTTCGATAGCTTGATATCAAAGCTTACCGGGCGCTCTACACCATTAAGGTTGTCGTTAAGGCGGATTCCGGTGCTACAAATGTTGGAGCGGATACTCGAAGAAGGTTCAGCTTCTGTGAGAGTGTCTGCTGGAAGAAATCTTTTACTGTTTTGATCGCAATCTGTGTGTCATGGAGGTTCAGGTCTGCATGATAGGTTGCGGGGATTGTGATTGTATTCATTATCGGCTCCTCCTGATGATTTTTAGGCTTATTGCTCTGTGGGGTATTATAGCAGAAAATGGGTGGAGTGGCAATATAATGAGAGGGGAAGTCTTTTGGGGTATCGTAGAAAAATGCTGGGTATTAAATGCCTGGTGTGATATACTGAAAAAAGAATGCTTATGTTTACGACGGAAATATAAATATCCGTTTTGACGGATAGAATGGAGGGAGCTTATGGCAGGTCAAAGGTGTCAGGTTTGTGGGGGTAAGGTTGTAAATGGCAGGTGTTCATTATGTGGGATGCCTTACAGAAATGATGAGGTGTTATATCATTTGAATGAGCCCCGGGAGATACATTATAAACATGCTTCCGCCAAAGTGCGGGATATGATGCGGCAGTATGGACAGGATGCTGATCAAACAACACAACATAACGGAAACGTAAACCGGAATACGAACGTAAACCGGAATACGAACGCAAACCGGAATACAAATATAAATCGGAATACGAATGCAAGCCGCAATACCGATTTGAATCGGAATCTAACCAGAAGCCGGAATACAGGTGCAGCAGCCGGACGTAAGACTGCTGCGGCAGTTAATACCAGGAATAAAACAACGGTGGGCAGAAATCGTGCAGAAGTTTTAGATCAGGGAAAAAAACAGCAAAAAAAAGATCAGAAAAGCAGCGGGGCAGGCTGGATCATATGGTTTATAGTGACACTGGCCATTCTGCTTCCGAAATTATGGGATTTTCTTGCAGACTGGATCGGAACAAATTTGTGAGAATATTTCTGCAGTGAGATCAGGCAGTGCTAAGTGTCTGTATTTTCGTGTATACAGAAATATCCCTTTTCTTTTCTCCTCAGCTGTGTTATACTCATGCCTAGCACAACATATAGATGAAAAACAATATATAGAAGATATAGGTACTATATATAGTATTTTGCATAGCGACTTATATATAGCACAGGGAGGGATGAGCAATGTTATATGTAATCAAGAAAGACGGGACAAGAGAGGAGTTTAATCCGCAGAAGATCGTGGCTGCCGTGAACAAATCCGCAGAGCGTATTCTTTATACTTTTTCAGACGAGGAGAAGGATTTTATCTGCCGTTTTGCCCAGGAGCATGCGGATTCCCTTGGAAAGAATGAGATTGAGATCCAGGAGATGCACAATATCGTGGAGGGGGCTCTGGAGCGTGTGAATCCGGCAGTTGCCAAGAGCTACCGTGATTATCGGAATTACAAGCTGGATTTTATCCATATGATGGATGATGTCTATACCAAGAGTCAGGCGATCCGTTATATCGGTGATAAAAGTAATGCCAATACAGACAGCGCCCTTGTTGCCACGAAACGAAGCCTGATCTTTAATGAGCTGAACAAGGAACTCTATCGGAAGTTTTTTATGAACCGTAATGAGCTTCAGGCATGTAAGGACGGCTACATTTATATTCATGACCAGTCTGCACGTCTGGATACCATGAATTGCTGTCTGTTCGATGTGGCAGCTGTTTTAAGTGGCGGTTTTGAGATGGGTAATGTCTGGTATAACGAGCCGAAGACTCTGGATACAGCCTTTGATGTTATGGGGGATATCATTCTCAGTACAGCAGCACAGCAGTATGGTGGCTTTACAGTGCCGGAGGTTGATAAGATCCTGGCACCGTATGCAAAGAAGAGCTATGATAAATATATTTCCGAATTTATGAAATACTCGGACGAGAGCTGGAGTGGCCGTGAGGAGAGAGCTATTGAGTATGCTCTTGATAAGGTCCGCAGGGATTATGACCAGGGCTGGCAGGGAATTGAGTACAAGCTGAATACCGTCGGTTCTTCCAGAGGTGATTATCCGTTTGTTACGGTGACACTTGGTCTCGGAACCGAGCAGTTTGAGAAGATGTGTACGATTTCCCTTCTTGAGGTCCATCAGGGAGGACAGGGTAAGGCCGGACACAAGAAACCGGTACTTTTCCCGAAGATCGTATTCCTTTATGACAAAGAGATCCATGGTCCAGGAAAGTGCTGTGAGGATATTTTTGAGGCTGGTGTGGAGTGTTCCTCCAAAACCATGTATCCGACTGGCTGTCTATGTCCGGCGCAGGCTATATTTCCAGTATGTACAGGAAATACAAGAAGGTCATCAGCCCGATGGGATGCCGTGCTTTCTTAAGTCCGTGGTATGAGCGTGGCGGTATGGAGCCGGCGGATGAGAATGATACGCCTGTTTTTGTGGGACGTTTTAACATTGGTGCGGTAAGCCTTCATCTTCCGATGATTCTTGCAAAAGCCAGAGCGGAGAGCAGAGATTTTTATGAGGTTCTGGATTTCTATCTGGAAATGATCCGTAACCTGCATATTCGCACTTACGAATATCTGGGACAGATGCGTGCATCCACCAACCCGCTTGCATATTGTGAAGGCGGTTTCTACGGCGGACATCTGAAACCGAATGAAAAGATTGGCAAGATTCTGAAGCCTATGACAGCTTCCTTCGGTATCACAGCGTTAAATGAGCTTCAGGAACTTTACAATGGCAAATCCATTGCCGAGGATGGGGCGTTTGCTCTGGAGGTCTTGAAATATATCAATGACAAGGTAAATCAGTACAAGAAGGAAGATGGTTATCTTTATGCGATCTACGGAACACCGGCAGAGAGTCTTTGTGGCCTGCAGGTAGAGCAGTTCCGTAAGATGTATGGAATCATTGAGGGCGTTTCTGACAGACATATGTGAGCAACAGCTTCCACTGCCATGTAACAGAGGATGTGACTCCGATCGAGAAACAGGATCTGGAGGGACGTTTCTGGGAGCTCTGCAATGGCGGTAAGATTCA
>ENA-OQIM01000522-OQIM01000522.1-human-gut-metagenome-genome-assembly--contig:-NODE-522-length-14505-cov-1.941647_pt1 | contig 14505 bp, 17 predicted proteins | sample MGYA00242579_ERZ504744 | MGnify/ENA primary metagenome ERZ504744 (study PRJEB26092, sample SAMD00036441) | human gut metagenome | host: Homo sapiens | study: EMG produced TPA metagenomics assembly of...
CCTTGGAAGAGGAGCCGCTCATTTTGATTTTCCAAATACCCACAAAAGAATTTTCGTAGATAAGTGTGCAGACTACGGAAATGATTTTTAATAAAGATGTGCCAGGAAGTTTTCAAGTTTTTTCTTTACATAGAACCGTTGCGAAACAGCCGCCAGATAGAGTAAAATAGAGCAGATCTTAAGAAAAAGGAAGTTGGAATTTTATGACATTATTAGAACAGATACAAAAAGAACATGCCGCTGCTTTTACGCACGGCGGAAAATTTCATGCGGATGATGTGTTCTCTGCGGCACTGCTTCTGCATTTTAATCCGCAGCTTACCATCCAGCGCGGAAATCGTGTGCCGGAGGATTTTGACGGGATTGTTTTTGATATTGGAAGAGGAGAATACGACCATCACCAGAAAGACAGCCGGATCCGGGAAAACCAGGTTCCGTACGCGGCGTTTGGCCTTTTATGGGAGCACTTGGCACAGAAATTTTAAGTCCGGAGATGGCCGCGCGGTTTGACGAGAAGTTTGTACAGCCGCTCGATCTCAATGATAATACAGGAGAAAAGAATGAACTCGCCAGTATGATCGGCATGTTCAATCCGGTATGGGATGATAACAGCGGAAGCGATGCAGCTTTCCTGGAAGCGGTGGCAGTGGCCGGACGGATTTTGGAACATAAATGGGAGCGTTTTCGTGCGGATGAGCGGGCGGAGCAGCAGTTTGCAGCTCTTCTTGCCGAACACAGGAAGCGGATCGCAGCGGAGAAAAAGGCAGGAACAATGGATGAAAAGATTCTGATTCTGTCGGAATTTTTCCATGTCAGAAACAGCTTTCCGCGACTGAAATTGCATTTCTGATATTCCCATCGAACCGCGGCGGTTGCTGCGTGCAGCCGGTTCGAAAAGAAAATTCATTCAATTACAAGTATGATTTTCCGGAAACATGGCTTGGCCTGGAAAAAGAAGCACTGCAGGAAGCGACGGGGCTTTCCGATGTGTCTTTCTGCCACAAAGGAGGATTTCTTCTCACCGCAGAAACGCTTGACGATGCCGTCGCTGCCTGTCGCATCAGCCTTGCGGGAATGCCAAAAGCACCGGTTCTGATCCACATCGGTACCGATGCGATCGATGCGGATGACGCGCTTTTGCGGCAGATGCCGGGCATGGAGCATGCAGTTATTCTTCATAAACCGCTGCCGGAGGCCCCGGAACTGAACATCTGTGGCAGTTATGCCGTGTCATCACTTGAAAAAGCAGAATGGAAGATACGCCTGCGGGAATACCTGTCGGACTTGTTAAAAGAAAAGCCGGAGGCTGTCTGTGTCAGCGGTGATCTCTTTGCGGCCTATCCGGTCATGCACCAGCTCCGCAAGAAACATATTCCGGTTCTGACGGTATCAGAGCAGAATGGAAAACGGCTGCTGGTCCGCATTCCGTCCGGTTCCTGAGAATTTACAGAGAATCTCTCTCAATTTCACGCGTTAAACAGAAAAATTCCTCAATATGTGATTTGTTTCTTTGCATCTGCTGTTGTCTGTGATACAATATAGAAAATACGTGAAATTTTTGCACAATGAAAACGAATGATATCATTTTTGGTTTATCTTCAAAAAAAAGAGGCCAGACTTTACAGGAACGATACGTTTTTGTGATTTCATCCGAACGGCCTCAAAAGCAGAAAATGGCAGGCAGAAATCGACAAACAGCAGAGAGGAGAGCAAAACATATATGATTTCAAAGAAAAAATTTGGCACAACGGTAACAGCGTTCGGCGTGGCAGCCGGAATGCTTCTCGGTTCGGCTGCACCGGCGCATGCAGAGGAGACAGCGAAAACGGTGCAGGAAACGCAGAAAGATCAGGCGGATGCACTGGCCACGCAAAGTGAAACGGAAAACGGAAACACAGAAGAAGCCGTTGTTCCGGCTGTAGAAACACAGGAAACCGAGACACCAGCAGAAGAACCGTCCGTACCATCTCAGGATGAAAATGCCGCTTCCACAGAGGAGCCAGAAGTACCGGAAACGCCAGAACCGACAGAGGATCCGACTCCAACGGAGACACCGGAAGACCCGAATCCAGGCGAGATGCCGGAGCCATCTCCAAGTGAAACCCCGGAACCAACTCCAGGCGAAACTCCAGAACCGTCGGTAACGCCATCCCCAAGTGAAACGCCGACTCCAGCTCCGTCCGAAACCCCGGAACCAACAGAAACACCGGTGCCAACCGAGACACCTGCACCAGCACCGACAGAAACACCGAAAAATGATGAGACACAGGCGGATGACTGGATTCAGACGATTGATTACGGAAAATATATCAGCTCCATGAAAAAAAGATCTCCGCGCAGGTTTCGCACAGGTCGACAAAGCGTACGCCTACGCAAAGGTCGATACCAGATTAAACGTCCGCGAAAGCGGTTCCACCAGCGCACGGATCGTGGGAACACTTCCGGCAAAGGCACTCTGCTTTGTGATCGCCGATGCGGATCAGGAGTGGGTTTATATTGAATCGGGCGATGTCCGCGGTTTTGTCCGTACGGATTATCTGCAGCAGGGAAAAGAGGCGCTGGAATATGTAACCGGCACCGGAGAGGATCAGATGAAACTGGCGGATCAGGTGATTGATCCGTCTGAAAATGAAGCCTTTCCCTATAAAAAAGAAACGGTTTATGAAGTAAAAACCTCAACCGGAAACGGTATTATCACATTTGCAAAACAGTTCGTTGGCAGACCATACGTCTGGGGTGGAAACTCCCTGACGGACGGTATTGACTGCTCTCATTTTGTATGGCAGATTCTGACCCGTTGCGGTGCGTACGATGGTGAATATACGACCTCCGGCGGATGGCGCAGCCTTGGAACGGAGGTTGCAAGCCTGGATGAGGCACGCGCAGGCGATGTTATTTGCTATAATGGCCATGTGGCGCTGTATGACGGAGAAGGAAAAATCGTAGAAGCGCTGAATGAAAACGCCGGTATCACCTGCGACCGCCCGGTGGACTGTGACACGATTCTGACGATCCGTCGTTTTGCAGCCGACGATGAAATCGGAGAAACGAACGCAGAAAAGATCTGGAATTACTTCTTGATGCACGGATTTACAAAAGAAGGAGCCGCCGGTATTATGGGAAATATTGCAAACGAGGCATCCACAGACCTCAATCCGACACTGCTTGAGTATGGCTCTACCAGCCGCACAAGCCTGAGCGGAGAGCAGTACACGAACCTTGTTGATGCCGGAATCATTTCCCGTGACGAAGTGATCCGAAGTTCCCGTTTTGGCCTTTACAGTGGCGGAAGATATGGATATGGTCTCTGTGGTTTTACAGATCCAACGATCAAAGAGTATCTGTGCCGATATACCATTGATCTTGGAAAGAGCCTTGGAAGTCTGTCCGGCCAGCTCGACAGTCTGATGGCCTACCTTTCCGACTACAATCCGAATCTGCTGGACAGACTGAAAAATGCCGAAGATGTTGACACCGCAGCAACTGCTTCATGCGTGAATACGAAAAATGCGCAAACCAGAGCACACAGCAGAAACTGCGTACAACAGCAGCAGAACAGATCTACAATGTTATGGAATCGTATGATTCGCCGGTAGATGTAGAATAAACGAACAGATGATGAAGACGTGTTAAGGAAAGTCCTCCGCAGCAGAAAGATTCTGTGTGGAGGACTTTCTTACAGTAAAATAATTGAATTTATGTATGATTTTTTACTTCCAGCTTTTCAGTTTGTCCGCTTCCGGAGTCTGCAGCAGAATTTCTTTACAGTCCAAAAGAGAAGGACTCACATAATCACAAAATGGAAAAAGCTCTTTTGTATACGGTGTCAGATCCGGGATCATGCAGGAGATGGCACCAGCTGCACGCGCGGCCTTCAGACCATTGATGCTGTCTTCGGCTACTATGCATGCAGCAATCGGAACTTTCAGAAGAGACGCTGCTTTTAAGAAAATTTCCGGATCCGGCTTGCTGTTGATTACCTCATCCCCGCAGACTGAAGCATCGATATACTGGTCAATGCCAGACTGTTTCCAGTATCCTTCCGCAACGCGCCGTGTTGTGGAAGTGGCAACCGCAACTTTAATCGAATGTTCCTTCAGCCAGGAAAGAAACTCGTGAAGTCCCGGCTTTTCCGGTACACCATTTCGCTGAATATAATCATTCAGATACGCCGAGCGGATCGCGCGTCCCTCATCGTATGTCACCTTTCCGTGAAACCACTCCTCAAACAGCTTTCTGCTCCGTGGAAGCGCGCTGCCGCGCATCTGTGAGAGATGTTCCTCCGTGAGCGTAAAATTCAGCTCCCGGGCAGCTTTTTGCCAGCCCTCTTTCATTACAATCTCGGTGTCAAACAGGATACCATCCATATCGAATAATACTGCCTTTATCATAAATGCGACCTCCCAGGGAGTAAAAGAAAACAGACGGTTTTCGTTTACTCTGTACTCTGATTTTTTTAAAACTACCTTCAGTATACGAAAAATCCTGAAAAAAGACAAGTGCATGAACTTTACAGAATACTACAAATCTTCCTTTTACGAAGCAAAAACTTTCTATGAGGACTGCAAATATTACAGATTGCTGGGTAGCAGTAAACTGTAACATTCGGGCATGACTGGATCCATGCATATTACAATCACACTTGACTTCAAGTAAGCTTAAAGTGCTATTCTGATAAAAAAGGACAAATTAGGAGGAATAACAGAATGGAAAAGTCAACGGTTTATTTTACCGACTTTCGATGTCCTGTGGGAACGAGTCAGCTTGACAAGCTGAAAAAACTCTGTATCGCTGCTGGCGTCAAAGACATTGATATGGAAGGTAAATTTGTTGCAATCAAAATGCATTTTGGCGAACTGGGAAACATGGCGTTTCTTCGTCCGAATTATGCGAAAGTGGTTGCAGATCTCTGTAAAGAGCAGGGAGGTCTTCCGTTCCTGACAGACTGCAATACGTTATATCCGGGCAGCAGAAAAAATGCCTGGAGCACCTTGACTGCGCAAATCTGAACGGATTCAATACCATTACCACAGGATGCCAGATTATCATCGGAGATGGACTGCGAGGAACCGATGAAATTGAGGTTCCGGTTGTCAACGGAGAATACTGCAAAACAGCATTGATTGGCCATGCGATCATGGACGCAGATATTTTTTATCAGTCTGAGCCATTTCAAAGGCCATGAAGCAACGGGCTTTGGCGGTGCACTGAAAAATATCGGTATGGGATGCGGAAGCCGCGCCGGAAAGATGCAGCAGCATGCCAGTGGAAAACCGGCGATCAATACGGATGTCTGTCGTGGCTGCCACCGCTGTGCAAAAGAATGCGGAAGCGATGCAATTTCCTATGTGGATAAAAAAGCAGTCATTGACTATGACAAATGCAAAGGATGCGGCCGCTGCATCGGTGCCTGCAGTTTTGATGCGGTTTATAATCCAAACAGCAGTGCAAACGAGCTTCTCGACCGGAAAATGGCTGAGTATGCACAGGCTGTCTGTCATGGACGTCCGTGTTTCCATATCTCTCTGGTACAGGATATCAGCCCGGAACTGTGACTGCATGGGGAGAACGATGCTCCGATCCTGCCGGATATCGGAATGTTTGCAAGCTTCGACCCGGTTGCCATTGACCAGGCGTGTGCCGATGCCTGCCTGAAGGCAACTCCGATCGAAAACAGTCAGCTTGGCGAGCATCTTGCAGAGCCGGGATGCATTGCCACCACGATCATTCAAGGATTCCAATCCGAATATTGAATGGCAGGCAACCCTTGACCAGGCAGAGAAAATTGGTCTTGGTACGAGACAGTATGAACTGAAACGTATCAAATAATAATACAAAAAAATGCTTTAGGGCAGATGAACAACAGCGGAAAGCTCCAGCTTCTCGAATGAAAAATCAACGAGAAGCTGGAGCCTTTTAAGGCCAGATTGTATTTTCTTCAGAAATAACAACGGTTTTTTTCATCCATTTGCGTGATCGCCACCGGATCAGATAATTTACACCACGGAACGCCTCATCCATGCCAAAAGCGATCCAGCATCCGAATAATCCGAATCCCATTTTTACACCAAGCAGATAGGAGAAGAATACACTCATCAGCCAGCAGGAGAGAATGGAAACACCCATAGGGAAAACCACATCGCCTGCTCCGCGCAAGGAATTTTCCTCAATGTGATTAAAGCCTCGAAAAATTTCCACGAAAATATCAAAAAACAAAATGGTATGTCCGATCGAAAGGATCGCAGGATCGTCTGTAAAGATCCGCAGCAGCACGGAACCAAAGCAGGCAAGGAGCGTGGATAGGCAGGCATTCAGCAAAATTGTGATTTTTAAATTCTGCAAATTCAGCTGATAAGCCTGTTCGTATTTTCCGGCGCCGGTAAGCCAGCTGATCAGCAACGAGGTCGAAAGACCAAGGGAGAGGCCTAGGACATACACGTAAAAAACAAGTGTGGAAACATAAATTTTGGCGGAAACAGCCTGCACACCGACAAGTGCAATAATGGAGGTTGTCACTACCTGGGATACAGAATAGGAAAGCGTACTGATACCGCCTGGAATTCCGATTTGAAGCACTTTTGGTAAAATCCGGAAACTGCTGCGTATGGACTTATGACGGAAGTCAAGGCCAAGCGGAAGAACCAGGAGCAGCAGAAGCATGGTAAAAGCGGCACAGCCTCACTGAAGGCATAGGCACAGGCAATCCCTTCTACGCCGTGAAGCGGCAGTTCGACCGGCTGAAAGACGATCAGATAATTTAAAAGGGCATTCAGCGCATTCATTCCAAGGGTAACAAATACCGATATTTTGGGCTTTCCATAGCTTTTAAATATGGCACTGCAGATGGACACGAACGCGGCAAAAAAGGAAACACGAATGCAGATTCTCAGGTAAGAAGAGGCATATGTTAATACCTGGCCGGATAAATTCATCTGCCGCATCAGGGGCATGGAAAAGAACGAAAGTGTAGCACCAAGGAGAACGCTTAACCCGGCACCTGCAAACAGCGCACAGAAAGCAGCATCGGATGCATTTTTTTCCTTTTTGGCACCAAGATTCTGGCTGATTACGATGGACGCACCGGTACTGATTACGGAATAGAAATTCAGAATCATGCCCATAAACTGTCCGGCGGAACCAACGGCAGCAACTGCTTCATCGGAATAAAAGGACAAAGTAAAAGTATTGACGGTGCTCATCAGATTCATCAAAAACATTTCCAGAAACAGGGGAAGAAAAATCTTTGGGAGAGTCATCGTTCCCTGTGGCGTTTCTACTTTGCCCAGATCTGGATTGTAAAAGGATTTCCACATAAAGTCTGTCGTTACTCCTTTCAGAAAATAGTAACAGAATTGGATTTTAGCAGTTCTGAAGAAACCTGCACGGTAACCGGGTGATCTGCAAAAGAGCGGCGGACATAGAAAATCAGTCGTCCATGGTACAACCGGCGGCAGGAAGAAGCATACTCGGTGCAGTCTGCAGCATTTCCGTTTTCAATTCCAAGAAGGACGCCTCCGTCTGTCGTTACCTGAACCATGGAGGAATCTCCGAAGCAGAAAGCACCATCTCTGTCGGCGGCATAAACTTCGAACTGCAGAAGCGGATTTTCCGGTAAAACAGCGGAATTTTCTTTGGACGGCTTCCAGGGTCGGATCTGCAGGGCACAAGGCATAGAAGTCGTTTTCAGCTCATCCTTTGCTTCAAAAGTACAGGAAGCCCCGCCCTTTTGTGCCGCAAGCTTTCCAGAAGCAAGAACCATCAGCGTGCCCGGCTGAAAGGGAACGATCCAGCGAATCGAATCTTCAGTATAGGAAGCCTCCTTTTTGCCGAGACTGATTCCGTTTAAGAATAATTCCGCTTCGGAAAGGTTTGTGTAGCAGCGGACTTCGATATCTTCTCCATCACAGTAATTCCAGCTTTCGAATAATGGCTGCCAGCTTTCTCTCATGGAGTCTGCCCGCTGTGTGGAAAGATGGCACATCGGTTTGGATGACCAGAAGCTCATCCGCCGGTAAAACCCGGATTTTTCAAAGCCAGCCATCGTAAGAAGCCCGGCTTCAGAAGCTCGAAGCGGCCATCCGTGTGCCTCTCCCATATAATCAATGCCTGTCCAGAGAAACTGTCCGCTGATATATTCGTTTTCGGTTACCGCATGCCAGGCAGCAAGATCATGTCCGTTTTCGCTGCCTAAAATGGGAGCGAAGGAAAATCACAGTGGCTTTCCTCGTATAAATGTTCTTTATAATTGTATCCGGCAACATCGAGGGCATCCAGAAAACCGATCTTTGCAGAGAGCTCCGGAAAAGCGGCAGCCAGTGTAACCGGGCGCGTAGGATCCACTGCGCGTACTTCGTAAGCAAGCATGGAGCCAGTGCTTTTAATCGCTCTGCATTCGGCCGATCCGGATTGTATACGCGCTCTGCGGCAGGCTTGTTTGCATCATTGTTTCCGGTCATGGTCTGAAACAGAGGATGGCAGTAAGGATCATTTGGATAATCAATTTCATTTCCAATGCTCCAGAGAATTACACTTGGATGATTTCGGTCGCGCAATACCATAGCAGACAGATCTTCTTTCTGGTACTGAGGAAAGTACTTGTAATATCCCTGATGCTTTGGAGGATAAACATTATGACCGGTAGACCATTTGTTTTTTGGCCCTTCCCACTCATCAAATGCTTCATCCATAACAAGAAAGCCCATTTCATCACATAGATCGTACAGTTCCGGCATATGCGGATTATGGCTCATACGGATGGCATTGCAGCCCATTTCTTTGAGCTTTTCAAGGCGGCGTATCCAGATTTCTTTTGTAACGGCGGCACCGAGTGCACCGGCATCGTGGTGAACGCAGACCCCCTTAATTTTCATGGGGATTTCATTCAGAAAGAATCCATAATCGGCATCAAAACGGAAGGTGCGGATACCTACACGGAACTTGTCTGCAAGAAAGGCGGAGTCATCCTTGGCTTTGTGGAGCCATGTTTCGAGTGTATATAAAGATGGATGTTTCGGAGACCACAGTGTTGGCTGTGCTACCGTTCCTTCAGTCTTTAGTTTTGCGGTTTCTCCAGGAAGAAGAGTGGCTCTCTGCTCGGCGAAAAACACCGTGTTTCCATTTTGATCACGCAGATACTGGACCAGTGAAAAAGAGGTTTCCTGATCTTCCATATTACAGATCTCTGTTGTGATAGAAAGATCCGCTGAGATTTTATCTGCCCTGTTTATGGAAAAGCAGGTGCCATATGGTGTAACGTGAAGAAGATCTGTAACAAGGAGCGTTACCTTTCTTGTGATTCCGGAACCGGTAAACCATCGGGAATCTGAAATCTCTGTCCGGTCTACACGGACGCTGATTTCATTGATACCATCTGTACCAAAAACAGCCTGGGATGTTATGTCATAGAAAAAAGGTGTGTATCCATTGGGATGAAAGCGTGATAATAACTGTTGAACCAGACCTGGCTTTCTTTGTAGACACCGTCAAACAGCAGCACGATGCGTTTTCCACGATACTTCTCAGGCAGGGAAAAGGTTCCACGATACCATCCGATGCCGCCGGCTGCATATCCGGTGCCGCTGGAATAGGATCTGGAAAATGGCATTGCAACAGACCAGTCATGTGGAAGCTCGACAGCTGTCCAGCCAGTATCATCATAGTCTTTTTTCCAGGCATCCGGCTCTTCGCCATAGTGAAATTTCCAGGAATGATGGAGATAAATTGTTTGGGTATTCATAGATTTATAACCTCCTGTTTTTATCATGATATTTCAATTTTTATACGTTCCTATTGGTTTTTATTATAAAGAGTTCATCTGAAAAATCCATGGAAAAGAGAGGGATTTTTTGTAAAATAGCGACTTTAGGATTGACTTTTACGTGCAAAAAGTCTATCCTTGAATTTGAAATGAAAAGGGTTTCAAAAAATTGGAATAGAGTAAGAGTTTCAAGAGGGCGATTTATGAAAAAAGAAAAAAACATTTATACTATTGCAAAAGAAGCAGGCGTTTCGCCGGCGACGGTGTCTCGGGTCATGACGAAAAATGCCCGGGTAAGCGAGGAAAAAGAAAAAAAGTGGAGGAAATCATACAAAAATATGATTATCGCCCAATGCGCTAGCACAGGGGCTGACAAATGGCAAGAACAAAAATCATTGGCATTCTTGCAGCGGATATGATGAATCCCTTTTATGCACAGCTTGTGGACGAATGCGTAAAGGAAATTGGTGCAAGTGGATATGTTCCCATGATATTTTCATCTCAGAGCAGTTATGAAATGGAAGAACAGTATTTGCAGAAGATGTTTGACCTGCGTGTGGATGCAATTATTTTAATGGGAGGAAAATCAGACCAGCTCGTTACAGATTTGGAATATGTGGATTTGCTTGATCGAATCACAGACACTACACCGATTATTACAACTGGAAAAATAGAAGGATCTCTTTGTTATCAGGTATGCATTGATGAAATGGCGAGTGTAGACCTTGCATGGAGCATCTTTTTTCGCTTGGCCATCGGCATATTGCACTGATCGGCGGGAAAAATCACATCCGGTCAACATATGATAAACGAATGCGGTATCGTATGCTGCTTCGTAAAAATGGAATCACATACAGAGAACGCTATGTAACGGATTCGGATTACAACATCGAAGGGGGGTACCAGTGTATGGAAAAACTCTTTCAGGAAATCGTAACGATGCCGACTGCCGTAATTGCAATCAATGATTTCAGCGCAATCGGAATTCTTCGGTGTATTGAGGAACATCATTTGTCTGTTCCGCAGGATATATCGCTTGTCAGCTTTGACGGAACCTTTCTGTCAGATATTGTTAACCCGAAGCTTACCAGCGTTTGCTATGATTATGCTTCTTTTGGAAAAATGCTGGCTGCGTCTGCGGTAAAACTTCTTTCAGGAGAAGAGATTCCGAAAATTCAGCAATGTGTGTCGCGTTTAATCGTACGCGAATCCACGATATTGCAATAATATCACATTATCGATTCAGAAGCATGTAATTTCATATAGCCAGATAATTCTTCTCTTTGATTTTAAAAGACCATCAGAGAGAAGAATTTTTTTTGCACTAATTTTGGAATGTTTGCAGACATGGTGATATTGATCCTGGAACAGATTTTGGCTTTTGTAAGAGAGATACCGACAGATCAAAATGGCGGTAAATAGCGCGTTTTCAGAAAGAAAAAAAGTGGATATACATAGAGGAATAAAGGGTGATTTGTCAAATTGTCAACTAATTCAGATGGCTTTAAAAAAAAGAAAGCAAATTATACAAAAAACAAGTTGACAAATCAAAGCGGAAGGAGTATAGTACGAAATATGAAAAGGGTTTCACGAAAGTGCCAATTAAAAAGATATGTGATTTGGAAAGATGTATAAGTTAAGTGCTTTTTAGATGGAATTATCGTTATAATATACAGGAAAAGCAGTAAAAGCAAAGATACATTCATCATGATCACTTTTATTTTTGGAAAAACGTGAAAACGGTTTCATATAAAGGCTGCAAATTATGTGCAGACAAATTTTCACAAACTGCAAAATAGGAGGAACGCAACGTGAAAGGAAAAAGGAACCAAACGACAGCAGCTCTTCCGGCTGTCCCCAGTAAAAAGAATCGAGCATGGAAGACTTTTCGCAACAACAAAACACTTCTTCTGATGTGTTTGCCAGCAGTCATCTTTTTTATCGTGTTTAACTATTGCCCATTGCCGGGCGTATGGATTGCATTCACGAGTTACAATTTTCGGGATGGTATTTTTGGAAGCCCTTTTGTAGGATTATCAAACTTTGAATTTTTGATTTCTTCCGGTGAATTGTGGACTTTAACGAAAAATACAATTTTATACAATCTGGTTTTTATTCTTTTTGGAAATGTTTTTCAGATCGTAATTGCTCTTATGCTGAATGAAATCAGAAGTAAATTTTTTAAAAAGGTATCACAGACAATCATGTTCCTTCCGTATTTTATTTCTGCTGTACTGATTGGGGCGATCGCATTTAATATTCTGAATTATGACACGGGTGCATTAAATGCACTTCTTCGTGAAACGGGTGCTGACCCAATACAGATTTACAGCAAAGCTGGTTTATGGCCCTTCATCATTATTTTCTGTAACATGTGGCAGCAAACAGGTTATGGTTCTGTTGTTTATTTCGCGGCAATCTGCGGTATTGATTCCAGTATGGTAGAAGCAGCAGAGGTAGATGGCGCTACCAGCTGGCAGAGAATTCGTTACATCATTCTTCCTTCCCTGAAAGGAACCTTTATCATTCTGCTTCTGTTTGCGCTTGGCGGAATCATGAAAGGAAACTTTGGTTTGTTCTGGAACCTGACAGGTGGTGCGAATTCACAGTTGTTCCCGACAACTGATATCATTGAAACCTTTGTATACCGTACAATGACGACACAGAATAACTTTGCAACATCTTCTGCCGTAGGTTTGTATCAGTCTATTTTTGGATTTGTTCTGGTTATGTTCAGCAACTGGGTGGTAAAACGACTTGATCCGGACTATGCACTGTTTTAGGAGGAGAAGAAAATGAAAAATCGTAATAAAATCAAACTGGATCCAGGGACGCGAGCTTTACGAATTATCTCCTACGTATTTGTGAGTATTTGGGCGCTCATCTGCTTACTTCCATTTATCCTGGTTATTTCTGCATCTTTCAGTACCGAGAGTATTGTAGCGAAAGAGGGATTTGGGCTTTTACCCAAAGGGTTTACTCTGAGTGCATATGAACTGGTATTTCGTTCACCTAAAATGATTCTTGGCTCATACGGAGTTACCATTGCACTGACGGTATGCGGAACAGTTGTTGGTCTGTTTATCATTGCGATGACCGGTTATGCATTACAAAGAAAGGACTTTCCGTTTCGAAATGCATTGTCATTTTTTATTTACTTTACAACACTGTTTTCCGCCGGTATGGCACCAACCTATATCTGGGTTTCCAGGTACCTGAAATTAAACGGAAGTTATATGGCAGTATTTTTACAGCTGTTAATGTCTCCGTGGCTGATCATTCTGATGAAGAATTTTGCAAAATCGGTACCATATGAAATTACAGAATCCGGAAAAATTGACGGAGCGGGAGACTTTTAAAATTTTCGTATCACTGATTTTCCCGATGTTAAAGCCGGCACTTGCAACGGTAGGACTTTTTCTGGCACTGGGATACTGGAATGAATGGTATCTTTCTTCTCTGTATCTGAACAGTTCTGTAACCTATAAACCATTACAGTACTACTTATATCAGATCATCAATACAGCAAATGCACTGAAAAACTCTGTAGCAGGTGCAAATGTCAGTGTGGCAGACCTTCCATCTAACACATTGAAAATGGCAACAGCAGTTGTTGCAACCGGACCGATCATCTTTCTGTATCCGTTTGTACAGAAATACTTTATCTCTGGTATTACAGTAGGCGCGGTCAAAGGCTGACCATGGAAAAGTATGATGTGAGATTCCCCTGTGTTTTGATGGGGATTCACATAAAATTCCGAAAAAGCAGGAAAAGAAGGAGGACGCTATGAGAAAACGCGTAACAGGTAAAAAGGCAGTAGCACTGGTAATGGCTTCCCTGATGATTGCAAGTATGGCAGGATGCGGAAGCAGTGGGTCCGAAAGCAGCGGATCCGGCAACACAAGCGTAAAGGAAGATGGAAGTATTGATACTTCCAAGCATGAAGTAATTAACATGCTGGTGCTGGGAAACAAACCGACCAATGGCAGACTGGAAGCCATGCTGGACAAACTGAATCCGATTTTGACGGAAAAAGTAAATGCAGAACTCGAGTTTACGTACATAGAATGGACAGACTGGCAGACACAGTATAATCTGAAGCTGTTGAGTGGAGACAGCAGTCTGGATTTGATTTGTACGGCAACGGACTGGCTGTACGGATGGGAAAATACAAAGAAGGGCGCATTTCTTCCACTTTCCGAGGATATGCTGAAAACATATGCGCCAAAGACCTGGGAACAGGTATCCGCAGACGGAGACTGGGATATCTGCAAATATAACGATGAAATTTATTTCATACCGGAAGATCACTATACACAGTATACGAACCATGGTATGTTCTATCGTGGAGACTGGGCAAAAGAAGCAGGTCTGGAAAATGGAAAAATTACAAAATTTGAAGATCTGACGACGTATTTCCAGTATATTAAAGATAATAAGGAAGATGTTATTCCGTGGGATATCGCTGGCAAAAACCAGACGGGAGGTATTCTTGGCGGCTATATTACTTCGAAAAAGGAATATACGGCATTCAATTGCGCCAGTGTTGGTATTTACACAGACTTCTGGGGTGTTATGCAGGACGATCCGACAACCGTTATGTCTCCGTATGTAGAGGATGACAGCCTTTATGATGCGGCAGAGCTGATGAAAGAATGGAATGACATGGGTGTATGGAGAAAAGATGTCCTGAACTTTGACGGAGACACCAGAGAAGAAGTTTTATGCCGGAACAACCTGGTTGGAA
>ENA-OQIM01000523-OQIM01000523.1-human-gut-metagenome-genome-assembly--contig:-NODE-523-length-14489-cov-1.268277_pt1 | contig 14489 bp, 11 predicted proteins | sample MGYA00242579_ERZ504744 | MGnify/ENA primary metagenome ERZ504744 (study PRJEB26092, sample SAMD00036441) | human gut metagenome | host: Homo sapiens | study: EMG produced TPA metagenomics assembly of...
CATTTTTGTCCATGTATCCATAATTATACATATTTTTACAATAGTCTTTATAATCGTCATCTGATTGAAAAGCAGCTTTTTCTCTATAAATCCTGCGTAAATGGCTCATCTTTTGTATAGTCATAACTTGCACTTGTAGCGCTATCGTCAATCTCTTCAGAATTCTCGTTTTTAGTATTTTTATTATTATCACCATTGCTGGAAGCATATATATATGTTGGCGCCAATATTACTAAACATAAAAATAATGCCAAAAATATTATTATCTTCTTACACTTATTCATACTCTCACCTCTCTAAATTATAATCCGGGGTATCGTCCATAATGCTGAAAACCAGTGTATGCATTGATTTTAATACCCTTTCCAGGAGCATGATAAACCCCATCTGTTGTTCCTCCAGTACAGTGAAGCCAATATTTTACTCCATCTACGGTTCCAATATAAATGCCTACATGGTCAGCACCATAAGCCACTCCAGGCCAGTGCTTTTGTCCAACATCTCCTGGTATTAACTCTGATTCACTGATTTCATTAAAAACACCGGAAATACTTGGGGTTGCCCAATCAGCCGCAGCTCTACCTTGTGTCGCAACTTTAGACCGCCAATAACATTGTCCAACAAAAGACGAACAATCCAAATATTTGGGATTTTCATATGATGGTGAATTTCTTGCATCCATTGAATATGTAACGCCATAAAGCAGAACACCTTGTTGTATGATTTCTCGCCTCTCCTTTGTTACCCTGCTATCCCATGTTCTCATGCATTTTCTTAAAATTTCTTTCATTTCCTCTGGCAATTCTCCATAATCCATTGAACCACCACCAGTGCACGTATAGTTTTCAAATACCTTCTGATAAAAGAACTGGTCAGAATATTTATATTCTCCATACTTATCATCTTTCTTTTCTTTACCTTCGTCTGTTCTTTTTACACCATCAGCAATTACTTTCGCATATCTCTTAATGATAGCATCATAATCCACTTCTTCATCACTGCTACTCTCTCCTTCTTGCTTTTTGCTGGCCATTGATTGCTGGTCACAGTAATTCGTAAATGTAACAAAATTTGTAAATCCGCTAAGTTTTGTCGAGGTTGTACTGAACCGGTTCTTTATCGCCTCAGAATCTCCGCCAAATTCAAAACCCTGTACTGCACTCATAAGTGTTTCTGTTGAGTATGGTGAAGGATAGCACGCATCCTCTATGATTCTGCTAAACGCCTGCGCTGCAATATCAATAGAATCAGCTACTGTATAGCAGCTGCCATTATCTCTATGCCATTTTTTCTGTGCTTCTGATTCATCATCAGCGTCTGGCCACGGAGTTGCAGGAGGAGGAACTGGTGTTCCAGAAATATCACCCCATGGAAGAGGTGTCGGCATCGGAGAAGCAGTCGGAGCAACTAAAGACCCCACTGGTGTTTTATCACCATTTTCTGCTCTTGCCAGCCATGAACCGTTTATATGAAACAAATCAAATTTAAAGTCAGGGTTTCCGGTCTTTTTTGTTGTTGCCTTACCTTTCTTATCGGTGGCTGTAACTTCTTTTTCGACCTCATTCCCTTTTATAGCCTTGGCTGTTGCTATAGTCATCTTATATTCATTAAATCTGGCCTGAGCAATCGCTTTAAATATTTCCTTATAAGGCTTAAAACCATATTTTTCAGCTGCAGCATCCATTAAATCTTCGAACTGTTTAACTTCGTCTGATAAAATCGCCTGACAAAAAATTACTTATCTCTATCGTTTCATACATTTCTTCAAAGTTGTTTCCAGTTTGTTGATGAATAAAAATTCTTCATATCTTGCGTTACATCATCGTCATTATTCCATAATAATGGTTTTTTTGTTTCACTGTTACGCATCGTGTAAAGACTTTCAGCCATAGAATACGCCAATGTGCCAACACTGACTGACCCCGGCCATTTATAAGCCTGAAAATCAAATTTTGATAATCCAGGCATAATACTTTCCATTGCCTTCTTTTCCTTAGCTGTTGGAGTTGGCGTTGGGGATTCTACTGCCCCCAATGTTGGGGTTGGTTCAGTACCTGTATTGCCTGTATTACCAGTATTTTTGTCTGAATCTGTATTTCCTGAGCCTGTATTATTTTTATCGTCTTTTTTATCATCTTTATCATCTTTATTCCAACCGTCAGGAAATGTAGTCTGTATGTTTTCAGCATATACGTTTTGAGTCATAAAAGCCATAGACAGAGCAATATCAGAAGCAGGTGTCACAACCGTACACGCAATTGCCATTACGACTGATAAAATTTGATTTTTTTTATATTTTTTTTGCCGCTTATGCGGAGACATGTTTGTCTCCGCATTGTGGCATGTTTTTTTTGTTATACATAATCGCCCTCCTTATAACATACTTTCAATAGTTGCAATATCTTGATTTAAGGAAGCTTCTCTCTGCGCTTCGTACTTAGCTGCCGGGCGTTCAAAATATTTAAGGAAATACCGTCCTGCGTCATAAGCGCTTGAACACTGCAAGAATCCATTAACGCCTGAATTTGTCCATACCGCGCTCGATGAAAATTCATATTCAAGGAATTTACATTGGCCTTCCAATGTATTGTATTTTACACCATTGTTATTACACCATGTGACAAGGTTAGTTCTTCTTCCACCTGTCCACTGTACAAGGCCATATCCTCCGCTTCCATCAGAATGCTCTGTTGCCGTATAATTAAAATCACTCTCATGCATAATATTTACTAATACGCCAACTGCCTGTTCTTTTGTAAGCTTAGGGGTCATGTCTTTTGTCAAGAACTTATAAACATGTCGGCAGACTTCTTTCTGTGATTCAGTCATTACCCCAGGGCTAAATGAGCCTGAGCTCGTCTCACCGCTATCTGAGCATGTTCCAGAAATTCCCATCTTAAATTCAGGTTTTTTGATTCGCTGAGTTCCGTATTTGAGAACTGACTCTTTTGCCTTATAGTTTATGTCTTTTATCTTATCGCTTGAATAATTTGGATTTTCTTTATCAAAATCGTCAACTCCGTAAATGTTTTTATCATACCATCCTTGATATCAAGCAAACTGTCAAAATGTAATGTAATAACCGCAGTACTTGTCTTTTTATGTCCTGGACATGCTTTATATTTAGTTTCAAACACAAGGTCTCCATTTGCATCAGTTTTTTGATGTACGTCCGGAATCCTTGTTGTTGTTCCGTCTTTATATGAGACAAGTCTTGTGTCATAAACCATTACTGGAACCTGATATGTCATACCATCAGTATTTGTTTCGTCAATTGCCTTTCCATTTTTGTCGTATGTAGGCAAGCCATCAGGACCCTGATGATATTGAGTTACCGGAGTCCATGTGATAATATGTGACGCATTAAACAATGCTACTAATGTTGAATATCTTAAATCATCATATCCGCCAATAGTATAGTTTGTCATGTCTAAGCCATACTTATCAAAATATGCAATCAATTTCCATGTATCATCATCAATCTTATTTGTGACATCAAGTTCATGTGCTTCATCTGCAGCTTCCTCGTTAATTCCTGACTTATCTGCCTTTGCAAGAATTGTTTTCTTTACCGATGTTACATCATTTATATCAAAGTCATACATTGCAAGAACCATAGAAATAAGTTCCTGGTTGTTATTGTAAAAACCATAAACAGCGCCCTTTGCAGTAGTTTTATCATATCCTTCCGGGGTCGGGGTCGGAGAAATTCCATCAGGGGTTTCCTGGTCTTCCGGGAATGTATAATAAATATTATTTTTCTGGTCAATGATATCTCTGTATACATCCTGGTCAATTTCCTGTCTGTAGAAGACGTCTGCACTGACACTTGTTGATAATCCTCCACCTATTGTTGCAAGGTCACACGTTCCATCTAAAACACTTCCAAGATTTGTCGCTTGTACTGGAAGATATCCCTTTCCATTCATATTTTCAGGCTCTCCATCTTTTCCCATAAACTCAGCAAAATCTCTTGTGTGTGCTCCGTCTGGCATATGATGACCATAAACTCCTTCTGGTTCTGCCGGGTAGTTAGTATGAATATGTGCTTTTGTGTCAAACATCATCATATAGATTTCTTTCGATGCAGGCTCTCCACCTAATGATATTGGCTGATTGAACTCAACTTTAAGCACATCACCTACTTTCCCCAAAACGTGCCGAATGCTACTAAAAATACAGTCTTGTCTCCATATTTAGCAACAGCATAACCGTTACGGCTTTCAAGTACTCCATCTGCTTCAAGTTTCTTTTTTAACGTGTCACAGTCAGAACCAGCGCTCCAATTAATATCAATTGAATTTTTTCCTTCTGTATTCCACCACGTACCCTGTGTAACATCGTATAGACTGTTACTTGGATTGTCTGGGTCTCCAATCTTAGAAGAATCTCCCTTTTGCATCTGCGGGCCTCCATCAGGGTCTGTTCCTGATGCTGCAGTTCCACCGCCGCCACCGCCGGATAATGCATTCCTAAATGACGCATGGCACAATGTAAGCAAATCAACCATTTCCTGTGCTGCTTCTGTAGTATCTTCATCACCGGCATCATAATAACCTTCATCGCCTTCATTACTTATAAAGGACAATATTGAAAAGATTAATATAAGTACAAACAGTAATATCAGTAATATCGGAGCCATTGCACTAAGTATTGCAGTACCAAGCATTGTCAATAATCTGATAATGATTTGTACCATGCTTTTAACGATTTGATTGAAAGGTTTTTTTATGCCATTTCCAAGCATCTTAAATTTTCTGATTGCACGCTTACCTCTTCTTTTAACTGTAAACTTGACGCCTTTTCTTTTTACAAGCCTTCCGGTACTCATTGTAAATCTGGTTCCATATGTAAGCGCTTTTTTACTGGCACGAAACGCGGAGGTTGATACTTTAGCAACAGAAATCGCAGCTTTTCGCGTAGCATCAACTGCTCTCGCGAACTTCATGGGTACACTTCTTACAAATTTTATTGTCCTGTAAGCCTTCATCGCTATAGACCGAACCTTTCCGGCTCCTCCAAGCATTATCATAAGACCTCTGAATGTATAATCTGACCCAATATACTTATTTAAAAAGTTCTTGGATTTATGGTAAGCATTTACACCCGCTCTTTGAAGCTTATGAGCCTGTCTTGCAACAAAATTTCGTATTCCATTGATTCGGTTTATCTTAAGCATATTTTTTATAATTGCTTTCTGTTCTTCTGTTACATTGCCGGTCTTTAAAAGCTTTTTTAACGCCCTTCTGTTTGATGGAAGATTGTTTGCTTCTACCAGCATTGCCATTGAGGCAGCAAAGAAACCGTCTTCAATTACACCTCTTTTAATCTTTCCATTTGATGCGTCTATGTATGACTGTACAAGCTTCATGCTTTCTTCAGGAATTGCATTTTTGTCCATCATTGTCTGAAGCATTTTGACATTCGTCGGGAGACCGGCTACCTCAAGCTGAAACTTCAAATAAGCACTGTCATCATAAGCGAATATTCCATTTTTTATGATAGTTTTTTCTTGTGTTTTCAAATACATTTATATAATCCTGAGCCAGTCGCGCACTTTCTTCATCAAGGTGCCCTGCTTTCAGCTGTCTTTTTAACTTATCAACATTGCAAGACATTTTTTTTGTCAGCAAGCTGTGTACGCAAATCAAATAAACATTCCTTTTCAATGTCACTTAAGTGCCTGTCTTCAAGAATACTGTTGATTTTTGCAATCTTTGAAGCCGTGTCTGCATTTACTGAGATAATCTTATTGTAATTTTGTGCGATAAAATCAATACTTTCTTTTACTGAAAGTGAATTTTTCTCATTTCATTTGATGCATAACGTGTCATCATAACATGCATGATGCGTCCTTGACGGTCTATCGTTCCAGATATCTGATGTCTTCTCAACAGATTTGATAAGTTTCTATCTCCAATCGTTCAGTTAACTTATTAGTCGCAAATTCGAATCATCCATCATTTCTACCAAAATCATCAGCAGAAATTGTTTTGTTAACTATCGCAGGAGCAAACGATGCTGCAATTCCAGGTTCAACAAGTTTTTCGCCAATTTTATTTATGTCAGTTGCGTTTAATTCTTTATTAGAGAGTGACAAATTAAGTTTTGTTCCAGTTATAATTGAGTTTCCGTCTGACCCAATCTGAAATCTAACATTATTAGATGTTATAATTTCATTGCCATTAACGAAAGCATCCTTCCATCCAACAAAAACCAAATTGCTTCTCTCTGTCTTATAGACATTCAGCAATACACCATCAACATTAATAGTGCCATCAGACCTAATCGTGAAAAACTTCATTCGGCCATCAATTTTAAGGCCAACTTCATTATTTTTAATAGCACCAACAAGGCCTACATTTTTAACTCTTGATGATGCATTATATATATCAGCTCCGATTTTGGCTGCTGCAATACTGTTACCGATTGAACTTTTTGTAGCATTTTTTATAGCTTCTGCTGTGCCATTAGTTGAAAATCCAGCACCACTTGCCGGCGAAAACCCAAAGCTAGGGTTATTATTAAATTCAGCAATCATTTTCGCCGTCTCAGCATCAATCTGACCAGCCATAGCGTATGAATCAGCAATCAATTTATTACTTTTAGAGGCTAAATCTTGGGTGTTGTTAATTGCCTGATTCCACAGCTGTGATTTATTTTTTTGCTTTACTACAGCTTCGCTTACATCCTTTACTGTATCTTGTGATATAGAAGTATTAGCGCTCGCCGCTATACTTTTATTTTTATTTGTTACTCCACCAACAGCAGCAGCGGCAGCGACCTGGCTGGCAACAGCTTTTGAAACATCTAATTTTGAGCTGCCAGGAGTTTTAATTACGTTATCAGCCGGACCACTTATCTCTTTTGATACATGCCCGTCAACAACCTGCGCTCCAGCTTTGTTTATTTGTACATGGTTATTTTTATTTCCATCTTTTGCAGTATAGATGTGTTCTTTGTTTTCAGAATCAATTATTTTTGAGCCTTCTTTTGCCAGTTGTTTTTTGCTGTCTTTTATATTTTTTTCTAAAGCAGATTGATTCAAATCTGGTTTGCCGAAGTTTTCGACTTGTCTTCTGTCCTGCCATTTCATACGAATCTCTTTCGTAGACATGTTTCTTAAAATTAGAATCAAGACCAATATTCTGAGTTGAAGCCGAAGAACCAGGCTCTCGAGCGATGTTATCAATCTTGGATTCGCCGTTCTTTTTAACTCCGCACTATCTTTATTTTTAAATATCGGCTGAACTGGTGTTGTTGTGGATTTATTACCGCTTGAATAATCTTTTGCCTTAATAGCATTCAAAGATTCTTTTGCAGTAGAACTTCCACCGTGGACACTGTCAATCTTTTCCGGCTGTGAAGCATTTTTCCCTGCTTCTGATACCGTTCCTGTTTTAAATGTTCCGTCAATCTGGTGTCCCGGCTGTGTATTGTAATTATTATCAATACGATGCTCTGCCGGTCTTTCCTGATTCTTTTCTGGACTTGTTATTCTGTCATCACGACGGATATCCGCTTCACGCTGGCGCCTGTCCATTTCCATGCGGATTTCTTCACGCATTGCATCTTCAGTCCGCCGTTCCGGCTCATACTTTCCGGAAGTGCGGTATTGGTTAGTTTCAACTCCTCTCTGTTCTTTTGCAGCCGCCTCTCTTCTTGTCATTTCTGCCGCTGCTGCAGTCGCTGTTACTGTCGCTGCTGTAGCTGCTGCCGCATCAGATGCGTGCGTCCTTCCACCGATTACATTTGTAACATCACCGGCATTTGTACTTCCATTATGCAGATTTCCAACCTGTTCAGACTGCATGCTGTTTCGTGTTCCGGCATTACCGGCATCATGTACTGAACCTGTCCTTGAGCTGCTGTCAACCTGGCTGTCACGGTTTGAGTTATAACTGTTATCAACTCTGTTTCCGGTTCCGTTTTCGCCACGCTTTGCATCAGTTTCACTTCTGCCTGTCTCAGAATTACGGTATCTGTCAGCTTCCTGCTGGCGTCTGTCCATCTCTCTACGGGTTTCTTCACGCATTGCATCTTCAGTCCGCTGCTCTGGCTCATACTTGCTTGAACCATTATACTGGTCATTCTTGATCAGTTCTCAGCATTACGATAGTCGTTGTATCTGTTCGCTTCTGCCTCTCGCTGACGTTTTTCCATTTCGCGTCCTACATCGTAATCTCTTGCGGCAGTATCAGAATTATAAATATTCGACCTTCTATCTTCATATTCATTGTAGCTATTGCTGCCATTTCTGTTTCCTCGGTCAGCCTCTCTCTGCTCTTTTGCAGCCGGCTCTCTTCTTGACATTTCGTCTGCCGCTGCCGTAGCAGCAGCTGCCGCTTCAGAAGCATATGTTTTACCACCAACTACATTTGTCACGTCACCGGCATTTGTGTTTCCATTATGCAGATTCTCAACCCGTTCAGACTGCATGCTGCTCCGTGTTCCGGCATCACCGGCATCCTTTACAGAGCCTGTTCTTGAACTGCTATCAATCTGGCTGTCACGGTTTGAGTTATAGCTGTTATCAACTTTGTTTCCGGTTCCGTTTTCGCCACGCTTTGCATCAATTTCACTTCTGCTTGTCTCAGCATTGCGGTATTTATCTGCTTCCTGCTGACGTTTGTCCATTTCACGACGGGCCTCTTCACGCATTGCAGTTTCTGCTCGCTGTTCCGGTTCATACTTTCCTGAACCACTATACTGGTCACGTTTACCAGCTTCAGCATCATGATATCTGTTCGCTTCCGCTTCATGCTGACGTCTTTCTATTTCACGCTTTGTATCTTCATCCCATAAAACAGTATTCAGAGCCATAAGAATCGGTTCTTTTTTCAGAGCGTTCCTGGCGTTCCCTTTTTTCTTCCTGCTCCCTTCTGTTTCTACGGTCACCCTCAGCTTCTTTCTGTTCTCTTGCAGCAGTATCCCTTCTCACCGCCTCATCAACTTCTCTTCTTGCATCTGCGGTTTCCTTTGATGTTTCATACTCCCTGCTTTTTACCACATGAGTAACATCACCGGCATTGGAATCACCGTAATGGGTGCTGCCAATCTGCTCTGACTGCTGATAGCCTCGTTTTCCGGCATCGCCGGCATCATTTACAGAACCGGTTCTTGAATTTCCGTCAATCTGGCTTTCAGCTTTTGAACTGTAGTTGTTATCAAGTCTTGAGGACTCTTCCTGGTTTTTACTGGTTTCTCTCTTATCAGAGTCATACTTTTCAGCGTTATATTTTTCTGTTTCCGCTTTTGAAGCAGCCTCTTCATGTCCGGCATTGCCATATCCAACCTGTGCTTTTGCTGCAGCTTCCCTTCTGGCCATTTCCATAGCTGCGGCCGTCGCTGCTGTTTCAGCAGCAGTTTCAGTTCCGTATGTTTTACTATGGATTGCATTGCTTACGTCACCAGCATCATTAGCTCCGCCGTGCATGTTATTGACCTGCTCTGACTGCTGATATTCATGCTTTCCGGCATCACCGGCATTATCCACGGCATCGCTTCTAAAAAAAGAGTCAACCTGTTTATCGGCATTTGTTGAATAGTCTTTGTCTATCTTTGCTTCATCTTTTCTATCTTCAAAAGACTTGCTGCGGTCGGTATCTTTTTCTGTATATCTTTTCGCCTCTTTTTCACGTCTTGCTTTTTCGTCAAAATCAGCTTCTTCTGCTTTTCTTTTATTAAAGACTCCTGCTCTCTAAGCCTTGCTGCATCAGCCTCTCTGGCTGCAAGTTCACGCTCTTTGTTCAATGCCTCATCTGCTTCAAGGGCTCTTCTGATAGATTCTTCCCTTTCAGCATCAAGCTTCGCTCTATATTCGTCTTTTTCTAACATATTTTCTGGAGTCGCTCTCCTTGCCTGTATGTTCACCTTCAATAATGTTTTTTACTACAGTATCTCTTGTTGAAAGTGGTTCCGGTATGCCCTCTTCAAGTTCTTCCTCTATTTCTTCCTCGGCTTCGCCAGCCTCATCTTCACGGACACGTTCAGGTTCATCGTTCTCCCTGTCACGCTGCAGGCTCTGCAGATAATCAAAGAATTCCGGATATTTATCCTGAAGTTCAAAGTCTCCGGCATTTTCATACAGTTTATCTAAATCTACTCTGTCAAGAGCGGCATCAGCCATATCATAGATATGTCTTTCGTCTTCCGGAAGGTCTACGTTATCTCTGGCTCTCGTCACATCAACAAGGTCAAGAGCCATACCATTCTGAAACAGATTGGCAAGCAGCTCTATTCCATCTGTTGAAGATAATATGTAGTCAACATTTTTCTTATTCACTTTTTACACCTCCTTTACTCACGTTCTGTTGTTGTCGCTGCCATAATTAATTCAGACGGCCGTACTACATGTACAGACCTTGCTTCAAACACAGCTGCTTTTCTCGGGTCATCAATAAAAACATCCATCTTATTCATCATAGCCGCAATCACAGCAAATCCCTCATCTTTAAGCATCATCTGGTTTTGTTCAAGAATGCTTCTGATGGCAATATCACTGGCATTATACTCAATTTTTTTCGCAAATTCGTTAAAGCGTTTTAGTGCTTTTATATCAAGATTTTTTACGAAAAGCTGGTAGATATCCGGCGTTAAATACACGTCTTCATATAATCCAGTTAATCAGATTTTCATGTCCTGTTAATAAAAAATGTTTCAAATGCACCTTTATCGGCTATAAGAATGGATTTTGAATGTGGTAATTCTTTGTATTTCTTTATTTCCATCAAAAAATCCTCCCTACGTATAGTTATCAATTAAGGCAGAATCTGCCGCATATTTAATATGCTAAATTTTTCCCCGAATAATACATTTTTTACAAAAAAAGAAGGATTTGGTTTTAAGCCAAATCCTGCTTTCTTTTATCGAATAAATTCTTTATTTTTTGCAAGCGAACTATCCACGATTATTGACAGCAATTCTCCCAAAATCAGCATTGTCGCCATAAATATTACTGCACCAAAATTTCCAAACGCACATAATCCGGCACATACAAGTACCAGGATTCCATGCAGCTTTTACCCTTCAGCAGCAATATGACACCAAGCACTATAATCAAAGCAATCGGAATCAGCATTGCCGCACCCTGATATACAACGCCAAGCGTCAGATGGTATCACCAACTTTTAAAATTTCATCAACAGACCTTTTTAATTTGGTGAAATACCACTGAGAGCCACCTGCATTATCGTATACCTTCTGCCACTGATTGTTGTTTAGATACATTGCAATCTGAAACAATCCACTATTATTTGTGGTATTGTCAGGCAGCGACAGAGCGTTCAAAAACAGCTTTCTGTTAGCCTTGAATGACAATACATAATGGAAGTTAGACATAACTCTATGAAGCTTACTGTCCCACGTATAAGATAATGCTATCAAACGGTTCATCATATAAGAGCATACAACCGTAAAGCCAACGTACACCGGAAACAGGCTCAGGCCATTTTTACATTTACCGCATTCGTTATCACCAGTATTGTCAGCACTAGCCACGCTGGCAGCCTCATCACCATCAGTTTATGCCGTTTTTACTATCGCCTTTTTCTGTACTTTTACAGCAAGATATAATTTCAGCAGTTTTTATAATCACGACCCCAACAATCGCACAGCACCCGGCCATAAACAATATAGACCATAATATAGAAGTAATGCCGCAATACTTCTCAATAAAATATGAAAACTCTGCAAGCATACTTTTTAAGATTTTGTACATAATCCCGCCTCCTGTATGTCACGGTATATTTTCTTTATGGAGTCGAGACATTTGCCGGAAGGATGAATGTTTTTGAGGTTGTCAAAATAAAAATTTGACATTTCAATCAGCATAAGCTCTACATATCTCAATTCGTCATCTGAAATTTCACCTCTTTCACTAATATCGTGAAACCAGACGCAGCAGCCATATACTGGTCTAATTGAGACTCATTACGGATTCGTTCCGGCTGTTTTGTAACCTTGTCATCTTCCGGCTCGGTGGCAGCAGTTTCATCACCCCACAAATCTTCATCCGTCACTTCGTCTTCATCAACAATCTCTTCATCCCAGGGTTCTTATACATCCATGTTCTATCAGTCTCATCCTCACATTCATCATCACGCTTCTGTGTTGCATGAGCATCAATAATCTCAAGGCTATCATCGCTGTCGTATTCAATATCTGAAAATCAGCGATATGTTCTACTAATGGATTGATTTTCTTCTTTACTCCACGTGTTCTTGACATTCCTTTTGGCATTCTTCTTCCCCCATATTCTTTAATTTTTCTTCTAACCTTGTTATTCTGTTTCGTTTACATTTATTGCTTGCCGCTATAACAAGAGCATCATTTATTGTAATCAGTGTTACACATTTTCTTGCTCTTGAAATGGCGGTGTTTACCATGTTACGCGTAAGCAGGGATAAAGGCTTATCCGGAAGTATGATATAAACATTGTCATATTCACTGCCCTGACTTTTATGGATTGTAATAGCATCTGCATGCTCCATATCCATAGCCGTATCACGGTTTATTTCTATTGTTTTATCTTCACCCTGTTTCTTAATCTGTATCGGAGCTTCTATTGTTTCAACAAATCCGATATCACCATTGCAATAACCGGCATCATAGTTGTTTTTGGTAAAAACAACCTTATCGCCGAGTTTGAAATGGCTGTTATGAAACCAGATTCCGGGCTGTTCAATATCTTCAAAATCATGGTTTAACGACATTGTTCCGACTGTACCTTTTTTTGTTGTTGACAATATCTGTGTGCGATGCGGGTCTCCGGTATAGCACGACTTTAAATATGCCTTAGCCTCGTCCTCGGATTTACAATTCCGAATTTTAAAGGCATCGTTTTCAATAAAATCATACCTGCCAGCCAGAATCTTCCCGCAGTTATCTATAACCGCAGAGCCTTCACTTTGTCTCATGATTTTTTTAGTTTTATTTTTGGTATCTTGTTTGAGTTTATCAGGTCACGCAGAACTGCACCACAGCCAACACTTTCAAGCTGGTCAGGGTCACCGCTTAAAATCAGTTCGCCCCGGACTTTATGGCTTTCAAAAGGTGGTACATAAGCTCCGTGTCGACCATCGACATTTCATCAACAACAATAAAGTCAACATCAAGCGGATTCTCCTCATTCCTGCCGGCATCATCTGGCATATATGGATTCAGTTCAAGCATAATATGCATTGTTGACGATTCATGCCCTGAATGTTCTTTCAATACACCTGCTGCTCTCGCCGTCGGAGCGCAAAGTCTGATTTCCTCCTTCGGTTTCTTACTCTTAAAAAGATTGATAGCACCGCAGATGGTATGTGTTTTGCCGGTACCTCCGCGTCCAAGCAGAATCACCACGCTGTTCTGGTCAAATGTTTTTAAGAATTCAAGCTGCTCTTTATTGTACTTATCATTGATGGAGTCGTATACATCATCTGAAATACCCAGCTTTGTATCAGCAGACATTAAACGGTTTAATTGGAATGCAATATCAGCCTCCATATTCAGAGTATCTATATATCCTATAAGCCGTTTCATAATACACTTTCCGCATTGCTGTCAACGTGGAAAGCAGAAAATAAGGAGATACTACATAGTCTTTCCAGGCAGACATACGATGAAGCCTTGCACAGTTGATATAAAAGTCCTTCAATCGCATTGCGGTGTTCCCGCTGGCTTCATTGTTATTCAATACCTGATAGATAATAGCCCTTACCCTTTCCGGGGCAAGATAATCAAAATTCAAATCTTTTGCCAGGTTATCAGCCACCTGAAAATCAAGTTCAAGACGATACAGCACCGCATACGGATTATGACAGAGCTTTTCTTCTGCCTCAAGTCCATAAATTGCAGCCAGCATATCAATCTGCGGGTATCCAATTCCATATTTCTGGTATTTCTTTACGAGGTAATCCTTTTCAAGCATTGAACCGACAGTGTCTTTCAACTCTGTAAGATACCTCTTTGACCCCCTGAAACCTTTCCAGAAGTCCTTATCATCACATTCTCACAGTCTGCTTATGTCACCGTCAACAGCTTCAAGAATCCTGTTTGCAATCTTCGCGGAAATTCCCTTCACCTTTGTCAGTAATGTTTTTGCATATTCTTCATCATTAAAATTGATACAGGTATATGCAGTTTCATTCATGTACTTTGTTTTCACAAATTTTGTGATTTGTTCTATCTTTAATGCCTTAAAATCTATTTTGGTGATGTCGTTTACAGTCTCAACACGAAACTCTACTTTTATCGGCACGCCAGGCACCACGTCAGGAATCTTGCCCGAGCATATAGCTTCAAACCGCGGGCAGTCTTTATCATAGTCACTTTTAAAGAGAAATTCAGCATATCCGTCTTCGCATCTGTCTATCAGAAAATCAACGATTCTGCCATTTACAACAACCATTACAATTTCCCCCTTTCTTTGCAGATATACAAGACCGGAATATTCCGGTCTATATTAGAATGCTGAATTTTTCTTTAATTCGTTTTTTTATCGG
>ENA-OQIM01000524-OQIM01000524.1-human-gut-metagenome-genome-assembly--contig:-NODE-524-length-14478-cov-1.529719_pt1 | contig 14478 bp, 20 predicted proteins | sample MGYA00242579_ERZ504744 | MGnify/ENA primary metagenome ERZ504744 (study PRJEB26092, sample SAMD00036441) | human gut metagenome | host: Homo sapiens | study: EMG produced TPA metagenomics assembly of...
GTAAATCTGGTCCGTTATCTTTCTGTCAGATATTCCATGCCAGAACCACTTGTTCTGCGCTGGCTGAATGATTATGGCGAGGAAGTCACAGAGAAGATGCTGGCGGATTTTCTGGAAAGAAAAACCGATCACTGTACGCTGCCGTACATATCTGAATTCTGTAGAGGAGACCTGCGAAAGCCTCCGAAACCAGGGTGTAAAGGTAGAACCGGCGCCGTATCTTCCGTATGCATTCAGGATTTCTGATTATAACCACATTCTTGCACTGGATGCATTTATCGAGGTAAGATCGTGGCACAGGATGTAAGCTCCATGCTTGTTTCCGAGATCGCAAACCCGCAGAAAGGTGATATATCATCGACATGTGTGCGGCACCGGGCGGTAAGAGCATTCATCTGGGAGACAAGATGGAAGGCTTTGGAACCGTGGATGCAAGAGATGTCAGCCGGTATAAGGTTGAACTGATCCAGGAAAATATCCACCGCACCGACTCCATCAATGTACAGGCACATGTGCAGGATGCGACAGTGTTCGATGTGGAATCTGAGTGCAAGGCAGATATCGTACTTGCAGATGTACCATGTTCCGGCTACGGTGTGATCGGTAAGAAACCAGAGATCAAATATCGTTCTACTGCACAGAAAAGAGGAAGAACTGGTGATCCTCCAGAGAAACATTCTGGACAAGGCAGCAGAGTATGTGAAGCCGCGCGGCGTTCTGTCTTCAGTACCTGTACGATCGCCAAGAAGAAAACGAAGAAAATATGATGTGGTTTATGAACAACCATCCATTCAAACTGGAAAGCATTGATGAGTTTGTTCCGGATGAACTCAAATCCGAAACGACCAGCCTCGGCTACCTGCAGCTGCTTCCAGGCGTTCACGGAACGGATGGATTCTTTATGGCAAAATTCAGAAGGAAATAAAAATGACAGACATAAAATCAATGACCGTCGAAGAACTGAAGGGGCTTATGGCAGAACTCGGAGAGAAACCTTTCCGCGCAAAGCAGATCTACAGCTGGCTGCACGAGCATCTGGTCACTTCTTACGACGAAATGGAAAACATTCCAAAGAGCCTCAGGCAGAAGCTGGAGCAGTATCCGATCACGGTTCTGGAGACACTGGATGTCCAGATATCCAAGATAGACGGCACCAGGAAATATCTGTTCCGCCTGTCTGATGGAAATATGATCGAGAGTGTTCTTATGAAATACAAGCACGGCAACTCTGTCTGTATCTCTTCTCAGGCGGGGTGCCGTATGGGATGCAGATTCTGTGCTTCCACGATCGGCGGACTTACGAGAAACCTGCTTCCGTCAGAGATGCTGGATCAGATCTACAGAATCCAGACATCACTTGGCGAGCGTATATCCAATGTGGTTGTGATGGGAACCGGCGAGCCGATGGACAACTATGATAACCTTCTTCGCTTCATACATATCCTGACGGAAGAAGGCGGTATCCACATCAGCCAGAGGAACCTGACAGTATCTACCTGCGGCCTTGTTCCACAGATCTACAAGCTTGCAGACGAGAAACTTCAGATGACGCTTGCTGTATCTCTTCATGCGCCGAACGATGAGAAAAGGCGCGAGCTTATGCCGATCGCCAATAAATACTCGATCGATGAGCTTCTGGAAGCCTGTCGGAATTATTTTGACAAGACAGGCAGAAGGATCACCTTTGAGTACAGCCTTGTAGCAGGCGTAAATGACAGTAAAGAGAATGCAAAAGAGCTTGCAGGCCGTCTTAAGGGACTGAACTGTCACGTAAATCTTATCCCGGTCAATCCGGTCAGAGAGCGTTCTTTCGTGCGTTCTACCCGACAGGCTGTTGAGAATTTCAAAATAAATCTTGAAAAATACGGAATAAATGGTACTATTAGAAGGGAAATGGGCAGCGATATTGACGGTGCCTGTGGTCAGTTAAGAAAACGTTACATGGAAAAAACAGAAAGTGAGAAGTGACATGAGGGTATATTCAGCTACGGATGTAGGGCAGAAGCGGAAGATGAACCAGGACTATGTGTTCGTTTCCGAAACCCCTGTAGGAAATCTCCAGAATTTGTTCGTTGTTGCCGATGGAATGGGCGGTCATAATGCGGGAGATTACGCTTCCTCTCATGCCGTTCAGACTTTGGTAGAAGAGATTCAAAAGGATGCAGATTTCAACCCAATCAAGGTGATTCGTCATGCCATTGAGAAAGCCAACACAGAGATCCTTGAATGCGCCAGGAGAGAAGAAGCACTGCGCGGGATGGGAACGACGATCGTGGTGGCTACGGTCGTAGGCCATTATCTATATGTGGCAAATGTTGGTGACAGCCGCCTGTATATCATCCAGGGAAAGATTCGCCAGGTTACGAGGGATCATTCACTTGTAGAAGAGATGGTCAGACTCGGAGAGATCAAGCGGGAAGAGGCGAGAAATCATCCGGACAAAAACATCATCACAAGAGCACTTGGTGCAGAGAGAACCGTAGATATTGACTTTTTTGACCTGAAGATGGGAACCGGGCAGTACCATCCTTATGTGTTCCGATGGTCTGAGCAATATGGTAGAAGACAGCAAAATCGAAGAAATTATACTGAACCAGAATGAGGAACTGCCGCAGAAGGGTGAGAGACTTCTGAGAGAAGCCAACCAGAACGGTGGTAAGGATAATATTGCAGTTGTACTGGTAGAACCATTCACGAATGAGGTGGAAAAATGTTAAAGACGGGAAGATCATATACAGAACGTTATGAAATTTTAGGAAAAATAGGTACCGGCGGAATGGCCGATGTCTATAAAGCAAAGGATCATAAACTCAACCGCTTTGTTGCGGTCAAAGTATTAAAACCGGAATTCAGAGAGGATACAACTTTTATCCGCAAATTCCGCAGCGAGGCACAGGCAGCAGCCGGCCTTACACATCCGAATATCGTCAATGTATTTGATGTAGGAGATGACGGCGGTGTATATTACATCGTCATGGAGCTGATCGAAGGAATCACTCTTAAGGAATATATTGCCAAGAAGGGGAAACTTTCCATCAAAGAAGCGACCAGTATTGCCATTCAGGTATCTATGGGACTGGAAGCAGCACATAACCATGGAATCGTACACCGTGATGTCAAACCGCAGAATATTATCATTCTACAGATGGTAAAGTGAAGGTAACAGATTTCGGAATCGCGAGAGCCGCATCTTCCAATACGATCAGCTCCAATGTGATGGGATCTGTACACTACAGCTCACCGGAGCAGGTGCGCGGCGGATACAGTGATGAGAAGAGTGACATCTATTCCCTTGGTATCACACTTTATGAGATGGTCACAGGCAGGGTTCCGTTTGACGGAGATACTACAGTAGCTATTGCGATCAAGCATCTGCAGGAAGAGATGGTACCGCCGAGTGTGTACACAGAGAATCTTCCATACAGTCTGGAGCAGATCATCCTGAAATGTACAGAAGAGTGTTGGCCGCCGTTACGAGAAAATGGAAGATGTCATTGCAGACCTGAAACATTCACTGATCGATCCTCAGGGAAATTTTGTGACATTATCTTCGTGGACAATGAAGCCAAGACAGTGGTGATACTCAGACGAAGAACTGGGAGAAATCAAGAATACTCCACGTGCATCTTCAAAGAAATCAGATGTAGAAGATCTGGAAGATGAAATTTATGATACAGATTATGACAGCGATGACGAGGACTATGAGGAAACTCCGGCTGGTAAGAAATCTGACAGGAAAAAGAAGAAAAAGGGACCGAACTCAGCAGTAACTATCGTTGCACTTCTTGCAGGCGCAGTTGTCCTGGTGGGGGCAATTTTTGTGATCGGCAAGGCTGCCGGCATCATCGGAAGTGATGGGGCAGAAACCACACCGCAGACAGAACAGGCAGCAGATACAGCAGACGAAGACGGAATGGTTACTGTTCCGGATCTGGTAGGCAAGACAGAGGAAGAGGCTTCTGCTCTTCTGGAAGAAGAAAAGCTTGGCAAGCAGATGATGGGAGAAGAGAACTCCACGCAGGAAAAGGGACGAATTTCTTCTCAGGATATTCCGGCAGGAACCAAAGTTGAACAGTATACAACTCTGAAATATTATATCAGTAAAGGTCAGCAGGAAATCACAGTACCAGATGTTTCCGGTCAGACAGGAGTAGATGCGCAGCAGACGCTGGAAGATCTTGGACTTACTGTAACCGTACAGAAAGAATACAGTGAAGCAGATGACAGTGGATGGCCGCTTACAGAACCAGGATATGTTATGGCCGTATCACCGGAAACTGGCACAAGCATGACAGCAGGCGGATCAGCAACCCTGACAGTCAGCCGTGGTCTGGATTATGGTGATACTGCACAGATTCCGGATGTAGTAGGAATGACTAAGAATGAAGCGATCACTGCACTTGGTAAATGGGCAGACATTCAGATTACAGAACAGCAGAGCAGTGAAGTGCCGGCAGGACAGGTCATCTCACAGGATCCATCTGCAACTTCAGAGGATGGGGACACCGCATACGGCAATCCGGATGAAACGATCTCTATCGTAGTAAGCAGCGGCAATCAGGCTCCGGCAGATACAACAACTACAACAGATACAACAACAGACAGTGCTTCCACAGCAGATACGGTGCAGCAGAGCACAGCTGCTGCAAACGGCGAAGTATGGAAATGTACGCAGACACTGAATACTCCAAATGGATATCAGGGTGGTGCAATTCGTCTGGAACTGATCCAGGAAGTAAACGGAGAAACAACTTCTACTAAAGTGGTTGACGGAGAGGCGATTACATTCCCGTATACGTTGGATATTACAGGTGCGTCAGGAGTCAGCGAAGGAACATTGTATGTATCAGAGCTGATTGACGGAAACTTCCAGCAGCTTGGTTCTTATCCACTGACTTTCAAGAAAGCAGAGTAATTCATGCAGGGTAAAATTATCAAAGGAATTGCCGGGTTTTATTATGTTTACGGAGAGAACGAAGTGCTTTATGAATGTAAAGCCAAGGGTATTTTCCGAAAGGATAATCAGAAACCGCTGGTTGGTGATAATGTAGAGATTACAGTATTGAATGAACAGGAACGGGAGGGGAACCTGACCAGGATCCTCCCCCGCAAAAATTCCCTGATCCGCCCGGCAGTTGCCAATGTGGATCAGGCATTTGTGATTTTTGCAATGGACAATCCAAAGCCGAATTTCATGCTGCTGGACCGTTTCCTGATCATGATGGAACAGGCAGACATTCCGGCAGTCATATGCTTTAACAAAAAAGATCTTGCAACAGAAAAGGAAACACAGGAGCTTTATCAGACCTACCAAAGCTGTGGATATCAGGTTCTTCTCACCAGCGCACTGGAGGAGGAGGGTATTGACGAGATTCACAGAATCCTCAAAGGTAAAACAACGGTCGTGGCAGGACCTTCCGGCGTTGGCAAATCATCTCTGACGAATCTTCTCCAGGCAGAAGTTCAGATGGAGACAGGTGAGATCAGCCGGAAACTCAAACGAGGAAAGCATACGACCAGACATTCACAGGTTATCCCGGTAGGAGAGAATACATTTCTTATGGATACGCCGGGATTTTCTTCCCTGTATCTTATGGATATGGAAGAACAGGAACTCAAGGACTATTTTCCGGAGTTTCGCAAGTATGATGACCAGTGCCGTTTTCAGGCTGTCGTCATATCCACGAACCGGGATGCAGAGTAAAGGAAGCTCTTGAACAGGGCGAGATCAGCAGGATCCGGTACGAAGATTATCTTAATTTATATGAAGAATTGAAAGAGAAAAGGAGATATTAAATGGAATATCAGTTGTGCCCGTCTATTTTATCAGCGGATTTTAACCGTCTGGGCGAACAGATTCAGACATTGGAGAAACAGGGAGTGAAATGGCTTCATATTGATGTTATGGACGGAGATTTTGTACCGAGTATTTCTTTTGGAATGCCGGTGATCCGCTCTATCCGCAAAGAATCAAAGATGTTTTTTGATGTACACCTTATGGTAAGCGCACCGGAACGTTATATTCAGGATTTTGTAGACTGCGGCGCGGATTCTATTACCATTCATGCAGAGGCGTGCGAGGATCTGGAACGTGCGATCGAACTGATTCGTGATGCAGGTGTCAAAGTTGGTATTTCCATCAAACCGGCGACCCCGGTCAATGACATCAGCCATCTCCTGGAAGATGTGGATATGGTACTTGTCATGACGGTTCAGCCTGGATTTGGCGGACAGAAGTATATTCCGGAATGTACAGAAAAGGTTCAGGAACTCAAAGAGATCATAGACAGAGAAGAACTGAATGTAGACATTCAGGTAGATGGAGGAATCAATGATTCTACTATGGAAACCGCAATGCGTGCAGGTGCAAACCTTCTTGTTGCAGGTTCTTACGTGTTTAATGGTGATCTTGAATCAAATGTACAGAGAATCCAGCAGAAGATGCAGGATATCAGCGAAAAGTTAAATTGAGGCATAATATGAAAGATACGATCATCGTAGCGGGGGCAATATCCATAAAGATTTGCCTCGATTTTTGAAAAAAAACAAAACAGAGAATACCTGTCTGATCGCAGCAGACCGTGGCGTGGAATTCTTTATGGGAACAGATCTGGAACCGGATGTGGCAGTGGGAGACTTTGACAGTCTTTCTGCGGAGGGCGCGAAATATATGGAAACTCTCAAACATACGGAAATTCGCAGACTGAAGCCAGAGAAGGACGATTCCGACACACAGTCAGCAGCAAATTATGCGATCGAACAGGGAACAGAACGTATTATGATCCTGGGGGCGACAGGAAACCGCATCGATCATCTGATGGCAAATTTCGGTCTTCTGATGCTTGGAAAAACAAAACAGGTACAGATCGTTCTTGTTGACGCATACAACTATATGAGTCTGATCGAGAGCGGAATGATCCTTAAGAAAGAAGAGCAGTTCGGGAAATATGTCTCTTTATTCCCGATCGAAGGAGAGGTTACAGGACTAACTCTGAAAGGCTTCAAATATCCTCTGAACAGCTATACTCTCAAAGTTGAGGACAGCGGTCTGACTGTCAGCAATGAGATCTCAGATCCTGAAGCAGAAGTCACCTTTGAAACAGGAAAACTTCTCATGATCATGTCAAGAGACTAAATGATAGACTTTTTATGACACGTGTGCTAAAATTAAGCAGAAAAATACAATCAAATAAATAACGGAATGGAGAAATAGAGCAATGAAACTTGGTATCGTTGGATTACCGAACGTAGGTAAGAGTACATTATTTAACTCACTGACAAAAGCAGGTGCAGAATCAGCAAACTATCCTTTCTGTACCATCGACCCGAATGTGGGCGTTGTTACTGTACCGGATGAGAGACTGAAACTTCTGGGAGATTTTTATCACTCCAAGAAAGTAACTCCGGCAGTCATTGAATTCGTTGATATCGCAGGTCTTGTAAAGGGCGCATCCAAAGGTGAGGGACTTGGAAACCAGTTCCTTGCAAACATCCGTGAAGTAGATGCGATCGTTCACGTAGTACGCTGCTTTGAGGATCCGAACGTCATCCACGTAGATGGAAGCATCGATCCGCTCAGAGATATCGAGACCATCAACCTTGAGCTGATCTTCTCTGATATCGAGATCCTTGAGAGAAGAATTGCCAAAGTCACCAAGACAGCACGTATGGACAAAGAAGCTGCCAAAGAACTTGATTTCCTCCAGAAAGTCAAAGCACATCTTGAGGATGGACAGATGGCAATCACAATGGAACTGGAGTCTGAGGATGAGGAAGCATGGATGGGAACTTATAATCTCCTCACCTGGAAACCGGTGATCTACGCTGCAAACGTAAGTGAGGATGATCTTGCGGATGATGGAGCATCTAACGAGCATGTACAGGCTGTACGTAAATATGCAGCCGAGCAGAAGAGCGAAGTATTCGTGATCTGTGCAGAGATCGAAGAAGAAATCTCCGAGCTCGATGACGATGAGAAAAAAATGTTCCTCGAGGATCTGGGACTTAAGGAATCTGGTCTTGAGAAGCTGGTAAGAGCAAGTTACAGCCTCCTGGGACTTATGAGTTTCCTTACATCAGGAGAGGATGAGACACGTGCATGGACGATCAAGATCGGAACCAAGGCTCCACAGGCAGCAGGTAAGATCCACACAGACTTTGAGCGTGGATTTATCAAGGCAGAGGTTGTTAATTACAAAGATCTTCTCGACTGCGGTTCTTATGCAGGTGCAAGAGAAAAGGGACTTGTCCGCATGGAAGGAAAAGAATATATTGTTCAGGATGGAGATGTAATTCTGTTCAGATTTAACGTATAATGAAGGTGTTTTATGAATATGTCGATTCGTTTTCCACATCTGGGCATTGACCTTGGATATGTGGGTAAAACTGTTTCGGTTTTTGGATTTGAGCTCACGATATATGGAATCCTTGTGATGGCAGGAATGCTTCTTGGACTTACTGTCGTTGTATTACAGGCAAAACGACAGAATCAGGATCAGAATCTTTATCTGGAAGCACTGATTCCAGGAGTGGTGTTCGGCGTAATCTGTGCCAGAGCATGCTATATAGCACTGAACTGGAAACTTTTTTGCAGATGAACCGACACGTGCTCTCTGGGATCTGCGTACAGGTGGATTATCCTTTTATGGCGGATTTGCAGGCGGGGTGATTGCTCTGGCTGTTTTCTGCAAAATCAGGAAACTGTCATTTGGAAGGATGGCAGATACGCTCAGTATCGGCCTGGTATCCAGTCAGATGATCGGAACCTGGGGAAATTTTTTCAGCAGAGAATTTATCGGAACATCTACGGACAGCATTTTTGCGATGCAGATTCCGGTAGAGACAGTCGGGAGCATGGAACTGACATCAGAGATGCAGAAACATCTGGTCAAAGCCGGAGATGTTTCCTGGGTTCAGGTACATCCTCTCTGGTTTTATGAGAGCCTGTGGTGTCTGCTTCTTCTGGTTATTCTTCTTGCCTATACGAAGCGCAAGAATTTCAGGGTGAGATTTTCATGAGATATCTGGCAGGGTATGCTCTGGGAAATGCGGGAATTGAATGGCTTCGGTCGGGCAGACCATATATCCCAGGTACGCATCTCCCTGTTCTTATTCCGATTTTACTTGGCATTTTTGTGATTTTCAGTATTGTTGCAACAGTTCGCCGTATTCTTTCAAAGAAACGTGAGAAGTTTCAGAAACGCAGGATGGAGGAACGGTATGCATCCGAAGAAAAGTCGTCACACGGTTATCAGATATGCAGAGTTTGAGGATGTCAGTGATGAATTTCGGGGATTTTTCAGAACAGGAGAGTCAACGTCTGAAACAGAGCCAGATATTACAGAAAAATCAGACGAATTACCGAAAACGATTTCAGATTCCGGACAAACAGAAGACGAGATAAAATAACAGAATTAAAGGGAAGATTTTTCTACGGGAAGTGGGAAAATCTTCCCTTTTTTCAGGGCAGAAAAAGAGCCTTATCTGCACCAAAAAAACTCAGATTCCCACTTGTAATTTAACAGTAAATGGGTTAGAATAATTTCATAAGTGGTAGAAAGTGGTGAATAGTGGTGGGGAATGGAGGGAATGTGGCAGACCTGACAGCTCCACCTGAAATGCACGAAGGGAGAATCGTGTATTTTGAGAGCAGGTGAGTTTTATGTTCATGGGAGAATACAATCATATAATAGACGCGAAGGGGCGCCTGATTATTCCCGCCAGGTTCAGAGAACTCCTGGGAGAAGAGTTCATCCTGACAAAAGGTTTGGATGGTTGTCTTTCAATTTACCCTATGGATGCATGGGAAGCATTTGAAACAAAACTCAGAGCCTTACCACTTAACAAATAAAAATGCGCGAACCTTCACACGTTTCTTTGTAGCAGGTGCCACAAACTGTGAACTGGACAGGCAGGGGAGAATTCTTGTACCTCAGACACTGAGGGAGTTTGCCGGTCTGGAGAAAGAAGTGGTACTCACAGGAAACCTGGACCGGATCGAGATCTGGAGCAAAGAAAAGTGGAGCGAGAACTGCAATTATGATGATATGGATAGTATTGCAGAAAGTATGCAGGATATGGGTATCATCATTTGAGCATTCGCCGGAAAGAAATCCAACAGGAGACGGATATGGAATTTAAACACAAATCTGTATTACTGGAAGAAACCATTGACGCTTGAATATTAAGCCAGAAGGAATCTACGTGGATGGAACGCTGGGAGGAGCAGGGCATGCAAGTGAAGTATGCCGCAGACTTTCTGCCAAGGGGAGATTTATTGGCATAGATCAGGACCAAGATGCAATAGTTGCTGCGAGTGAAAGGCTGGCTGCCTATGAGGACAGAGTGACGATCATTCGCAGCAATTATTGTTACATGGCTAATGAAGTGCATAACCTGGGAATTCAGAAAGTCAATGGAATTGTTCTTGACCTGGGAGTTTCATCTTATCAGCTGGATAATGAGGAACGGGGCTTTACCTACAGGGTAGATGCACCTCTGGATATGAGAATGGATCAGAGACAGAGCCGTACCGCCGCTGATATTGTCAATGGTTACGAAGAGAGAGAATTGTACCGTATCATTCGTGATTACGGTGAAGATAAATTTGCAAAGAATATAGCGAAACACATTGTGGCTGCCAGACAGCAGGCACCGATCCGCACGACCGGAGAACTGACCGAGATCATTCGCCAGTCTATCCCGATGAAGATTCAGGCAACCGGAGGACATCCGGCGAAGCGGACTTTTCAGGCAATCCGGATCGAACTGAACAGAGAACTGAATGTTCTACGGGAGTCACTGGATGGAATGATCGACCTTCTCGATGACGGAGGCAGAATCTGTATTATCACATTCCATTCTCTGGAGGATCGTATTGTCAAGACGATCTTCCGCAAAAATGAAAATCCATGTACATGTCCGTCCGATTTCCCGGTATGTGTATGCGGCAAAAAATCCAAAGGAAAGTTATCACCAGAAAGCCGATTCTTCCAGGTACAGCCGAGCAGGAAGAAACCCCAGATCAAAAAGTGCAAAACTAAGGATTTTTGAGCGAAGATTTTCAGACTGAAACCAATACAGGGAGTTGAACAGGCGCAAATGGAGAGGACAAACAGGGCAGTTACAAACCGAAAAAGCAAGGTAAATGCAAGAAATGCCCGAGGAATGTATGTAGATGGAAATACAGTGAGGAGACTGCAGGAAGTACCGGCACGCAGATCGGCGGCTTCCCGTAAGCCTTCTCAGGGAAATAACAGAATTGAGACACGGACAGTGTCAGCTGGCAAGCCAAAGGTAAATCCACAGCGTCAAGCGTACCAGAGAGAGGGCTGCGATGAGTATGGGGCGCGGATTTGTTGCATTTCTGGCAGTCATGAGTGTGGCAGTACTGTTCTGCTGTGTCAATTATCTTCAGCTTAAGGCTGAACTGACAGGCAAGATTAAGAATGTTGCAAGTCTCGAAACAGAATGGTCACAGCTCAAGGAAGAAAACGATGCTTATGAGAGTCAGGTGACTTCAGAGACAGATCTGAACCAGATTAAGAAGATTGCCATTGGGCGTTTGGGAATGACTTATCCTTCTGACACGCAGAAAAGAACCTACAGTGTACCAAGCAGCAGTTATGTGAGACAGTATCAGGATGTTCCTGAAAGCAAGAGGTGAGAATTTGAGCAATACCAGACTGAGGAAAACCAGAAAACCTCAAAGAAAAATTTATCATACGATGGAATTGAAGCTAGTAGGACTATTTGCAGTAGTAATACTAGCTTTAGTTTGTTTGTTAGGCAGAGTTACCTATATTAATGCCACCAGCGGAACCAAGTACAAAAAGCGGGTGCTTCTGCAGGCACAGCAGACATATCAGAGCAGTGTGCTTCCGGCAAAGAGAGGCGATATTTACGATCGAAACGGAAATATCCTTGCCACAAGCCAGAAAGTTTATACAGTGATCATGGACTGCAAAGAAGTCAATGATGAGGATCATGATTACGTAGATGCAACCGTGAATGCACTGGTAGAAGTTCTGGGACTTGACGAGGATGATATCCGCAAGAGACTTACGGATCCTGCTACAAGCTCCAGTCAGTACCAGGTCCTCAAAAAAGAAGTAACCATGGACGAAAAGAAGGCGTTCGAGGAATATGCAGATCCAGATGAGGACAGCGGCCTTTCAGAAAAAGAACTGGAAGAGCGTTCCAATGTACAGGGAATCTGGTTTGAGGAGGATTATCTGAGAGTTTATCCTTTTAATGCCCTTGCCTGTGATACGATTGGATTTACGCTTTCAAGAGAAACAGCCGATGTCGGCCTGGAGGGATATTATAACAGTACCTGATGGGAACAGATGGGCGTAAATACGGATATATCAACAATGATTCAGATGCTGAACAGACGATCATGGAGCCTGTTTCCGGTGAAAGTATCGAAACTTCTCTGGATGTAGGCGCACAGCAGATCGTAGAGAAATATGTCAATGGTTTCAAGTCAAGCATGGGAGCCAAGAACATCGGTGTAATTGCGATGAAACCATCAACAGGAGAGATCATTGCCATGGATGGCGGTGACAGATATGATCTGAACAATCCGAGGGATATGTCTCAGGTATATTCTGAAGAAGAAATTGCCGAGCTAAAAAAGAGCGATAAGAAGACAGTAGAAGCTCTCAATGCCATGTGGAGCAATTTCTGTGTAACAGATGCATTTGAACCGGGATCAGTTGTAAAGCCGATTGTAATGTCGGGAGCCCTTGAGAAAGGCAAGATCACAGTAAACGATACGTTCAACTGCGACGGTGGAGAGACATTTGGCGCAAATGGTGATACCTACATTAAATGTGCGGTGTGGCCGGATGCACATGGAACAGAAACGCTCCGTGAAGTTATAGCGAACTCCTGTAATGATGCCATGATGCAGATTGCAGCGCGAATGGGAACAGAATCTTTCCTTAAGGCCCAGACACTGTTTAATTTCGGTTCACGAACAGGAATTGATCTTCCGAATGAGGTTCCGGTGTTATCCATACAACTGATACCATGGGAGAGACAGAGCTTGCCTGCTCTGCATTCGGACAGGGATTTACCTGTACGATGCTTCAGGAGATCAGTGCGATGTGTTCTGTTATCAATGGTGGATATTATTATCAGCGCATCTTGTGACTGCAATCAAGGACAGCAGCGGTGGAACGGTCAGAAGAATTGACCTGTGCTTCTCAAGCAGACGATCTCTTCTGATATTTCGGCAAATATCAGATCCTACATGCAGGCCAGTGTACAGGAAGGTACCAGCGTACATCGAAGGTGCAGGGATACAGCTCAGGCGGTAAGACCGGTACAGCGGAGAAACTTCCACGAGGAAACAAGAAGTATATCGTTTCTTTTATTACTTTTGCACCGGTTGATGATCGCAGGTGCTTCTGTATGTAGTTGTCGATGAGCCGAATGCAGAGGAACAGGCAGACAGTAAATATCCTCAGTACATTGCACAGGGAATTCTGTCAGAACTTCTTCCGTATCTGAATGTTACACCGGATGAATCCGAGGACGGTACTATTCCGAAGACAGAACTCTGGGAGGGATTCAAAGGAAATCTTGTGGACGTATCCGGAAGCAGCGTGGATGCAAGTGGAAATCTCACAGATGGAAATGGAAACCTTGTAGATCTGGATGGCAACAGGATCGATGAGAGTGGTTATCTCCTTCAGGACAACGGAGAATATGTTACAGATGAGAACGGACAGTATGTAAAGTCACAGAATCTGGGAACTACTACTATTGCGAGCAGTTCTGAACAGACGGATAATACTCTCAAGGAAGCAATTTCCGATGAGAATGTTCCGGGACCGCCGGAAGACAATGAGGAAGATACCATGCAGGACAACGACATGGAGAGCGAAGGACTTACCAACGAAGAAGCAGGACTGGATTAAAGCGCAGTGATTCCCTTCGGGGGCTGGACATATAATGATATGACAGCCTCCGGAGGGATTTTTTTATGAAAAAAACAGGACTTTTCATAAACGCAAAGTCTGGACCGTTTTTCTTTTATGTGCAGCAATGATGCTTGGGCTGGCAGGACGGCTTGTGTATCTGATGGGGTTTCGGTCGGATTATTATTACCAGAAAGCACAGGATCTCCATGAGAGAGAACGTTCCATCAAGGCAGCAAGGGGAAAAATCCTGGACGCCAGAGGAAAAGTTCTTGCCTCGAATAAAACGGTCTGTACGGTATCTGTTATCCATAGCCAGATAAAAGAACCGGAGAAAATCATTTCTTTGTTGTCGCAGAAACTGGAACTGTCAGAAGAAAGCATCCGAAAAAAAAAAGTAGAAAAAGTATCTTCTATAGAAAGAATAAAGACAAAATGTCGACAAAGCTGTGGGAGATGAGATCCGAAAGACAGGACTTTCCGGTGTGAAAGTGGATGAAGACTACAAAAGATATTATCCATATCACTCACTTGCTTCCAAAGTTCTGGG
>ENA-OQIM01000525-OQIM01000525.1-human-gut-metagenome-genome-assembly--contig:-NODE-525-length-14434-cov-1.714545_pt1 | contig 14434 bp, 15 predicted proteins | sample MGYA00242579_ERZ504744 | MGnify/ENA primary metagenome ERZ504744 (study PRJEB26092, sample SAMD00036441) | human gut metagenome | host: Homo sapiens | study: EMG produced TPA metagenomics assembly of...
CGGCTAGCGCTCACGCCCACGGGTATACGGCAACAATACAATAATGACAGAAATTATTGCAACCACGCATAATGGATACAAACCCGGAGATATGAATTGCCGCAAATACGGGACGGAATTACCTCACGATAGGTTTCTGTAGTAGAAAGCTCCACATTAATGGCTTTCTCCCCCGCTTCAACCGAAGCGACCAAATCGGGCAAAGTGAGATAGGCATCCGGTCCTACGACAAGATCTACATGATGGTTCTCGATCAAATCATCTTTTACACGTTCTGCCATGCAGCCCAACACACCGACAATCAGATTCCGACGTTTGTTTTTCTTCATAGAATGGAAAAAACTCCAGACGGTTCAGAATCTTTTGTTCTGCATTGTCGCGAATAGAACAGGTATTCATAAATACAGCGTCCGCTTCATCCAATGTTTCGCATACATGGTAGCCTGCCATTTGCATAATAGAAGCAATCACTTCACTATCAGCAACATTCATCTGGCATCCGTAGGTTTCAATAAACAATTTTTTGTTCTCGGAATCAGTTGCAGATTTAAAGTCTGCTCCTGTTGTTTCTTTCATATTTTCTCTGTTTTATGGTTTCGTAGGCAAAGATACGGAGTTACCGACAAATTAAACGAATAAAAGAGCCGAAAATTGGATATTATAAGAGATTTATGCATTTAACTGTTAAATAATTATAACCAGTGAACAAAAAAGACCGTTAACGTTACCAACGTATTATTATAATTCGCATATTTGCTTCCGAAAAACATTAGATTTTTTCATAGTTAAGGTTTAGGTTAAAAAAATAGGGGAAGACAACTGTGAAGTTCTCTTCCTTTTTTTATGTCCTTTTATAGAGTTGGTTATGAAATATTTTTCTAACTTTGAGCATTCATTATATAATAAGGAAAGTATGGATATCATTCAGGTTCTCATATTTATAGTAATCATTGTTGTGGCTATCGTACAACAAATCTCAAAAGCCGGCAAAGAGAAGAAAACACCTTCCCCCAAGGAAGTGCTTGCAGATATGTTTCCTGAAATAGAGCAGGAAAGCATGGAAGAAAAGGTGTCTGTTTCTCCAGCTCCGGCGGTTCGCAAACCTCAGTCCTCCCGTATGCAGAACCAGTCAATAATCAGAAAAGCGGTCGCTCCACCTCTGGCAGAAAATAAGAGGGAAAACCGGACTCCTATAAAACTGAGTACTAAAGAAGAGGCGCGGCGTGCTTTCATTTATTCAGAAATTTTTTAATCGAAAATATTAATAACAACTATACTAATAAAGAATAACACATTGAATATCATGGGATTTAATATTATTTCCGCAGCCGAAGCAGCCAGCTACATCAAGCATGGCTACAATATTGGACTTAGTGGCTTTACTCCAGCAGGAACACCCAAAGCCGTAACCCCCGAAGTCGCCAAAATAGCAGAAGAAGAACATGCCAAAGGTAATCCTTTCCAAATTAGTATTTTTACCGGCGCCTCTACAGGGGATGCTACAGACGGGATCTTGTCCAGAGTAAAAGCAATCCGTTACCGTGCTCCCTACACAACCAACCCCGATTTTCGTAAAGCCGTGAATAACGGTGAAATAGCATATAATGACATCCACTTGTCACAAATGGCACAGGAAGTACGTTATGGCTTCATGGGCAAAGTAGATGTTGCCATTCTGGAAGCATGCGAAATCACACCCGACGGCAAAGTATACCTGACAGCTGCCGGAGGTATCGCTCCAACCATCGCACGTCTGGCAGATAAAGTAATTATCGAGCTGAACGCCGCCCACAGTAAAAACGGTATGGGGCTGCATGATGTTTATGAACCGCTTGATCCGCCTTACCGCCGTGAAATTCCCATCTTCAAGCCCAGTGACCGCATCGGTTTACCTTTACGTACAGGTAGATCCGAAGAAAAATCATCGGAGTAGTGGAAGTGAACACACCTGACCAGGCCCGTTCATTCACCGCACCGGATCCTATCACCGACCAAATCGGACAAAACGTTGCCGACTTCCCTGGCTGCTGATATGAAACGAGGCATTATTCCTGCAAGCTTCCTGCCATTGCAGAGTGGGGTAGGAAACATCGCCAATGCCGTATTGGGCGCTTTGGGACGAGACAAGACAATCCCTGCTTTTGAAATGTATACCGAAGTACTGCAAGATGCAGTAGTGGATCTGATTCGTCAAGGACGTGTGAAATTTGGAAGTACTTGTTCATTGACTGTCACAAACGAATGTCTGCAAGGAATTTATGATGACATCGACTTCTTCCGTGACAAACTGGTAATGCGTCCATCCGAAATCTCAAATAACCCGGAAGTTATACGCCGCCTCGGTGTTATCTCTATCAATACTGCTATCGAAGCAGACATTTATGGCAATGTAAACTCTACTCACATCAGCGGCACTAAGATGATGAACGGCATCGGTGGTTCTGGTGACTTTACCCGCAATGCCTATATTTCCATCTTTACTTGTCCGTCTGTGGCAAAAGAAGGAAAAATCAGTGCCATCGTTCCTATGGTTTCTCATGAAGATCACAGCGAACACGATGTCAATATTATCATTACCGAACAAGGTGTTGCCGATTTACGAGGAAAGAGCCCGGTAGAACGCGCCCAAGCCATCATCGAAAACTGTGCACATCCAGACTATAAGAACATTCTTTGGGACTATGTAAAAATGTCTTCCAAAGGACAGACTCCTCATTGTATTTCTGCCGCACTGGCTATGCATGATACACTGGCCAAGAAAGGGATATGCGCTTGATAGACTGGGCAGAATATAAATAGTCATTATTTGCTGTTTTCAATACATCTCCGGTCAGCCTATATACCTGACCGGAGTTTTTTTATATATTCCTCACCTTTTCGTACAAAAAAACAATATCTCCCACCATTTAGTCAAAAAATACACGGACTATTCTCATAATTATTCTATTTTTGCCATGTAACTAATCATTTTTACTATTTTACTATGAGAAACAGAATTCTATATTTATTTGCTTCCCTTGTGATTCTGAGCGGTTGCGGTAACCAACCGGCTTATAAAAACAGTAATTTATCTCCTGAAGAACGGGCAGAAGATTTATTGCAGCAACTTACATTAGAAGAAAAAGTAGCTTTAATGATGGACAACTCCAAACCTGTCGAAAGATTGGGCATCAAACCTTATAATTGGTGGAATGAGGCCTTGCACGGAGTGGCACGAAGCGGACTGGCTACAGTCTTTCCACAACCCATAGGAATGGCCGCTTCCTTTGAACCCGACGCCATACATACCATTTATACGGCAGTATCGGATGAGGCGCGGGCCAAAAATACAGCTTACTCGGCTGCAGGAAGCTACGAGCGTTATCAAGGTCTGACTATGTGGACACCCACCGTCAATATTTATCGCGATCCCAGATGGGGGAGAGGTATTGAAACGTATGGGGAAGATCCTTATCTGACAAGTGTCATGGGGGTAAATGTAGTGAAAGGACTACAATGCACGGATGCAAATCAAAAATACGATAAAATACACGCTTGCGCCAAGCACTTTGCCGTTCACTCGGGACCGGAATGGAACCGGCACGAATTCAATGCCGAAAATATAAAACCACGTGACTTGCATGAAACTTATCTGGTTCCTTTCGAAGCTTGGTAAAGGAAGGAAAAGTAAAAGAAGTAATGTGTGCCTACAATCGTCTGGAAGGAGATCCTTGTTGCGGAAGCGACCGCCTGCTGATGCAAATTCTCCGTCAGGAATGGGGATATGAAGGTATTGTACTCTCAGACTGTGGCGCCATTGACGATTTCTATCGGGAAAAAGGACATAAAACACATCCGGACGCTGAATCGGCCTCTGCCGCCGCAGTATTAAGCGGTACGGATCTGGAATGTGGTTCTAGTTATAAAGCATTAGTAGAAAGCGCTAAAAAAGGATTAATCAGTGAAAAGGATATTGATGTATCCGTAAAACGATTATTAAAAGCACGCTTTGAATTGGGTGAAATGGACGATCCCAGTAAAGTGGAATGGACTAAAATTCCTTATTCTGTGGTTTGCTCGGCAGAACATGATTCCCTGTCACTAGATATAGCACGCAAATCAATGACGCTGTTACTGAACAAAAATAATATCCTGCCACTGAAACGCGGTGGACAAACCATCGCCGTCATGGGACCTAACGCAAATGACTCTGTGATGCAATGGGGTAATTATAACGGTACTCCCAAACATACGATCACCTTATTGGAAGGTATCCGCTCAGCCATGGGAGAGAATGACAAACTGATCTATGAACAAGGTTGCAGCTGTAGAACGCTCATTAATCAGAAGCGTTTTCAGCCAGTGTACTTCTAAAGAAGGTCCAGGGTTCTCCGCCCGCTATTGGAACAACAAGGAATATGAAGGAAATACGGCAGCCACCGCACAACTCACCACCCCGTTCCGCCTTTGTACCTCGGGAGCCACCGTATTTGCCCCCGGTGTGAACCTGACCGATTTCTCGGCCATCTATCAAAGTGTGTTCACCCCCCAAGAAACAGGAGAGGTTATTTTCAACTTTTATAGTTGTGGAGCTACACAATTATTGATAAATGGTGAAGAAGTAAAGAAATTCACCAACAAACATGGGGGCAGGGGACAAGCTTACGCCATGCATGCAGAAGCCGGCAAGCCATACGATATAGAAATCCGCTTCCAATACTTTAGTGGAGACGCACAGTTGAATTTTGATCTTGGGTTTAAAGAAGAAGTCAACATTAAGAATACGGTAGCAAAAGTGAAAGATGCTGATATAGTTATATTTGCAGGCGGTATATCTCCAAGTTTGGAAGGAGAGGAGATGGGTGTCAATTTACCGGGATTCCGCAAAGGAGACCGTACTGACATCGAGCTTCCGGCTGTTCAGCGTGAATTAATAAAAGCACTCTGTGATGCCGGGAAAAAAAGTTATTTTCGTTAATTTTTCCGGATCACCCATTGCTATGGAGCCCGAAACCCAATATTGTCAGGCTATTTTACAAGCATGGTATCCGGGACAATCCGGAGGTAAAGCTGCCGCCGAAGTCTTGTTTGGAGATTACAATCCTGCAGGACGACTGCCCGTTACTTTTTACCGGAATATAGCGCAATTGCCTGACTTTGAAGATTATAATATGACAGGACGCACTTACCGTTATTTTAAAGGTGATCCTCTTTTCCCGTTCGGTTATGGTTTGAGTTATACCACTTTTAACTATGGTAACATCAAACTGGAGCAAACGATTAAAGTAGGGGAAACTGCCAAAATGGTTATTCCTGTAACCAATACTGGTAATCGTGACGGGGAAGAAGTAGTACAGGTATATCTGAAAAAACAAGAAGATACGGAAGGACCGGCTAAAACGCTGCGTGCTTTCAAACGTGTACAAATTCCTGCAGGAAAAACAGTCAATGTAGAATTAGAGTTAACACCCAAACAATTGGAATGGTGGGACGCGCAGACAAATACCATGCGCACCATAGCCGGAAACTTCGATATAATGGTAGGGGGTAATTCTAAAGATGCTGAATTACAAGTAAAGACGCTGACACTGCAATAATAACTCCGAATAAAATAAATCAAGTCTGCGGCATTTTTGTCAAACTCTATATTTAAAACAAAAATGCGCACTTGATAAAATAAAACATCAGAATAACTCAATCTGCTTATCTGCCTTATTTGTTGCACAAAAATAGTTGTCATGACTCACCACCAACAAAGTGCCTTGATAATCCTTCAAAGTTTCGGTCAAGATCTCCATACTCAGAATATCAATATTATTAGTAGTTCATCCACAATAAAAACATCGGGGCCTGTGCACTCACCATAAGACAACAGAGAGAAAGTTTCATCTTCTCACCTCCACTCAGATAGCTACACTTCTTGTTCCATGTGGAAACAGGAAACAAAAAACGGTTGAGAATCGTTCTCAATTCATTATCATACAATTCACTATTGAATAAAGCAAGTTGTTCTAATACCGACAAATCATTACGAATTGTAGAATATTCCTGATCAAGATAAACGTACGTCAGCCCTTCTGCCTGTATCAAAGAACCTTGAGTAGGAGCAAGACTTCCGGTTATCAACCTCAATAAAGTTGTTTTACCACTACCATTACTTCCTTTCAAATGAATACGGTCACCACTTTTGATGGTAAACTCAAGAGGAGAAGACCACAAAGGATTTTCTCCATACGAATAATTCACACTTGAAGCTACGATAAGTATCTTACCGATATGCAAAGAAGATGAATTGAAATTTACTTTCATCGTCTTCATATCAGGTAAAGCTTTACGCAGTTCTACTGTTTTTCCTGCCAAAACACGGATCTTATCAGCATGAACATCTCCTAAACGGACAGCACTTTTCTCAGCCTGATCCCTGAATGTATGCATTGCCATCTTTCCGACTCCTTTCTTCACATTTTGTTTTTTACCTCGCACATCATGCTTTTGTTGACGCTCCATTACCTCACGTGCCTGCTTCCGGGCTTTTTGTAATTGCTTTTCATTCTCCTCCAACCGGGTTTGCAGAGCTTCTACAGCCAATTTCTTCTGTTCTTTATAGAAATCGTAATTTCCAGCATAATAAGTGACACCTTTTGCAGTAAGCTCATAGGTAGAAGAAAGTAAATTGAGTAATGTCCGGTCATGGCTGACAACCAGTATCCCTGCTGCAGCAGTAGTTATAAAACGGTACAGCCGGATACGGCTTTCGTCATCCAAATGATTGGTAGGCTCATCCATCAAAATAAAAGCAGGAGAGTATATAGTAATTCCTGCTAGAAAAACTTTTGTTTTCTCACCGCCACTCAACAAATGCATGGGATAGGAAAGAGGTACTCCTACCAACCCCCATTCATTCAAAGCAGCAACCGCTTTCTCTTCTATTTTCCAGTCATCCGCCAAAGCCGTAAAATGCTCTATCGAAGCATCTCCCTGTAAAATGGCATGAAGTGCATATAACTTCTTTCTATTCCCAATGCCCCGGCTACTGTCAAATGATTAAACTGACCAAAATGCTGTGGAATAGAATAGGGGATATCCGGACATATAATTTGTCCTTCAGAAGGTAATAGCTCTTTAGTTATCAATCGCATCAAGGTAGATTTTCCCGAACCGTTGTTTCCGATGAGGGCTACTTTTTGCCCTTTACTGATAGTAAAACTGACATTACTAAAAAGCACATCTTTATCCGGATGCATATAAGTAATGGACTGTACATGTATACACATACTCTTTCTAAGAATTTTAAATATGAATACTGAAAAGTTCGTAGTTGGAATAAGAAGACAACTATTGCGCAACAAACGAAATTATTTCGCCTGCTGTCCCAACGTAAAAACAAATAGTTGTATGGAAATGAATGTTTTAAATTCTACATCGGATATTTTTAAATTTGCGAGGCAAAGATAGCAGGTTTATGGAACATAAAAAATATTCCCCAATCTAAATGAATAGATTGAGGAATATCAGAATAAAAAATCTATTTATTCAAATGAAGCAAAGTCACAGAGAAATGAGGATTCGGAGTATGCTGTGTTCTGATAATCTCTTTCATTTGTTTCACAATATCCGGATGTCCGGCAGCGATATCATGGTCTTCATGAATATCTGTAGCAAGATTGTAAAGGAAAGGAGTCCCTTTTTTCACTACCATCTTCCAGTCTCCCATACGTACACCAATCTGATCGGTTTCATCAAATTCCCAATACAAGAAATCATGTTTCTTCTGTCCTTCCTGTCCTAACAAAGTCGGAGCAAAAGAAATACCATCAAAATAATCCATGTCTTTTTTCTTGTTAGTGTACTTCTTCACATAATTCTTCACACCTGCCAAGTCACAAAATGTAGGCATCAAGTCATAGAAAGCTAACTGATGATCATTAACCGTTCCTTCGGGTACTTACCCGCCAACGCACAATGAACGGAATACGAATCCCCCCTTCATAACATTGACGTTTCAATCCACGAAGTTTGCCATCACGACCAAAGAAGGTAGGGTCAGCTCCCCCTTCTTCATGGGGGCCGTTATCACTGGTAAAAATCACAATGGTATTTTCGTCCAGTCCTTTCTCCTTTAATTTGTTCAAAACTTCTCCTACATAATAATCCAAGCGAGTAATCATGCCGGCAAACTGCGCATGGGTGTGTACCGACGGATTATATCTTGATCCTTCCTGTCCACCCCAAGTTTTATCTTCAAAAAACTTCTTTGATAACCTGTCAGAATAGAATCTTCGGGCTGCGCCAGCTCTGCATGAGGAAGCGTATAAGTAAAAATACCAAAGAAAGGTTGCTTGCCATCCTGTTTATCCAACCATTTCATTGCTTCTTCATGGATCATATCCGCAGAATATTGCGGACGTTTGAAATAGTCCTTACCAAACATAGGATAGTTGATATTCTCATCCATCACTACACGAACCACTGCCGTATCACCAGCCGATTTACTATACCGGTTCAGGAAATTCGGATAATATAAATGAGCCTGAAACTGACAAATATAACCATAATATTCATCAATACCCCGTTTGTCCGGCGTAGACACAGATCCCTCATAGCCCCTGCCCATTTACCAAACATACCGGTAGTATAACCGTTATCTTTCATTATTTCAGGTATAATCACATGACCGGGATCGTATGGATGTTGCCCCACCACGGCATATTCCTTATTATTTCCATACATCACAACAGGGGCATCGCGCCAGTACTCTTTGTTCCCACGTACTTCACAATGTCCGGAATGTTGTCCGGTCATAAATGACGCACGTGATGGAGCACTCACCGGACTACCGGCATACGCTTGTGTAAAACGCATACCTTCTTTAGCCATATTATCAATATTCGGTGTACTGATGTAGGACTGACCATAACACCCTAAATCACCATACCCATATCATCACACATAATATAAATGATATTCGGTTTAGGAGTTTTCTGAGCATAAGCGCCTAATAGAGGAAATGCTAATCCACTGGTTAAAAGAAAGAGGTTTCGATTTTTCATATATTCTGTTTTTTACTGAATTTAATAATTACTACTCCTGCTATAAACATCGGCAATTTAGAGAAAATATCCTAGGCTGCAAAGCTATAGAAGAAAAAAATATCATTCACCTACTCTCGATAATAAGGATTCAATTTCACAGGAATAGGAGCATGAGTTTCTTGAATCCACTTCATCAGTTTCTGATAAAGTTCTCCTCGCTTTACAGGATTTGAACCTGATAGATCTTGTGATTCTCCCAGATCATTCTTCAAATTAAACAGTTCCATAGACTTATCTTCATAATGATATATCAATTTCCAATCACCTGAACGAATACTGGAATAAGGTTTTGCACGGAAATCTCTTCCCCCGTTTAAATAAGACTCCAAATAAGCCGGAAAATGCCAGAAAAGATCACGTTCCGTCTCATTATTATTTATAAGCGTAAAAATATCTTTTCCATCTAAGTTAGCAGGAATCTTACCCTGTGCCAAAGTAACAAAAGTTGGATAAAAATCAACTCCTGTTATTGGAACAGATGAACGGATGCCTCCTTCTATTTTACCAGTCCACCTTATAATCAACGGCACACGGCTCCCACCTTCATAAGGCATTCCCTTTCCTCCATTTAACGGATAATTGTCTGTCACTGGTTCCGAACCTCCATTATCTGAATAAAAAATGACTATTGTACGATCTGCTATTCCTAATGTCTTAATAACTTGGCATATCCTACCAACACTATCATCTAGTTTTTCAATCATTGCAGCATATATAGGATTCTTATGATATTTACCGGGAGTTTTATTACGATATTTATTTATCAATGAATCAGGTGCTTGCAAAACCGTATGTACGGCATGATGGGACAAATGTAAGAAAAAAGGACCTTCACTATGAGATTTTATAAAAGAAACAGCTTCTTCAGTCAACCGATCAGTAAGATATTCACCCAATATACCTTCTTCTAATCCCACATGACATTTACTTTTATCAGGCAGACAATAGGGATAAAAATAAGAATAGGGAGCTCCTGCTCTATTACCGCCCACATTCCATATAAATCCCTGTGACAAGGGTCCTGTACCGTCCTCATCATCCCCCAAATGCCACTTCCCGATATGACCACACTGATAACCCTGTTCTTGCAAAGCCTCGGCCATAGTCACAAAGTCGGCACAGACATCTTCTACATTGGGAATAGCTATATATTTACGTTTGGTACGATCACCACGGTCGGGAGGACTAACTGTATATACTCCATGGCGTGGGCGTGTACATTCCTGTCATCATACAAGCACGGCTAGGTGCTGAATTGGCGGCTGCAGCGTAAGCATTGTCAAACAATATTCCTTCTGTAGCAAGACGGTCTATATTAGGAGTTTCATAATAATCACTGCCCATTACACCCAAATCCGTCCAACCTAAATCATCAGCCAAAATAAACACGATATTAGGTTTTTCTTTTGTAACTATATCGATAGAAAAGCTCTGTTGTATTCCTACGGTACACAACACTACAGTAGTCAATCCTATTTTCTGAAATCTCATTTTATTTCGATTTTTCTAAGTTTAAAAACCAAACAAGACCGTCTCCATACGTTATTCCGCATTTGAGACAGCCTCATTCGTATCACACTATAAATTACCAACAGGATTCTGTTCCAGTTCTGGGTTCAATAATATTTCGGTAGTCGGTACTTGATACAAATAATATTTATCTAACCAACCTTTACCTTCTTTTAGAGGATCATTGAAAAGATACAAATTACCTTCCGTCAATGAACCGTCAGTTCCATCAGAATAACCAGTTTCAGGATTATATAAAGTCATATTATTTTTCATTGCCTCTTCTTTACTCATCCAAAGACCAGTTGCAGGTTTATTGAGGAACCACGGAGCCATACGCCAACGACGGATATCATAAATACCAAATCCCTCACCCATCAATCTATAATACGTTCGCGACGAATTTCCCATAAGACAGGATCAACCAAAATACCACTTTCATTACCTTTAGGATAGTATTTTCCACGGTTAGGATCAAAACTATCATTAATGTCAGCAACCACCATTTTGACTACACCGGCACGATCACGCAACTTATTGATTGTTTTGTCTGCAACCCCTTGGTCAAATACTCCCAATTCAAATTTGGCTTCAGCTTCATTCAACAGGACTTCTTCAATTTTAAAAATAGGTTTGTCAGCTGTATTCAAATTACCATTATTAAAGCTGGTTTCCCAGTTATCCCAATTCTTCCATACATAGTAGCCTGAACGGCAAGTCACAAATGCTCCAGTACCTAATCTTGGTATTTCAGGTACAAGTGATGCACTCCAGTTCTGCCCAGGCAAACGTTTCATACCAACACCCGGGTTACTGCAACTTTCATTTGCTCCCATAATATCAATATATTCACGGTTCTGCCGGATTGTCTGTATACGACCAGGTAGGATAGTCGCCTTTTCCAGATTTTACTTTATAAGGAGGTATAACCGTGTGATACAAACGCGGGTCACGGTCACGAAATACCGCATACATGTCCTTATTTCCATGGTAGCCCGATCCGTCAGCCAAAATCGGCTTGCCATTCTTCATCAAATAAAGATCTACCGTATTCTGGTTCATCTCCACATAGTGTGAAGAAGTATGTTCAATATAACTCATGCCCATAGGATTTATATCCTTCACATAAGATTTATAGAGAATGATACCTGGAACTTGTCCCAAATCCTCTGTTGTCCACATTTCACCATATCCGGCACCGGGTTGACCGTCTGTTCCTGTGTAAAGAGTAGGATAAGCGGCCATTAATAACTCGGATGCGCGTACACACTCTTGCAGATATTTTTCAGCATCACCCAATTCATGATATTTCCTCCATGTACCTTCACGTAATCCGAAACGCGAAATAACGGCACGTACACAATCTTGGTTAATCGTATTGTCCCCATCCTGTGATGTGAAATTTCCAATATTCTGTTCCGCCCATTGCAGACGTTCCAATACCTTGTCGGCTACGGTTTTTCTATCCACACGAGGTCCATAAGCTTCGGGAGAATCTTCCTGCAATACCTGGTCCACCCAAGCACATCGCCAAAACGATCTATCAATCCATATACCAAAAAGAATGAAAAAATATCCTACTGCACGCCAATGGTCTTTCTGACCTCTGTCATACTAGAATTATCAATGTGTGAAAGCATGATATTGACACGGCGGATAAATGATTTAAAATCCCAGCCATTACCGGATGCTACACTGGCAACTGTCTGATAAGCAAATTCATTGTAGCCACTTTCATATTTTTGCTGAAAGTATCCTGCTGCCATATCGCCCTTATACTGTCCGTCTTGTCCGAATCCTTGTAAGGAAGTGCGAATAGTATTATTTGTAAACATCTCATAACAAGGCCACATAAAAGCCTTGAAGTTATCGTAGGAATTGAATGCATTATTCTCCGTCAAGTCTGTAACAGGAGTCTTTTCCAAGAAACTATCATTACAACTAGAGAGGCTGATTCCTGCGAGAATTGCTAAACTTATAAATAATCTTTTCATATACTCGTACTAATTTAAGGTTTATAATGTAAGATTAAGCCCAAAGGATACTGTGCGGAATGCGGGATAATCCCATTTCAGCGTTTCCGGGTCGATACCCTTTGGCAATGATGAGAACGTTGCCAGATTTTCTACACTGACAAAAGCACGTAACTGCGACAAAGATATTTTGGTAATCCATGCTTTGGGGAATGTATATGACAAAGTAACATTCTTGATACGCAGATAAGAAGCATCGGACAAGTACTTGTCTGACTGGCGGTAATTAGAGCCTTGGTTACCATAGTTGCCATAAATACGTGGGAACTCAGCATTAGGATTAACTGCTGTGTAATCACCATTGGCAGCATCTACCGGTTGCCAGTAATCACCCAAACCTTTATATAAAGGAATAAACTTAAAGTCAGAATATAATGGGAAAGTCAATGTATTGGCAATCCATTTATCGCGTTTACCGGTTCCTTGCAAAAAGGCACTCAAATCAAAACCTTTATAGTTTAATCCTAGATTAATACCATAAAGATAACGAGGAGTTCATTACCAATCACTTTACGGTCGCCCGGATTATTCAACGTATTGTTACCGCTGGAAATCATATTTGTCCCTCTTTCATCATCCATTAAGTTCTTGAACTTCACATCACCCGGACGAGGATTATAGCCATCTATGCTGGAACGCCATCCTTTAATTTCCATGAAGAAGTATCGACAAAAATCGTCTACGGTATAATAACCATCTGTTTCATATCCCCAGATTTCGCCTAATTCCTTACCTTTATAAAACTCCCAAAATGTATATGTTCCACCCGTCAGCGCATTCGTCTTTTGGCTGCTTAATATGTAGGATGAGTTACTGTCATACTTCACAATCTTTGACTTGCTGTCGGACAGGTTGAAACCGACTCGGTAGCTCACCTTTCCAATCTGGTCGCGCCAATTGAAACTCAGTTCCCAGCCACGTGTACGCATATCTGCCGTATTCTGATAAGGAGCATCCGCACCTACTACAGCAGGCAATTGCACACCCGGAGCAAGCATGCCGTTCGTATTACGCTGATACCAGTCAAAAGTACCTGTAAAGCGATTACTGAACATAGAGAAATCAATACCGATGTCTAATGTCCCTACCTTTTCCCAAGTAAAGTTACGACTTACCAATGAAGGAATAGAAGTAATAGCGGTTACATAATTACCATTGGATATCCAACCATTGTATTTATTATTCACCGCCATAGTTGGAATAAACGAATAAGCAGGCACGTTCTGGTTACCAATCATACCATAAGAAGCACGTAGCTTCAAAGAACCTAACCAATTCTGAGTACTTTCCATGAATTTTTCCTGTGCAATGTTCCAACCGGCCGAAACAGAGGGGAAGAAACCGTAACGTGATTCTTTAGGAAACTTAGAAGAACCGTCATAACGTCCGTTTACTTCCAGCAAATATTTATCCTGATAGTTGTAATTCACACGGAAAAATCCGCCGCGAACAGAAAACTCATTATACTTGTCCGTAGCTTTCAATGTAGATGTACCCGAACCCAATGAAGGCACCTCAATAACAGCTTGTCCATAGGATAAAGCCTCCATTGTTTCCTGATAACTGGATTCTTGATTGAAACCTGCCATTATCTTAAACTGATGATTACCCAATGAGAAATCATAAGTACCATACAAGTTGATTGAGTTATAGTCGGTATATCTTTTCTTTTTTTGTAAATAGTCATTGGTCGGAGTCGTGTCTTTACCACCTTGCACAGTAGTATATACCACACTTCCCGTATACCAGCTATAATCATATATATCTTGTCGAAAGTATAATTCAAATGATCTATTTCTAAATCCCTTTAAATCGTCTTGC
>ENA-OQIM01000526-OQIM01000526.1-human-gut-metagenome-genome-assembly--contig:-NODE-526-length-14419-cov-2.120837_pt1 | contig 14419 bp, 23 predicted proteins | sample MGYA00242579_ERZ504744 | MGnify/ENA primary metagenome ERZ504744 (study PRJEB26092, sample SAMD00036441) | human gut metagenome | host: Homo sapiens | study: EMG produced TPA metagenomics assembly of...
GCCCTGGATGTCGATGCTCTGTACGTGTTCTCTGCCGAGGCTTCGATAAGTGGGTCGAAGGACTCTTCGCGGGTCGTGAGGGCCACGAGGGTTTTAACCCGCGTGACATTAATGACCAGAAGCTCATGAGGGCGATCAACAAGCGCACCACGTCGATGGACGTGGACAGCGCCGGTCGTATCGGTCTTTCCGAGTCTCTCCGCAAGCAGGCGAACCTCGACCGCGAGGTTACGGTTGTGGGCAACTACGACCACCTTGAGGTTTGGGATCGCGCCGCGGCCGATGAGGACGATGACGATGAGGCCCTGCTGGACCTCTTCTTCTCGTAAGGGCAAGGCACGGGTAACGGATGGAGCGTGGGATCTTGACACAAGAATATCGGCATGAACCTGTCATGCTCGGCGAAGTGCTTGAGTCGCTGCGGCTAAAGAGCGGCTCCGTTGTCTGCGATTGCACCCTTGGCGGTGCCGGCCATTCGGTAAAGATGGCCGCGCAGGTGGGGGAGACGGGCCTTTTGCTCGGCGTCGATCAGGACGACATGGCCCTCGAGGCCGCTGGCGCCCGTCTGGACCGCGAGGTTCCCGGAGTTCCGCACCAGCTGCTGAAGGGCAACTTCGGCGACTTGGACGAGCTGCTTTGCTCGGCCGAGGTGCCGGGTCGATGGCTTCCTGTTCGATTGGGCGTTTCGTCACCGCAACTCGATATCCCTGGCAGGGGCTTTTCGTATAACGAGGACGCCCCATTGGACATGCGGATGGATCCGGGTAATAACACCTTAAACGCAGCTGAGGTCATCAACACCTATAACGAACACGACCTCGCCCGGATTCTACGCGTCTACGGCGAAGAGAAGTTTGCCTCGCAGATCGCGCGCGAGATCGTGCGCCGCCGCGAGCAAGAACCGATCGAAACCACCGGCCAATTTGTCGAGATCATCAAGGCGGGTATCCCGGCTGCCGCTCGTCGGCATGGCGGACACCCGGCCAAGAAAAGTTTCCAGGCCATTCGCATCGAGGTCAATCACGAGCTCGATGTGCTCGAACGAGGGCTTGATGCCGCCACCAGGTGCTCAACCCGGGCGGACGTATCTGCGTCATTTCGTATCACTCGCTCGAGGACCGTATCGTAAAGAACCACTTTAAGGAGATGAGCCAGGGGTGCACGTGTCCGCCGGAGATTCCGGTGTGCGTGTGCGGCAACGTGCCGATACTCAAGGTCATCACCCGCAAACCCCTGGTTGCCCAGCCTGATGAGGTTGAGCGCAACCCTCGGGCGAGATCAGCCAAAATCCGCGTGGCGCAGCGTCTGTAGGCGCGACCGCGCGATATTGGACCTCCCGCTCGCACCATAAACGAAGCTTAAACACACTACCAACGTACTCGGGATGGGAGGCGGCATATCATGGGCTACAACACTTCAAGCGCAGCACTCGCCTATGATATGAACGCCATGCCCGCCTATCGTGAGACGCCGCAGGCCCCCGTTGCTCCCCGTGAGCAGCGCACGCCGCGCTTTGATGTCTACACGGGCGCGGGCCGTCAGGCAAACCAGGCGGTAAGCCCGGTTTTCATGAGCGTTCTTAAAACGTTTTGCATCATTGCGGCTATCTTCATGACGATCGGCGTCGCCCGCGTGGCGCTCGCCGGCGTTACGGCCCAGGTGCTCAACAGCAACGCCGAGCTTACCAACACGCTCGAAAAGGCGACCGATGAGAGCTCCGACCTGGAGGTCATGCACTCGGTCTATGGCGCCGACACGCGCATTCGCGACCTTGCGGGCGCTTATGGCATGGTGGAGCCCAGCGAGAGCGTTACACTTGACTTTTCGCAGGATGCAGCCGCGGGCGCCAACGCGACCGCGACCGCTCAGTAGCAAGACGGTAGCTGAGTATGACAAATGACTATCGCCGCGGTTCCGATAGGGGCCGCGGTTCTGGACGTCCCTCGTCGCGGGGACGTTCTGGTTATCAAGGAACGGGTCGGCAATCTTACAACGCCGGGCGGTCCCGTGGCAACGACCCGGCGTCGCGACTTCGCGGCTCGGGCGGCCTCAAGTGCATAACACCAGGTCGCGCAAGAGTTCGCCGACCGAATGGCTCACAGGCACGCCTCTGCCTCGCCGCAAAGCCGTCATGGGATTCATTGGGCTTGGCTTGGGCTTGGGCGTCTTTCGCCTTGCCGACTATCAGGTTGTCGAAGCCGATAAACTGCGCGAGCGTGCCGATGCGCGTCGCCTGCTTGCGCAGACCCTCTATGCCAAACGTGGCACCATCTACGACCGCAACGGTAACGTGCTGGCGTCGTCGGTCGAATGTCGCAACATCGCCGTGAACCCGCAGCTTGTCGAGGACGTTGACAAGACGGTGTCGGCGCTGGTCAAGGCAACTGGAATCGATAAAAAGACCTGCCGCAAGCTCGTTGAGTCCGATGGAACCTGGGTGTATATCAAACGCCAGGTGGACGAAGACGATGCTGCGACGCTGGAGAAGAAGAACCTGCGTGTGCTTTTTGAGCAGGCCATGAAGCGCGTATATCCATACGGCAATCTGGCATCGCAGGTGCTGGGTGTAGTGAATGTGGACAACGATGGCTTGACGGGTCTCGAAAAGCAATACAACAAGCTTCTGACCGGCACGAACGGTTCTCTCGTACGCGAGCGCGCGAGGGACGGCAGCTATATCGCGGGCGGTGCCTATAAAAAGGTGGCTGCGGTCGACGGCGTTGATATCGTGACGACGCTCGACGTCAATATCCAGCGTGCGGCCGAGGATGCCCTGGCAGAGGCAGTCGAGAAGACTAAGGCCAAGAACGGCTCGGCGCTGGTCACCGATCCTACGACAGGCGAGATCTTGGCAGCCTGCTCGTATCCGACTTACGACCAGACCAATCTGGAAAACGCCAAGACCGAGGATATGAACTTGCGCCTGGTCACCGACGCCTACGAGCCGGCTCGGTCTTTAAGACGCTCGTGGCGGGCGCCGGCTTCGACTTGGGCGTCGTGCGATCGAGTACGTCGTTTGAGGTGCCGGCGAGCATCAAGGTGGGCGACGATACCGTCACCGATGCCGACAAGCGCGACTACGCCATGACCATGGATGTGCGCGAGATGATGCGCCGTTCGTCCAACGTGGGCTTTGTCCTGGTGGGGCGCAAGATCGGTGCCGATGACTTTGCCGCTTATGTGGACAAGTGGGGCATCGGTCACAGCTCTGGTGTCGATTTTCCGGGCGAGAGCCTGGGTATCGTCAAGGAGCGTGACCAGTATGACGGCGCCACGCTGGGCTCGATGAGCTTTGGACAGGCGCTGTCCGTCTCGCCGATTGAGATCGCACGCGCCGTGGGCGGCATCGCCAACGGCGGCGTGATGATGACACCGCACTTCTATAAGTCCAGCAAAGGCGACGAGAAGGACTGGGGCGAAGGCGAGCGCGCGATTTCGGAGGACGCCGCATCCCAGGTGACATCGTGCATGCAGACGGTCGTGTCCGAGGGAACGGGCGTTGGCGGCGCGGTTGACGGCTATGACGTGGCGGGTAAGACCGGTACGGCCGAACGTGCCGACGAGAACGGCGGCTACCTCAAGGAGAACTACATGTCGTCCTTTATGGCTTTGCACCGGCACAATCGCCCAAGGTGCTGTGCTATATCACGCTCGACGGAACGCCGAGCGGCTCAGATGCCGCTGCGGTGCCGTTCCAGTCCATTATGGCCAACGCGCTCGACGTGCTGGGTATCCCGCACACGAAGTAGGGGGTTACAATCTTTGGGGCGTGGTTTGTTGTCCCATATGAGGGTGTTCACATGCTGCACCACGCATGTGCGGCGCTGGGATACAATACGCCGATAGCATTATTAGGTTTACAGGGGAGCTGCAATGATAGAGATCGCCGTCAACAACCTCGCGGCCGCAACAGGGGCCCGAACCGTGACGGGAGAAGCCGATCGGGTATGCCGCGGGTGCGTTATCGACTCGCGCCAGGTCGAGGAAGGGACGATTTTCGTCGCCTTTCCCGGTGAAAACGTCGACGGCAATGATTTTGCTTCCCGTGCCGTCCAGTCGGGTGCCGGCGCCGTCGTGATGACGCGTGAGCCCGAGGCCGAGCTGGTCTCGCTGGCGCAGGACAAGGGCTGTGCCATCTTGCTGACCGATGATCCCGAGGACTTTCTGCTGCGTTTGGCGCACACGTACCGTCTGGAGCTTGGCTGCCTGGTCGTTGGTATTACCGGTTCCATCGGCAAGACGACGACCAAGGACGTGCTCGCCGCCGTGCTTGCCAAGCGCTATCGTGTCTGGGCCACCAAGGGCAATTTCAATAACCTGATCGGCATGCCGCTCACGGTGCTTTCCGCTCCGGCCGATACCGAGGTCCTGGTGCTCGAGATGGGCATGAACCATTTCCACGAGATTGAGCGCCTGTCCCAGTCCGCCAATCCCAACCTTGCCATCGTGAGCAAGATTGGTACCTCTCATATCGGCATTTTGGGTAGCCGCGAGAATATCGCCCGCGCTAAGGCCGAGATTGTCCAGGGTATGTGCGCCGCTGGCGACTTCTTGCCGCTGCTGGTTTTGGGCGGCGAGGACGACTTTACGCCGTTCATTCGCGATACGTTCGCCCAGCCTGCTGGTATCGACGTGATGCTGGCCGGCGTCTCGGACGATGATGAGGTCCGTGCCCGCGACATCGTGTTGATGACGAGGGCCGTCCGGTCTTTACGCTCGATTTTGGCCAGGGTGAGACGATCGATACCATGCTTGCCATCCCCGGCGTGCAGTCCGTTCCTAATGCCGTTAAGGCCGCCGCGGTTGCTATCGCCTGGGCGTGACGACCGAGCAGATCGATACTGCCTTTAGGGGCCTCACGATCACCGGTCACCGCCAGGAGATTAAGCGCGCCAAGAGCGGTGCCCGCGTCATTGACGATTCCTATAACGCCAGTGCCGAATCCATGGCTGCTGGCCTCGATCTGCTGTGCTCGCTTTCGTGCACGGGTCTCGCATGGCGATCCTGGGCGAGATGGGCGAGACGGGCGATGAGGCTCCTCGCATGCATGAGCTCGTGGGCGCCTATGCCGCCGCCAAGAAGCTCGACATGCTGGCGTGCGTGGGTGGTGAGCTGGCCCAGCTTATGGCCGATGCCGCGCGCATGATGGGTATGGACGAGGACCGCATCCAGGTGTTCTCCGATTATCAGCAGGTGCTCGACCGCATGGGCGGCGCGCTTGAAAAACATGATGTTGTACTGGTCAAGGGTTCCCGCTTTGTTGAGCTCGACCGCTTTGTGGAAGGTGTGTGCTAGCCATGTTCGGCAATCCCTCGTATCCAACGTATCAGGCTTTTTGGGGCTTGGCATCGCCGCTGCCATTGCGCTGCTGCTCATGCCGTGGTGGATCAAGCTGCTTAAGGTCGAGGGTATCGGCCAGCAGGTTCGTGCCGACGGCCCCAAGCGTCATTTGGTTAAGCAGGGAACGCCCACCATGGGTGGCGTTGTCATCCTCGTCGCGATCTCGCTGACCTGCCTGCTGATGGGCAAGCTCACCACCGAGCTCGTGCTCGTGCTCCTCGCCACGCTGGCGACCGGCGTGCTGGGCCTGATTGACGACCTGACCTCCGTTACGCATGGGCGCTCGCTCGGTCTGACGCCTCATGCCAAGATGATCGGTCTAACCATTATCTGTGTCACCTTTACGGTACTTGCCGTTAACTGGTGCGGCGTCGCCCCCGAGATTCGTTTTCCCGGCGGCCTGACGATTGACCTCGGTGTTCTTTCGACCACCATCTGCGGCCTTTCGTTCCCGTGGCTCTACATTGTCTTTTGCTGGCTGATGATCGCCGGTCTTTCTAATGCCGTGAACCTGACCGATGGCCTTGACGGTCTTGCTGGCGGCACCTCCATGATTGCCATGCTCGCCATGGCTGCCATGCGTTTTTGCACGGAGACGTGAACCTGTCCATCTTCTGCACCGCGTGTGCCGGTGCCTGCTTGGGCTTTCTGTGGTTCAACTGCTATCCGGCGAGCATCTTTATGGGCGATACCGGCTCGCTTGCCCTGGGCGCCGCGTTTGCCTGCACGTCCATCATGACCAACACCGAGGTCGTCTCCCTCATCATCGGCGGCCTGTTTATCGTTGAGACCCTGTCGGTCATGATTCAGGTTGTCTACTTCCACTTTACGCACAAGCGCGTCTTCCTTATGGCGCCCATCCATCATCATTTCGAAAAGAAGGGCTGGGCCGAGACCAAGGTCGTCATCCGTTTTTGGATTATCGCTGCGGCCTTTGGTGCCGTTGGCCTTGCCCTGTTCTTCCAGTTGGGATAGTGGTCTTTCATGCCTCTTGCTGATGTCTTTAGCCTGCTCGTTTTGGGTCAGGGCAAATCCGGTCTCGATGTCGCCCGCTGGGCGCTGGCACATCCCGAGCGCGTAAGCGCCGTTACCGTGTATGGCGGCGGCACCTCTGAGCCCAATGACGCCACGCGTGCGCTCGAGGCTGCTGGTGCGTCGTTTGTCTATGGGACCGAACAGGTCGATGGCGCCTATGACGTATGCGTGACGTGCCCGGGCATCTCGGAGTTCTCGGGCTTCTTTAAGGCCGGGCGCGAGCATGCCGCCCAGATTATGGGTGAGCCCGAGTTTGCCTATCGCCTGTCGCCCGATAACTGGATTGCCATCACGGGCACCAACGGCAAGACGACCACCACGTCGCTGACTGATTATCTGCTCAAGCTGCCGGCGAGGCCAGCGTTGCTGTCGGCAACATCGGCGAGCGCCGGTCAACGAGATTGACGGCCGAGCCACAACGAGTGGTTTGTGGCTGAGCTCTCGAGCTATCAGATTGCTACGACAACCGAGCTCCACCCCCGCGTGGCGGTGCTGCTCAACATCACTCCCGACCACTTGGGCTGGCATAAGAGCCATAAGAACTACGCGCTTGCCAAGATCAAACTGTTTGACAATATGGTCGATGACGATCTGGCGGTTGTCGACGTCGAAGACGCCGGCATTCACGAGTTCGATGAGTACATCTACACGCCGGGTCGTCGCATCTGCAAGGTTGCCTTTGACGAGCCTGAGGGCGAGGATGCCGCCTTTGTGCGCGATGGAAGATGATTGTGCGCCTGAAGGGCGTCGAGACCCCGCTCATCGCTACATCCGAGCTCAAGATCTCGGGCCATCACAATGTTATCAATGCCCTGTGCGCCGCCACGGCTGCTTGCGGTCGGTGCCGATGTCGATGGTGTCTGCCGCGGTCTTGCCTCGTTCCAGCCGCTCGAGCACCGCGTGGAGCCGTGTGGCGAGATTGACGGCGTGCGCTACGTCAACGATTCCAAGGCGACCAACACCGATGCGGTCGAGAAGGCACTGACGGCATTTCCCGATGACGACGTGATCTTGCTGCTCGGCGGCCACGATAAGGGCACGCCGCTCACGGACTTCGCGCGCGTCGTTATGGACAACGTGCGCTCGGTCGTCTGCTTTGGCGATGCGCGCGAGCGCTTCACCGCCGCTATGGACGAGGCCGATGTCGATGGCGATGTGGATATCGCCCAGGCGGATGACCTACGCGACGCCGTGGACGTCGCCCGTTCGCTGTCGAGCCGTGGTGACGTGATCTTACTTTCTCCTGCCTGCTCTTCGTTCGATGAGTTCTCGGGCTATGAGGAGCGCGGCCGCGTGTTTAAGGACTACGTGGCCCAGCTTGCCGCTGCAGCGAAATCACAAATGGAATAGGGGTTGCGGTGAGAGAGGAGAGCCCCCGACAAGGTACGAGGAGGCCCGACTCGGACCGTGCTTCCTCGCGGCGCAGCACACCGCGTTCCAGCCGCGGCGGGCAGTCGTTTAGCGAACGCTATATTGCCGGCGTTCCCGCCCGTATCATGCGCCCCCGTTTGATATTCATGGCCTGCTTGTTTACCTTGGTATGCTTTGGCCTGCTGATGGTGTACTCGGCGTCTTCGGTCGAGGCGCTGCACGAGAATGGCTCGGCGACGTTTTTCTGGGTCGACAGGCCGCGTTTGCCGTGGTCGGTGTTCTGGCGCTGATTGCATCGTGCGCGTTTTGCCGGACAGCTGGTTTGGGGAGGATGTGCTCAGGATCTTCCTCATAGGCATGATAGGGCTACTGTTTCTGGTGTTCTTGGTGGGCAGCGGCAGCCGTGGCGCCACGCGCTGGCTTAACATCGCCGGTATTCAGTTCCAGCCTTCCGAGTTTTTAAAGCCATTTGCCATTGCGTATTCGGCCATCATGCTTGATCGCTTCTTTTCGCCCGGTGGCAACATCAACGAATTCCTTCGCAAGATGGGCATCTACCTGGGCATTTCGCTCTTTCTGATCTTTATCCAGCCCGATTTCGGTACTGTCCTGATCATCCTGTTGACCCTCATGTGCATGGCGTTGTTTGCGGGTCTCGACCCCAGATTTATCATCGGCGTGCTAATCTTCGGCATTCTCGTGATCGTGATTGCGCTTGTCGCAGAGCCGTACCGTATGGTGCGTATTCAGGTTGCCTTGAACTTGGGCCGACGAGTATGGTGACGGCTATCAGCCACGCTTGCCATTATGCCTTTGCCTCGGGCGGTCTGTTCGGCCGTGGCATCGGCAACTCAACCATGAAGTACTCGTATCTGCCGAGGCGCACAATGACTACATCCTGGCCATCATTGGCGAGGAAGTCGGTTTTGTCGGAACCGTGCTGTTCTTCTTGGTGTTTGCGATGCTGATCTACTCGGCGTTTCGCATTGCCGAGCAGGCGACCGATCGCCGGGGCGCGCTTATGGCGTCTGGCTCCGCGGTCATTCTCGCAGTGCAGTTTTTGATTAACGCGCTGGGCATCCTCAACGTGTTTCCCATGACGGGCAAACCGTTGCCGTTTATTAGCTACGGCGGTTCGTCGATTATTGTGTCGCTCATGCTTGCCGGGTTGATCCTGCGCGTTTCGTACGAGAGCGCCCGCCGCGATGAGTATGACCGCCGCCGCGAGAGCTTTGCCGTTATGGATGAGAGTACCGCCGGCGTGCCCCACGTGCGCGGCGAGCGATCTTCGCGTAACGGTTTTACCGTCCTGGATGGCTCTGCGACCGAGCCGGCAGCCCGCCCGCGTCAGCGAACGGCGCCGCAAGGTCGTCCTCAGCGCCCCAGCCTCGCAACGCGGGCGGCGGATATAATCGAATCGATTTGAACTCGGACCCGTCGGCGCGTCTGCGTACCGACGACCAGGGACCGCGTGTACGAAGGGACTACCATGACCGATAAAATGACCGTTGCTATTGCAGCCGGCGGCACGGCCGGGCACATCAACCCCGCGCTCGCCTTGGCCGAAGAGCTGCGTGACCGTGGCCACCACGTTGTGTTCGTGGGCCAGTCGCGCAAGCTCGAGGGTCGTCTGGTCCCCGAGGCTGGGTTTGTTTTTGTGCCCATTACGGTCACGGGCTTCGACCGCTCCCGTCCTTGGACGGCGCTGACCTCGCTGTGGCGTGTCAACAAAGCCAAGCGTGCGCTCGCCAGTCATTTCTCAAAGGTCGCAAGCCCGATGCCGCCATTGGTTTTGGTGCCTATGTCGAGGTTCCGCTGCTGGGGTGGTGCAAGGGCGCGGGCGTTCCGTATCTGCTGCATGAGCAGAACTCTGTTCCGGGCCTGGCCAACAAGATGATGAACTCCCACGCCGCCCGCGTGTGCATCTCGGTGCCGGCAGCGCGTTCGGTCTTTGAGCGCGAAGGTGACCCTGACCACGTGCTCATGACCGGCAACCCCGTACGTCGCTCGGTGATCGAGGGCGATCGCGCTCGCGGCCGCAAGGCACTTGGCGTTCCCGAGGACGCTACGCTGCTGCTCGTCTTTGGCGGTTCACTTGGCGCCCAGCACCTCAACGAGCGTGTGGCTTCGCTCAAAAACGAGCTGCTTTCGCGCAAGAACCTCTATGTGTTGCATTCGACGGTGCGACGGCTTTGAGGAGACCGAGCGCGCTTTGGCGCTGACGCCCGAGGAGGCGAAGCGTTACCGCGTCCAGCCTTACATCGACAACATGGGCGATATGCTGGCTGCTGCCGATTTGGTGCTCTCGCGTTCGGGCGCATCGAGCGTGGCCGAGATCGCTGCACTCGCCGTGCCTTCGGTGCTCGTGCCGTACCCGCATGCGACGGCCGACCACCAAACCACCAATGCCCGTTATCTGGTCGACGCTGGGGCCGGCGTGCTCTGCGCCGATGCCGATATCGACGGTTCTGCCTTTGCCGATGAACTGCTGCACCTGGTCGATGACGCGGCGGCGCGCGACGCCATGCGTCAGGCGGCGCGTGGTCTGGCTCAGGATAGGGCCGCCGCTCTTCTGGCGGATGCGGTAGAGGGTTTGCGTTAGTTAGACGGGATATCGTCGGTCGCCCTCGCGCTGATGCGGTAGGTGCGGTACAGTTAACGGGTTACAGGCAGTGTTTACGCAAGGAGTACACGAGCACATGGCTGATTCCCAGACTGCAACCTCCGCGCCCGAGTTTAAGAGCGCCCACTTTATCGGTATCGGCGGCGCCGGCATGAGCGGCATCGCCCTCGTTCTGCACGAGCGCGGTTATGCCGTTACCGGCTCCGACCTTAAGACGTCACGTTATATCCGCCAGCTTACCCGCGCTGGTGTGAAGGTGCATGTGGCCATGAGGCCGCCACGATCGACGAGGTCAAGCCCGACGTGGTTGTTGTCTCCACCGCTATTCCGGAGTCCAACCCTGAACTCGTGCGCGCTCGCGAGCTTGGTATTCCCGTGTGGCCCCGTGCCAAGATGCTCTCTGCTTTGGGCCACGGCTACACCACCGTCGCTGTTGCCGGCACGCATGGCAAGACCACCACGTCTTCGATGTGCGCCACCATGCTCGACCGCATGGGCCTGGATCCGAGCTTCTTGATCGGCGGCATCGTCGAGGGCTATGACACGAACGGCAAGAACGGCTCGGGCGACTACTTTGTCGCCGAGGCCGACGAGTCCGACAGCTCCTTCCTGTTCCTGAACCCCAACGTGGTCATTGTGACCAACGTCGAGGCCGACCACCTCGATCACTACTCGGGTATCGAGGAGATCGAGCAACTTTCGCCAAATTCATGAGCTTGGTGGGCGAGGACGGCACCGTCATCGTCTGCGGTGAGGACCCGCATCTGTCGAGCTCGCCAAGTCGACGGGCCGTCACGTGCTTTCCTACGGCTTTGCCGAGAGCAACGACATCGTCTGCATGCACCCGGATGTCAAGGGCATCCAGAGCGACTTTATCGTTCGCTTTGAGGACGGCACTGAGCACGCTGTGGAGATCAAGAGCAATCCCGGTCGCCACAACATGCTCAACGCCACGGCGGTGCTCACCGTCGCCCATGTCCTGGGCCTTGACATCGACGCCGCCGCCAAGGCGCTCTCGAGCTTTGAGGCGTCCGCCGTCGCTTTACCCACGTGGCGATATCGATGGCATCACCGTGGTCGATGATTACGGCCATCACCCCACCGAGATCAAGGCGACGCTTGCTGCTGCTTCGTCGCTGGGCTACAAGCACGTCGACGTCGTGTTCCAGCCGCACCGCTATTCGCGCCTGCAGGCCCTGTGCGACGACTTTGCCGATGCATTTGCCAATGCCGATAAACTGCTGCTGATTGATGTGTTCTCGCTGACGAGATGCCCATTCCGGGTGTCACCTCTAAGATGCTCGCCGATACCGTGCGCGCCAAGCATCCTGGCAAGGAGGTCGTGTATTGCTCCAGCCGTCTTGAGCTCAATCAGGAGCTCGAGCAGATGGTGGGCGAGGGCGACCTGCTGCTCACCATGGGTGCCGGTGACGTTACGACCGTCGGCCCCGAGTTCATTGAGTATCTGACTGCCAAGAAAGACGCTTAAGTCTAATGGGTCTGTTTAACGCCGTCATGGCGCTCTCGGGCATGATCGACACGGATGTGATCGAGGACGAGCGCCTTGCGCGTCATACGAGCTATCGTATCGGCGGCAAGGCCGACCTCTTTGTGACGTGCCATAGCTATCATGCCCTTCGCCGCGCCGTGGCGGTGCTCGATCGCGAGCAGGTGCCGTGGGTCATCATCGGCAAGGGCTCCAATCTGCTGGTTGCCGATGGCGGTTATCGCGGTGCCGTCATTTCGCTCGGACGTGAGTTTCAGCGCACGGTTGTTGCCGATGACGGTTGTACGCTGACGGTCGGTGCGGGCGTGATGTTTGCGCGCCTGGTCAACGATGCCCTGTCGCGTAGCCTCTCGGGCCTTGAGTTTGCCGTTGGCATCCCTGGTCGGTCGGCGGTGCGATATCTATGAATGCCGGCACACGGACCGAGTGGATTGGCTTGCTGGTTGAGGATGTCGTAACGTTTGACCCGGCATCCGGTATCAAGCATTATGCGGGGTCCGAGATCACTTGGGGCTACCGCGAATGTAGCCTTCCCCGCAATGAGATCATCCTCGAGTGCGTGCTCAAACTTAAACCGGCGCCCAAGGCCGACATTCGCGAGCGCATGGAGCGGTACCTGACGAGGCGCAAGCGTACGCAGCCCATGGGTCGCGCATCCTGCGGGTCGGTCTTTCGCAACCCGCCCGATGCGAGTGTGGGCAAGCTTATCGAGGATTGTGGATTAAAGGGTTTTTCGATTGGCGGCGCGGAAGTTTCGCCCGTTCACGCTAATTTTATCGTTAATAACGGAACTGCCTCGGCCGATGACGTTGCCGCGGTTATCAGACATGTGCACGGAAAGGTGAGGGAGGCGTATGGCATCGAGCTCAGACCGGAAGTTAAATTCCTCGGCTTCTAGAGCATCGAAACCCACCTTCCGCCGCGCCGGAGGGCGTTCCGGCGCGCCTGCCAAACCTCAACGCAATACCGTCGCGCACTCTAAGCTTGTCGGGCATGCTCGACAGACCAGTCGTCCGGTTGTCGGCTCGCAGCTCGGCAATCGTCCGGCCGCAAAAAAGTCCTCGCGTCCCTCGCTGACGTCAAAGCCTGTTATGGGCGCCAAGCCTGCCCGTCCCATGGCAACTCCTAAGCCCTCGACGGGAACTAAGGCGGCGCGTCCGGGTCGCACGCTTGGCGCATCGAAACCGCGCTCGCTGACATCGGTGCCGGCTACCGCCAAGAAGCCTTCGGGTAAAAAAGGCGTCAACCGTTGTCTTCACTTGGGGCGATGGCAAATAAAACGTCAGACGCCGCTTCTCTCGTTACAGGCAAAGGCAAAATCGTGGGCGGCGTTCTGGCCGTCTTGGCCGTGCTCGTCGTCGTTGCTGTCGTGGTGATCAACTCTGGATTGTTTACCGCCACTGATATTCAGATTCAAGGCAGCGAGCATGTGACGAAGCACGATGCTATCCAGCTGATCGATTTGCCCGAGGGAACGTCGCTTTTTAACGTCGATCCCGACCAGATTACCGAGGACCTCAAGCAGAACCCGTGGGTCTCGGGCGTGGATGTCCAGCGCCAGTTCCCACATACGCTCATCATTACGCCGATGGAGCGCAAGGTCATTGCAATTGCCTATATCAGCTCCGATGACCTTGCCTGGGCCATCGGGGATGATGACACCTGGATCGCCCCGCTGTCGACGTCGGTCGAAGTGGATGACCAGGGCAACGTCATCACGACGGGGCAGGGCTCAAATACCCTGACCGGCATTGATGCCGCACTGGCGCTCGCTAAGCACTATGGCGCGGTGTTGTTGACTGATGTCTCGGCGGATGTCGCTCCGGTTTCCGGCCAGGCGGTGAACTCCAAAGCCGTTAAGGCCGGCCTGGATTATGTGCGTGGTTTTTCGAGCGAGTTCTTGGGACAAGTCAAGGATATTTCCACGCCTTCGGTCGAAGCCATCTCGGCAAACCTCAATAACGGCATTGAGGTGTCGCTGGGCGATTCGGACGATATCGCCAAGAAGGAACGCGTAGTCACCAAGTTGCTTTCGCAGGTAGAGGGCGTAACGTATATCAATGTGCGCTCTCCGGGCAACTACACATTTAGGAATGCTCCGACCTCGTAGCGCTGGTTGATGCTTTGTTGAGGGGCCATACCACGCCGTTTATCTGGTTTGTTTGGTTTTCACGGTCAATTATTTGACTGATACGTTCATAATGTGCAAACATAATACGGTTTACCTTTGCATTTACTTTCAACCTGAAGGTTAATGTGCGCAGGGGTCGACCCATGCTATGGCTATAACCTTTGTTCGGAGGACCGACATGCACGAGACAGAGATCAACAACTACCTTGCCGTCATTAAGGTGGTCGGCGTCGGCGGCGGCGGTACCAACGCGGTCAATCGAATGATCGAAGAGGCATCCGCGGCGTCGAGTTTGTTGCCATCAACACCGATGCTCAGGCACTCGCGATCTCTGATGCCGATATCAAGGTGCACATCGGCACCGACCTTACCCGCGGCCTGGGCGCCGGCGAATCCCGAGTTGGCCGCCAAG
>ENA-OQIM01000527-OQIM01000527.1-human-gut-metagenome-genome-assembly--contig:-NODE-527-length-14398-cov-3.151006_pt1 | contig 14398 bp, 14 predicted proteins | sample MGYA00242579_ERZ504744 | MGnify/ENA primary metagenome ERZ504744 (study PRJEB26092, sample SAMD00036441) | human gut metagenome | host: Homo sapiens | study: EMG produced TPA metagenomics assembly of...
TCTGCATGGTTCTCTTCTGCATTTTTTACGATCGCACCTGCAATTTTTCTTCCCAGCTCTATGTTCAGGCGTTTCGTATATGCCCATCTTCCCCGTGACTGCGCAGAGCCGTGTTCCCTCTGGAATCTTCGGATCCGGCCCAGTGTGCGGTACATCCGGTCTTTTTCACTGGATGATTGATAAATTTTCTCCCCAGGACAGTTCCGTCTGCCCGCATAATGGTACAGACCGCATCGGTATTGATTCCCAAGTCCACACTACAGATGATCTGTTCTTTTACCGGTGTCTTCGTAAGTGTCACTTCTTCCGTATAAGAAAAACGCAGGAAATATTTATGGTGCCTTTTCTCCAGTGTCGGGGCTGATGCCTTTTTCCCCGACCAGTTCCTGCGCAGATATTCCATATCTGTGTGATTTAAACGCACACAAAACCATTTCCAGTCATGACCATCATACAGTTTCAGGTATGCTTCGTCTTTTCCTTCTTTTTCCTCTCTGTACATGACATCACGATAAAAAACAGGCATGGCATGATTCTCATACGCCAGTCTGGGTTTCCCTGCTTTTTCTCCTGACTTTTCCCACAGATCCATCCGTGTTTCGTAAGAAGATACACTTCCCAATGCATGCTGGATTGCGGCTCGCCTCAGGTAGGACGGCATCTTCGGAAAGCGAAGATCAAAATCAAAGCGTGCAGGATTCTTTTTTGTAGTATGCACCAGATGCTCTGCAGCATTAAACCGCCTTTTGGCATCCGGTATCTCTGCCAGTTCTTCCCACACCTGCTCATATATTTCTGTCAGGTAACAGACCGCAGACCGGTAGATTTCCAGTGTCTGGCGGACCGGGATATTCTGTTTTCGTAATTCTACGCCATAGCTGGATACGGTCTGCATCTCTTTTCCTCCAACAAATCATTTCTTCTGTCAGGCTTTTTTCTTTTTCCTTTTGTCCTTCAATGTAGGCAAGCACCTGTCTCTGCTCCTGTCACTGACCGTTATGGCACAGTAAGACGGATTCCACAGATGCCCACCCCACAGTTCCTTTTTTAACTCCGGATGCGCAAGAAACATCTGGCGTGCAAGATTTCCTTTCATGATCTTGATCATATCTGAAATATAAAACTGAGGTTTACAGTCCACAAGCAGATGGATATGATCCGGCATCACCTCCATTGCCAGGATCTGAAATTTATATTCTTCTGCAAGATTCTGTAACATTTCTTTGCATTCTGTATCGATTCCGTTTTTTAAAACCTTTTTTCTGTATTTTGTACACCAGACAAGATGATACTGCAAGGAATAGACATATCCCCTACCATATGAAAGTTTGTTTTTATCTATATTAAATATATCTTTTTCTCTAGTAGATATGGGGATTACTCCCCATACCCCTACGCAAAACCGTACGTGCGCTATTAACGCATACGGCTTTTCACTTTATATTTCATACTTTATCTATAAAACAAACTTACCTTAATACTTGGTTCTAACAATGGGAATGTTCGAAGCAGTCCATTAAAAAAGGTATCCGACGTATAACTTCTTTTCTGACTTCTCCGATTCAGCCATTTATACAATAACCATTTTGTCTGTACTAGGAAATTCTTCACTTCCCTTGTATTGTCGGTCACTCCATAATACTGGTAATGTCCCCGCAATTTTGCATTCACTGTTTTAAATATCAGTTCCAATGGCATTGCTCGATGTGCCTTTATCCATTCTTTCATTGCTTTTATCTTACTGCGAAATTTCTTCTTGCTGGTCTTTACCCTACAACGGAAAAACTCTCTCTTTCCGTCCATTCCGCAATAAAATGTGAAACCAAGAAAGTCAAAGGTATCTGGTTTTCTCTCTCCTCTTGCTTTTCTGTTGTGCCTGGCAAACCTCCCGAATTCCAATATCTTCGTCTTTTCTCCTGCCAGTTCCAATCCGTATTTTGCAAAGCGTTCTTCCAGCCTCTGCTTAAATATTTCTGCTTCATACTGGTTCTGAAAACAACAGACAAAATCATCACAGTATCGGATGAGATAACATTCTCCTTTACACTGTCTCTTTACGATTACATCAAACCAGTTATCCAATACATAATGCAGGTATATATTTGCAAGTATCGGACTTGCTCCATTTCCCTGTGGGGTTCCCCGTTCGCTGTCGAGATATTTGCCATTTTCCATGACTCCGGCTTTCAGGAATTTCTCTATAATCTCAAGAAATTTCCGGTCTGCTATATCATGTGCCAACATCTTCATCAGCCATTCATGGTCTACATTATCAAAGAAACCTTTAATGTCTGCTTCTACCACATAGTTTGTCTTTCGATACTGCACCATTTCTATGATTTCCCTTACTGCCTGATGGCAGTTCCTGTTCGGGCGGAATCCAAAACTCTCATTATAAAACTTCGGTTCATAAATCTGCTCCAGTATCTGTGCAATCGCATTTTCCACCAGTTTATCTTCATAACTGGAAATTCCAAGCGGTCTCATTTTGCCTTTTGTTTCCTTCGGAATATAAACACGCCTTGTTGGATTCGGGCGATAGCTTCCGTTTTTCATCCTTTTCACAAGATTTGCGAGATTTTCTTCCAGATTCTTTTCGTAATCCTCTTTTGTCACCTTATCAATCCCATACGCTTTCTTTCTGTCCATAGTCTTATGGATTGCTCTCAGCGTATCCGCATTGATGTAGGCTGCAAGATTCTGAACCTTTCTGTCGGTTCTGTTTGCTTTTGCGATATTATACTGTATTCCAAGTAACTCATTCACCATGTTCATCAGCTCTCTTTTGTCTGCATAGTTCTTTGTTCTTGAAGCTATAAAGTGCACAGCCCTTTTCTCCATCTGCTTTCACAGACTTCTGCGATAATATGGCTGTGTCGGACTTCCTGCCATTCATTTGGATTCCTAACGCATTTCTTTGTTTTGGTTTCCATACCTTTTTTTAAGGAAATGGCAGGATCTCAGCTGTTCCGATAACATACTTATCATCAACCTCGCCAAGCTCTCAGACTGGGGGATGCCGCTATAACCTTGCCATATCGGTCATAACAGTATTGTCTGCTGTGTAATAGAGCACATCGACCATTTCCAACCTCATAATAATTTCCCAGCTCAATCACTTCACTTTCGTTTCGGCTCTGTTGCTCCCTGTCCTACGCTTAAACCTAATGTTACCATTTCGGTTCCAAGGACTCGGTACAGGCGGTTGGCTAGACCTTACCTGATAGGATTTTTTTTTTCCTATTGTATGATTATCAGCTTACCAAAGCGTACAGAATTTCTTCCGCTCGCTAGGGGAAATCAACTATGCTGATTTCACAGCTCGCACCCATATAAATATTATACCATATGTATTGGTTTATGTAAACATTTGTTCTGTTGTTTTGTAAAAAAAATTTGCGCGTCTAACTCATCACTGAAAGTAACGAGAATGCGACACGCAGTTATTCAAGCAGACTTTCTTCCAGTCTTCTGGATATTGTCACATATTCATCCAGCAATTTCTGAAGTTTTTCCGGATCTTTCTCTATATCTTCTCTGCTTTTTTCATATCTTATGACATAAAATGGCAGGAGAAAGAGCAGTTTCTTCTGAAAGATTACATCCTGTGTATATCTTTCTATGTAAATAGCCGGCAGTTCATATTTTATTACCCGCCCGTCTGGCATGATAATATCCATTCCGAGAGTATCTTTTCTGCCTTTTCCACGTAAATATAATACACAGGAATGAGGAAAATATATTTTGTACCGTCCATTCTCAATCTGCTTTGTTTCCAGACTGACAGCAAAATCATATTCTATCATTCGGATTACCATTCTGCATCTCCGGTACTCTGACATTCTATATGATAGATCTTATCTGCTATTTTCAACCGGGAATCTGTAATCTTTTCTCCGTTCTTTGTCTGGTGTTCGTTTCTCTGCTGCTCAACTGCTATATCTGCGGGATAATTTGTGCCAAATACCTCGTTGATCAGCGGCACTACAAGCTCTGGCATTTTCTCCAGCATTGTTCTGAAAACATTATCAAATATGGTGTTATTTGCCATCTGATACACCTTTCCTGGCTGTTAGTTATCGTTCGCTTTTGTATTTTGATCATGTTTTCGGACGTATTCTTATTTCCAGATGCTTCGCATCTATGAAATTTTATCTTTTGTGCAAAGTGTTTTTGTTTTCAATCACCCTCTTTGCACTCTGTTTTGTATTTTCTATTGTAACAGATGCCTTCTCATTTTTCCAGTCAAATCTCTGTTCTCAAGAACTTTTTGTTCTTTTGTATTATATGTCTGTACGCAAAAGTTTTCCCGCACAAATGAATTAATATATTATGTCACTACTGCAGCAAAAAGCCCCTGCAATACAGTCCTGATAACTGTACTGCCAGGGGCTTTATTTTTATTCAGAAGCAATTACTTCTATAAATATAGCGTATTATTTCTTTCTGACAATAACCTTATCCAGATGCCAGATATCATCTACATATTCCTGGATAGTTCTGTCGGATGTGAATTTACCGCTGCATGCTGTGTTGAGGAGTGCTTTCTTAGCCCAGCCTTTTTCGTCTCTGTATGCTGCTTCTACGCGTTTCTGTGCGTCTGCATAGGAACGGAAGTCTGCGAGGATGAAGTAGCGGTCTGCTCTGTCTGTGTTCTTTGTGTTGAGAAGTGAATCGTACAGGTCGCGGAAGAGTTCTGTATCATTGGAGAAGGTTCCGTTGATGAGCTGCATCAGTACCTGACGGATTTCTTCGTCTGTGTTGTAGATCACATTTGGATCGTATCCGCCGTTGTTTTCGTAGTTGATTACTTCGTCGGAGCTTAAACCGAAGATGAATGCGTTTTCTGCGCCAACTTCTTCTACGATCTCTACGTTAGCACCGTCCATTGTTCCAAGTGTAGGAGCACCGTTGAGCATGAACTTCATGTTACCTGTACCGGATGCTTCTTTACTTGCTGTGGAGATCTGCTCGGAAACGTCTGCTGCTGCGAAGATCCACTCAGCGTTGGATACTCTGTAGTTTTCGATGAATACAACTTTGATCTTGCCGTTGATGGAGCGTCGTTGTTTACTACATCTGCTACGGAGTTGATGAGTTTGATGATCTTCTTGGCTGTTGCGTAACCTGCGGATGCTTTTGCACCGAAGATGAATGTTCTTGGATAGAATTCCATTTCCGGATGCATCTTGATCTGGTTGTACAGATAGATAACATGCAGGATGTTCAGGAGCTGACGTTTGTACTCGTGAAGTCTCTTAACCTGTACATCGAAGATGGAGTGCGGGTCTACTTCTACGCCATTGTGCTCAAGGATGTATTTAGCCAGACGCTCTTTGTTCTTGAACTTAATGTTCATGAATTCCTGGAGTGCTTTCTCATCATCAGCATAAACTGCCAGTTTCTTTAACTGTGGAAGGTCTGTAACCCAGTCCGGTCCGATGTGCTCTGTGATCCAGTCTGCAAGGAGTGGATTTGCGTGGAGCAGGAAACGTCTCTGAGTGATACCGTTTGTCTTGTTGTTGAATTTCTCAGGCATCATTTCATAGAAGTCTTTTAATTCCTGATTCTTCAGGATCTCTGTATGAAGGCGTGCAACACCGTTTACAGAGTAGCCTGCTGCGATTGCAAGGTGAGCCATCTTAACCTGTCCGTCATAGATGATAGCCATCTTTTTGATCTTCTCATAATTTCCCGGATATTTTGCCTGGATCTCAAGGATGAAACGACGGTTGATCTCTTCGATGATCTGGTATACACGCGGAAGCAGTCTGGAGAAGAGCTCGATCGGCCATTTCTCAAGTGCTTCGGACATGATAGTATGGTTTGTGTAAGCAACAGATTTTCTTGTTACTTCCCATGCTTCATCCCATCCAAGTCCTTCTTCGTCCATGAGGATACGCATTAACTCTGCTACTGCTACAGTCGGATGTGTATCGTTCATCTGGAATGTTACTTTTTCATATAATTTATGGATATCGTCATGTTTCTTTTTATATTTTGCAATTGCTGCCTGGAGGCTTGCAGATACAAAGAAGTACTGCTGTTTCAGTCTCAGCTCTTTACCTGCATAGTGGTTGTCGTTCGGGTAAAGAACTTCTACGATATTGCGGGCAAGGTTCTCCTGCTCTACAGCTTTCTTGTAATCACCCTTGTCAAAGGAATCAAGCTCGAAGTCTACGATCGGCTCTGCATCCCAGATACGAAGTGTGTTTACTACATCATTGTCATATCCTGTGATCGGCATATCATAAGGAATGGCTTTTACAGCCTGATATCCTTCGTGGATAAATTTGTTTCCGCCCTTTTCAGGATCGTACTCTACTCTTACATATCCGCCGAAGTGTACTTCCTTGGCATATTCCGGACGGCGAAGTTCGAATGGGTAGCCATTCTTTAACCAATTATCCGGTACCTCGATCTGATAACCGTTCTGGATTTTCTGTTTGAACATTCCGTAGTGGTAACGGATTCCGCAGCCATATGCTGCGTAATTTAAAGTTGCGAGAGAATCAAGGAAGCATGCAGCCAGTCTTCCCAGACCACCGTTTCCAAGTGCCGGATCCGGTTCCTGATCTTCGATACAGTTAAGGTCAAATCCCAGTTCTTCGAGAGCTTCTTTTACTTCACCGTAAGCGCAAAGGTTGATCAGGTTGTTTCCGAGAGCACGTCCCATCAGGAATTCCATGGACATATAGTATACGATCTTCGGATCCTGTTCGTCGTAAGCTTTCTGTGTTGCAAGCCAGTTATCAATGATAACGTCTTTTACAGAGTAGCTTACTGCCTGGAAAATCTGCTCCTGTGTAGCTTCTTCAATTGTTTTTCGATAGAGGAATTTTACGTTGTCTTTTACGCTTTTCTTGAATGCCTCTTTCTTGAACATTTCGTTTGTCATTTCATACCTCCCGTAATGGTTTCACTGTTCACTTTATTCTCAGCAATACACCTTGCGGATATTGCCGGTGAACCTCTTCATTCCGTCAACTCTTCTGTTTTCTCATATCAGAGAAATTGGGGGCAAAGAATCTCTGCCTCCAATTTCCTCTCTGAAATCAGACTGTCAAAGATAATGATACTCTTTTTTCGACAGTCTGTCATGTGTATAATTGCCGAAATTTATAACATTTTTTTATCGTGCATTGCGAAAGTAGTATATTTCCTGTGAAATACCTGTAACTTATCAGTACCTTGTCAGTAATTGACCGAATGTTGTCAATTACAGTTTCTTAACACCCATAGTTACTGCTTCTTTGTTGATGTTCCACTCTTTCACATAACCATCGGTCTCGCCAAGTACCATTTCGTCTGCAAGTACTTCTGACTTGATCTCATCTTCGTGTGTTTTCATGACATCCTGGATCTTGTCGTTTCCGTGAGCGTATACTACGATCTTGTCCATAACTTCGAAGCCAGCTTCTTTTCTCATGGTCTGGATCTTGCTGATGATCTCACGTACAAATCCTTCTTCGATCAGTTCAGGTGTCAGGTTTGTATCCAGGACTACGGATGTTTCACCGTCAGATTCAGATACATAACCCTCTGTCTGTGCTGTTTCAATAAGAAGGTCTTCTTCTGTAAGCTCTACATCGTTTCCGTTGATATCCAGTTTCAGGACACCGTTGGTTCTCAGTTCGTTCATTGCTGCTGTTCCATTGATGTCTGTGAGAGCCTGTCTGATTCCTCCAAGGAGTTTACCGTATTTCGGTCCTACTGTACGAAGCTGTGGTTTGAAGCTGTAGGAGATAAAGGATTCTACATCATCTGCGAATTTTACTTCTTTGACATTCAGTTCGTCTGCGATGATGTCAGTGTAGAATTCACTCATTTTCTTCTCAGCTTTTACATACATGGTTCCGATTGGCTGACGATTCTTGATGTTTGCTGTATTTCTGCAGGCACGTCCCAGAACTACGATCTCCAGAAGCTCTTTCATGTCTGCTTCCAGATCTTTGTCGATCCATGCTTCGTTTACAGTTGGGAAGTCGCAGAGATGGATACTCTCAGGAGCATCTTTGTCCACGCTTCTTACCAGGTTCTGATAGATATCTTCTGTCATGAACGGGATCATCGGAGCTGCTGTCTTGGCAATAGTTACCAGTGCATGGTACAGAGTCATGTAAGCATTGATCTTATCCTGCTCCATGCCCTTTGCCCAAAACGTCACGGCTTCTTCTTACATACCAGTTACTCATCTCATCTACAAATTCCTGAAGTGCTCTTGCTGCTTCCGGGATCTTGTAGTTTGCCAGATCATTGTCTACAGCCTGAACAGTTGTGTTTAATCTGCTGAGCAGCCATTTGTCCATTACAGGAAGCTGGTCATAGTTCAGTTCATATTTGGTCGGGTCGAAGTTGTCGATGTCTGCATATAATACGAAGAATGCGTAAGTATTCCACAGTGTACTCATGAATTTACGCTGTCCTTCACAACTGCCTTGCCATGGAAACGGTTCGGAAGCCATGGAGCACTGTTGATGTAGAAGTACCATCTGATGGCATCTGCGCCGTATTTGTTCAGTGCATCGAATGGATCAACTGCATTTCCTTTGGACTTACTCATCTTCTGTCCGTTCTCATCCTGAACATGTCCCAGAACGATTACGTTCTTGTATGGTGCTTTGTTGAAGAGCAGTGTGGATTCTGCAAGGAGTGAGTAGAACCATCCACGGGTCTGGTCTACTGCCTCGGAGATAAAGTTTGCAGGGAACTGCTGCTCAAATAATTCTTTGTTTTCAAATGGATAATGATGCTGTGCGAAAGGCATTGCTCCTGAGTCGAACCAGCAGTCAATAACCTCCGGTACACGATGCATTTCTCCACCGCACTCCGGACACTTCAGTGTAATCTCATCAATGTATGGGCGGTGAAGCTCTACTGTCTTGGCTCTCTCATCACCGCTCATCTCGAATAACTCCTGACGCTTCCGATGGAATGCATATGTCCGCATTCACACTGCCAGATGTTCAGTGGAGTTCCCCAGTAACGGTTACGGCTGATACCCCAGTCCTGAACGTTTTCAAGCCAGTCGCCGAAACGTCCTTTACCGATGCTCTCAGGGATCCAGTTGATTGTATTGTTATTTCTGATCAGTCATCCTTAACTGCTGTCATCTTGATGAACCAGGATTCTCTTGCATAGTAGATCAGTGGTGTGTCACATCTCCAGCAGTGTGGATAATCATGCTCGAATTTCGGAGCATCGAAGAGCTTGCCTTCTTTGTCCAGATCTGTGAGGACCATAGGATCTGCTTTCTTTACGAAAACGCCTGCGTATGGTGTCTCTTTTGTCAGGTTACCCTGTCCGTCTACGAACTGTACGAATGGCAGTTCATAGTTACGTCCGATTCTGCTGTCGTCTTCACCGAATGCAGGTGCGATGTGAACGATACCTGTACCATCACTCATAGTAACGTAGTTATCACAGGTTACGAAATGAGCTTTCTTTTTCTGTTTTGCTGCTGCCTCTCCTGCACATGCGAAAAGCGGCTCGTATGCTTTGTATTCCAGGTCTGTTCCTTTGTAGGTTTCCAGAACTTCATATGCTTTCTCGCCTTCTTCTTTTGCAAGCTTGCCAAGGACTTTGTCAAGGAGTGCTTCTGCCATATAATAGGTATATCCGTCTGCTGCCTTTACTTTGCAGTAAGTCTCATCCGGGTTTACGCAGAGTGCAACGTTGGACGGAAGTGTCCATGGTGTTGTTGTCCATGCAAGGAAGTATGCATCTTCACCAACAACCTTGAATCTTACAACTGCGGAGCGCTCTTTTACAGTTTTGTATCCCTGGGATACTTCCTGTGCGGAAAGAGGGGTACCGCATCTTGGACAGTAAGGAACGATTTTGAAGCCTTTATACAGAAGCTTCTTGTTCCAGATTTCTTTTAATGCCCACCATTCGGATTCAATATAATCGTCATAGTAAGTTACGTATGGATGTTCCATATCAGCCCAGAAACCAACAGTAGAGGAGAAATCCTCCCACATTCCTTTGTATTTCCAGACGCTTTCCTTACACTGTTTGATGAATGGCTCCATACCGTATTCTTCGATCTGCTCTTTGCCATCCAGACCAAGTTTCTTCTCTACTTCCAGCTCTACCGGAAGTCCGTGGGTATCCCATCCTGCTTTACGCGGAACCATGTAGCCCTTCATTGTACGGTATCTCGGGATCATATCCTTGATAACGCGGGTAAGTACATGGCCGATGTGCGGTTTACCGTTTGCAGTAGGCGGTCCGTCGTAGAATGTATAGGTTTCTCCCTCTTTTCTGTTCTCCATACTTTTCTCAAAGATATGGTTTTCTTTCCAGAATTCTTCTACTTTTTTCTCACGGTCTACAAAGTTTAAGTTCGTATCAACTTTCTGGTACACAGTAATTTACCTCCTGTTTAAATTATTTGTATCAGACACCTGAAAATATGCAGGACGTTTATATACGCTGAAAAATATTTCCAGTGTCCTTTAAGAACGAAAATAAGCCCATAAAAAAATCGCCCTTTTGTAAAAGGACGAAGGTTTATTGACGTTCGCTATACCACCTGTTACATTGTACGGGCATCCTCTGCCGATACATGAATCTTTTAACGGGGGATTTCCGTCAGCTCTTACCTGTCTGTACACCCTTCAGAGCTGCAACTCCGGAGTGATCTTCACTGCATTTACTCACCACCGGGCTCACACCCTCCCCGGTTCGCTGTCTGCTTTCCCCTGCAGTTACTCTCTCCATCAACGTTTTTGTGGACATATCATTTATTTAACTATGCGGATTCATTATAAGGTCACAAAATTCACTGTGTCAAGTATTTTTTTGAATATTAGGGTAATCCTGTTACTGTTTAATAACACTGGTTACTGTCAAACTCCCGAACAGTAACACACTGTTAACATACTATCATATAAATTTTACACAGGCATTGTAATTAATGATATAATAAGGTAGAATATTTTGTCCGAACGTCATTTAAAACGATGTACTAGGATATGGAAAGCAACTACTATGTATATTTAATGAAGGGTAATTTCAAATGTTTAAAACAAAATTTCATAAATTAATGAAACGTTTCCTCACCGGAATGCTTTGTGCAGGGATTCTGACCTCCCAGCCTGCAGTCACTTACGCTGCCGAGACCTCTGCCACTCCTGAAGCCGGTCATTCAGAAACCTATTCACAGGCCTCAGATATCGATTCTGTCAAAGGATGGCCCACAGGTCCTAATATCGAGGGACAGTCCGCAGTGCTGATGGATGCAGTCACTGATACTATTCTTTATTCCAAGAATGCCAAAGATAAGCTGTATCCCGCCAGTATCACTAAGATCATGACCGCTCTTCTGGCCTGTGAATATCTGGATATGGACGATACGATCACCATGTCGCAGGAAGCAGCTTATGGGATTGAAGCCGGAAGCTCCAGCATTTACGCAGAAACAGGAGAGGTTTTCACAGTAGAGCAGGCCCTGATGGCTCTGATGCTGGAATCCGCCAATGAGATGGCTCTTGCTCTGGACAGAAAAAACAAGCGGTTCTGTAAAGAAGTTTGTTGAACTGATGAACCAGAGGCAGCTCAGCTTGGCTGTAAGAACACCCATTTTAATAATCCAAATGGTCTTCCGGATGAGACGCATTATACCACCGCAGGTGATATGATGAAGATTGCAAAGGCAGCCTGGTATAATCCCAGATTCCGTAAATTTGTGACCACACAGGTTTATGAGATTCCTCCGACTAATAAGCAGTCTGAAACCCGTTATCTTCTCAATCACCATAAAATGATGCCCGGACAGTCTTATGCATACGATGGAGTTCTGGGAGGAAAGACCGGATACACCGATGCAGCGGGAAGTACGCTTGTCACCTATGCCAAGAGAGGAAATTCCATTCTCATTGCAGTTGTGCTGAATTCTACAAACGGTGCTTTTCCTGACACAACTTCTCTGCTGGATTACGGCTTCGACAATTTTGAAAAAGTAGATCTGAATATAGATACCGATCCGATACCGGCAGTATTTCTCCCATGCGAAAAGCACCTGTTAAAGGACTGGAATAATCTGTGTTCCTTCTATTATATGAGGCATGTGTACGTAACTGTCCCCACAGGAACCGATGTGAGCCAGCTTGTAAAGAAGCAGAAACTTCTGAACAATTCTGTCGGTCCAAAGCGAATTAAAAGTAAATATTATTTAGACGGCCATATGGTCGGATATGGAATGCAATATGAAAAGGAGATCCTTTCAGATCTCCTTCTCAACGCTTCTTTTTAGTTTTCGCCTGAGGCGGAGGACTTCTTTTCTTTCACGAAGTTCTTCCGCTTCTTCTGTATCTGTGAAACGCAATGTCTTCACAGCGAAATATTTCTCATCTTCTGTTTTTCGGATACGGATCTTGCCTCTTATCAGTCCATGTTCTTCACAATTGGATATGCTGTAATAAACCTTTGGATTATTCATAAACCATCGGAGTTTGCGCTTTGCAGGCAGATGACAGACCGGACATCTGGTGCTGGTCACCTCGCGGTCTTTCATGATTCGCTCTCTTGTGGCAAATTCTCTGGATACATATTTGTCATGATCCGGATAGGAAATATGTATCTCGTCTTTTTTCTTCTTTGGATTCTGGTAAACATCCAGTGACGGATGATTGATGATGATTATGTTATTTATTTTCTCCAGGACTTTCGCTGTATACCAGGCATCTGCAAGCGCCCGGTGAAATCCCCTGGATTTCTCTATTTTCAGCTCATCGATCGCATGCTCCAATGCACACCTGTGTGTACCGTCATCATAACTGATACTGTATAGTTTCTGCACATCATAATAGGTCACAGGTCCGGGAAGCAGATCCAGCAGGCCATAGAACTTCATATTTCTCTGAAGTTCCATCACGTCCTGATTTCCCCAGGTAAAAAAGTACCAGTCTTCTCCGCACCAGTCAATAAATTCCCTGACTGCCTGCTCAAAGGGCACTCCTTTCATAAGATCTTTATAATCTACATGAATTACCTCATGGATGCTGTCATGAATCCATTTATAGACCTGTGGTTTGATCAGTCGGTGAAAATGATCCGTTATTTCTTTTTTGCTGTTTACTTTTACAGCCCCAATCTCGATAATCTCAAATGGAAGCCTGTCGTTACGTGTTTTCTTTCCCGAAGGATTCTGATTCCATTCCAGGTCAAAGACAATATAGTTCATTCATCCGGTCCTTTTTGTTTATTACTTTTTCGCATTTATTTTCCACTGCTGATAAACATATTATTTCACAATCTTCAGTTCATACTGTCTGGTTCCCAGACCAATCTTCTCTGCCTGATCCAGTGTTGCCTGCCATTCAATGTTCGGGTTGGAATCTTTGAAATGGTCGTGGTGGCAATGCCAGTCAGGTTTTGCCAGATGTTCTCCAAGCTGGCTGTTCTCGATCGGAGTTGCTTTCAGACAGGCATCTGCGCAGGCCTGGTCCAGAGCAACCGGGTCAAAGCTTGCAAACATTCCGATATCAGGAAGAATTGGTGCATCATTTTCGCCATGGCAGTCACAGTTCGGGCTGATATCCTGAACAAGTGCTACATGGAAATGCGGACGTCCATGACAGACTGCCTGTGCATATTCTGCCATCTTACGGTCAAGAAGTTCATTCGCACTGCTGTTTGGATTGTATACTGCATCAAAACCACAGGCTCCGATACAACGGCCGCAGCCTTTACATTTATCATAATCAATGACTGCTTTTTTATTCGGATATGTAATCGCATCACTTCCGCACTCTTTTGCGCAACGACGACATCCGCGGCAGAGTTCTTCATTTACTGCAGGTTTTCCACTGGCATGCTGTTTCATCTTACCTGCGCGGCTTCCGCATCCCATTCCGATATTCTTCAGAGCACCGCCGAAGCCAGTTGCTTCATGTCCTTTGAAGTGGCTTAAGCTGATAAAAATATCTGCATCCATGATCGCATGTCCGATCAGTGCAGTCTGACAATATTCGCCGTTAACTACCGGTACTTCTACTTCGTCTGTACCACGTAAGCCATCACCGATGATGATCTGGCATCCTGTTGAAATACTGTTAAATCCGTTGAGATTTGCGCACTCCAGATGCTCCAGTGCATTCTTACGGCTTCCCGGATAAAGAGTGTTGCAGTCTGTGAGGAACGGAAGTCCTCCCTGCTCTTTACAGAGATCAGCTACTGCTTTTGCATAGTTGGGGCGCAGGAAAGCCAGATTGCCAAGTTCTCCGAAATGCATTTTAATAGCCACGAATTTTCCATCCATATCAATGTCTTTGATTCCGGCTGTAACGCAGAGTTTCTTCAGTTATCAAGCTGGCTGGTGCCAACCGGACATCTGAAATCAGTAAAATAAACGGTTGATTTTTCCATTGTTTTTTCCTCCTGTTCTTATTGA